>Ga0233415_10001000_pt1 | contig 12649 bp, 12 predicted proteins | sample Na_anoxic_12_MG_FD_188631 | JGI IMG/M metagenome (GOLD analysis project Ga0233415, IMG submission 188631) | Seawater microbial communities from Saanich Inlet, British Columbia, Canada - Na_anoxic_12_MG | ecosystem: Environmental > Aquatic > Marine > Inlet | place: Canada: British Columbia... | reverse complement strand
GCTTAAGCTTAGGTCAAGCCAAAAAACGGCTAAGTGATTATGCTAGTAAAGAAACTACAAGCGAAGCCGATAAAATAAACATAAATAAAACAATAGAAAAATATGGTTTATCGGGGTGGATTAGAGGACAAGTAAGCAATAAGATAGGTGAAGTATTAAAAAAGAAAAAAGCTACGACTGAGACCTTTACAGTTGATACTACTGATGAAAAAGTTAAAGAGACCGTAGAGTCTGATGATGACTTACAAGATTTACAAGAAGAAGACTTATCTGTGGCAGCTCAAGCTAAAAAGAAAGCTGAGGTTAAGCGTAGAGAAGAAAAAGGTATGGAAGAAGATGTAGAGTATTCTACATTTAGAAGAGCTTTAAAGGTCAAAGGCAAACAAGGTCTATCTGATAATATAGTAGACAACGTAAAGCAAGCTGTTGTTAAAACAATGGCAACTGAAAGAACTACTCCAGACTCTGATGAATTTATCGCTAACATTAAAAAGTCGTTCTTAACAGAACTTAAGAAGCCTATTCAAGACATGATGGGTAAGAAAGATGACTTTACAAACTTCTTGAAAACAAACAGAGAAGCAATTATAGCTGCATTACCTACATCTACCTTGGTTCAGATGGAAAGAAATGTAGACCCTGCGGATAGAGTATTTACAGTTGAAGTTAAAAGAAACTTAAACCCTACGGAAACAAAAGACGCTATAGCTAATAATCTACTACCTAAAGATACTAATATAAATTCAGGACCTACGTTATACAACAAGCGTATGCCTAGCGAAGGTGAGTTCTTAAGATACTTTAACCCACCGTTATATGTTCCTTCTAAAAAAGATCCTAACAAGTCTGTAAGATCTGGATTGAAAGGTACTAGAAAAGATACATTGGCAGAACAAATGGGTATAGAGCTTGCTTTCGATGCTACAATGGAAGTTGTTCAATCACCAGACGTTGCGGAGCGTAGATCACTAGTTACTAACACTGATTTTCTAGACTCTGGAATAGAAGAATTAGCTAGGTCAATAGGTAGAGGTGTAGATATTAAATTTAGTAAAAGTAAGTTTAAAATCACTAGAAACGGCCTTGTAGCAACAGGCTTAGGTATACAATACGGTATAATATTTGACCCAAAAACAAAAACATACAAGCTTGCGCCAGAAGTTGTAGATTACATAAGAAAGAATACACCGAAAGGTAAAAGACCGTATTACCCTTCAAGCGAGGTCTTAGGCTACTTTAAAGACTTTTACAACGATCTACCAACAAGCACTCAGTTAGACTTAAGCTTACAAGGAGAAGCTATTGGAACAGAAATGGGTAGGCTTAGCAAGCTATTGCCTTTTAGCGCCACTAAAGGACATTTGTTTGAAGCTGTTATAGCTAGATATGGTTACAACACGTTGAAAAGCGTGCAACCTGGAATTACTATAATTAGTAAGTATCAAGCGGCTAAAAAACTTGGCACTACACCTTCAAAACTTCCAGACATAGTTTTATGGGACGGTAAAGACAATTGGGAAAGCGCTGACAGTCTGTTTACTGTTGAAGCTAAGTTTGATAACTCTAGAGCGGGCGGGGTAACAATTACAGACTACAAGTTTAAAGACTTTACGCCAAATAACACAAAGGTGCTTAACAAGTACGACTCTCTTGATGAAACTGGCGAGGTAATAAGCAAAACGTGGAAACAAGACATGTTGGAGCAGTTTTCCGAACCATTAGCTAATTTTGTTAAAGAAGCTGAAGCCTTAGGCACGAAGATAGTAGACAGCAAGACTAAAGTTCCAATTGGCGTTCACAACGCTCTTAGAAAAAAAGGTAACAGTTTCTTAGGTAAAGTAATGGCTACCGGTGAGGTTAAAGCAGATCAAGTTGTAAACTACTATAACAATGGTAAGTTTAAACCTGTTAAATCTGATGTTATTGCACATACATCTAAAGGAGCATTCACGCTTGGAGTAGACCCGCATGGTCTTTATGCTAATGGAATACTACCTAAGCTAGCTGGGGATTACCAGGTCACAATGAGGTTAAAGACTAATGTTTCTAAAGATAAAACATTCGTTACATACACGCCAATATTGGAAATAGAGTTTAGGTCTTCAGATATAAAAGGAGAGTATGCTGATGGTAGAAAAGTTGATGCTTCAGACTTGAAATTGCAAAATAAAAAAGACTTCGAAAAAGTTCTTAAGAACGTTAAAGGTTTTAAGCTTAGCAAGTCTCAGTCAACATCAAAAGCAATGGAGCTTGGTCAACTAACAAACAAAGACACTGAGGCAGTGGGAATGTCTACGTTTGACTTTGACGACACATTAGCTTTTACCAAGTCAGGTATTAGACTAACAATGCCTAATCCAAGTGGAAAGCCTCAGCCAAAAAGAAAAGCTATACTGCTAGCTGGTAATGCTGGCGCAGGTAAAACCACTATAATAAAACAATTAGGTTTAAGAAAGCAAGGGTTTAAGTATGTGAATCAAGATATAGCCCTAGATTGGTTGACTAAAAACAATGGACTACCGCAAGATATGAACGACTTTACTAGAGATCAGTCTGACAAGTGGAGAAGTTTACAAGGAGAAGCCGCTGTTACAGCTAAAAACAAAGCATCGAAACTAAGAGGTCAAGGTGATGGTGTAGTTATTGACGGTACAGGCGCTGTTGGCGTTCAGTTCCAAGGTATGGCTAGAGAGTTTAAAGACGCTGGTTATGATGTTCAAATAGTATTTGTTGAGTCATCTTTAGAGACTGCACTAGAAAGAAATAAAAATAGATCTGAAAGAAGGCTAACTGATGCAACTGTTAGAAACAGTATAGAGTCAGCTAAAAAGAATAAAAAAGCTTTTAAAGAAATGGTAACATTTTTTCCATACTCTGCTAAAGGCTTTGTAGAAATAAATACAGATAACTTAAAAGAAGGAGAAGCGCTACCAACTGAGTTTGTCAAAGAGATGGACGACTTTACAAAAGGTTATATAAAAGATAGAATCAACGCTGAAGACTTTGCTTTACGTGGAGCAGACTTACTTGCTCAAGGCGCTGAGTATGACTTTTCAGAGTTTAACAAGGTTGTAGATGGAACTCCTGGTCCATTGCTAGACAAAGCTAAAGAAAGAGCTAAGAAGTTTGGCAATGAAAACATGTTTATCCTTACTGCTAGACCCGCTGAATCAGCTGGGCCAATACGTGAGTTTTTAAAAAGTCAAGGCCTAGACATACCTTTAGAAAACATAACAGGATTAGGTAACAGTACCAGCGAAGCTAAAGCTCAATGGATGCTTGATAAGTTTGCCGAAGGTTATAATGACATGTACTTTGTAGATGATGCTTTGCCAAACGTTGAGGCTGTTAAAAATGTATTAGATCAACTAGACGTTAAAGGTAAATCAGTACAAGCAACAGTGCGGTTTAGCAAAAGCATAGCAAGTACTTTAAGTAAAAATAAATCTTATAATAAATTTAAAGACTCTTTAGCGGAATCAGTGCTTTATCACGGTGGACTAAATTCCTTGAAAAACAAAAACGCGGTTTGGTTTATCGTTGACGATGTTAACGGAGCTGAGCTATATGCGGATATTAGGAGTGTTGAAGACGAGGTTTACAGCATTAAAGCTAGTCAACTAAAAAACTCTATTATAATACCAGATATAAATGACTCTTTTGGTTTTAATAAAGTAATAAAACAAAAATTTCCTGATCAATATGAAACGCTTGTTAACAACGATGATGCCGTTACAATTGATAAAGTGCTTAAACAAGATAATGCAGCTGAAATAATATCTGAGTACATAAGTTGGGCAGATAGTAAGTTTGAATTATTTGAAGGCGTATACGGTCCAGAAAAAGGTCTTTATGATAACGCTGGTAAAATAGCAAAAACACTTCCAGTTATAGTTTTAAATACCGACGTCAGTAGCAAGGCTAGGCAAGTTAAACCTAGTACTAAATTTTCTAAAAGCTCTTTACGAAAAAACAAGGCAGTTCAAAACGTGTTAGATCAATTAGACATAAAGTCTAACGTACAACAAGCTAAGATCAAGTTTAGTAAAACAGCTAGTCAAAAGCTTAACGACATGATCGAAAGAAAAAAAGGTATTGATTCTGACGAAATCATTTCGAGTGCCGCTGCTAAAAGAAGAGGCGCGAACGTAAATAAATTCCAAGTATTCGTTCCACCTACCGCTGAAGACTTCTCTGGACTACTATACTACTTTGCTGGCAAAGGAAAACAAGGTGATGCTGATCTTGCATTTATGAAAGAGTTTCTACTTGATCCATTGTCTAGAGGCGAAAGAGATATAGCTATTAAGAAGCAATCGCTTATAAGAGGTTACAACGAGTTGAAAGATAAAAACTGGAAAGCTGCAGCTAAAATAAAAGAAATGGCAGCAGATACACCTTACACGAAAGGTACTGCTGTTAGAGTTTATCTATGGAATCAAGACAAAACAGATATTCCAGGTTTATCCGACAAAGAGGTTCAACAATTAGTTGACATCGTTAAAAACGATCCTGAGTTAATCGCTTACGCTGATGGACTGAGAGCACTAGTTGGTGATTCTGAAGGAAAATATATTACACCTTCTAACGACTGGGTTGTTGAGACTATAGCAAAAGATTTACAAGACGCTACATCTAGAGTTGGTAGAAAGAAATTCTTAGCTGAGTTTATTGAAAACGCAGACGCGTTCTTCTCTAAGGATAACCTTAATAAAATGGAAGCTGCATACGGTAAAGATTTTAGAGAGTCTTTAGAGGACATGCTTTATAGAATTAAGACTGGTCAAAATAGACCGTCTGGAACCGATGCATCTACCAAAAAATGGATGAACTGGTTAAATAACTCTGTTGGTGCAATAATGTTCTTCAACACTAAATCAGCTGTACTACAGTTAATGTCTACTGTCAACTACTTAAATTGGAGTGACAACAACTTCTTACTAGCTGGTAAAGCTTTTGCTAACCAGAAACAATTCTGGAGTGACTTCTCTATGTTATGGAACTCTGACTTCTTAAAGCAAAGAAGATTTGGTTTATCTACAGACATTAACGAAGCTGAAATTGCTAACGCTGCTGCAGGCGCAAAAAACAAAGCAACAGCTGTATTAGCTTACTTACTTAAAAAAGGATTTTTACCTACACAAATAGCGGATAGTTTTGCTATCTCTTCTGGTGGTGCTGCTTTCTATAGAAACAGAGTTAACTCATACATTAAGCAAGGTATGGATCAAAAGGCTGCTGAAGAAAAAGCAATGACTGACTTCCGTGAAATAACTGAAGAAAATCAGCAGTCGTCAAGACCAGATAGAATATCTAAGCAACAAGCGTCTCCTCTTGGTAGAGTTATACTAGCATTTCAAAATACACCAATGCAATATGCTCGTATAATAAAAAAGTCTGTAGCTGATATAGTTGCTGGTCGTGGAGATCTTAAAACACATGTATCTAAAATAATATTCTACGGAGGTGTTCAGTCATTAATCTTTGGAGCAATGCAAAACGCACTATTTGCTTTAGCGTTTGACGACGAAGAAGATGATAAGAACTTAACTAAGACTGAGTTAGAGGAGAAACAAAAGAAAAGAGACACTCAGTATGAGAGAACGTTAAATACTATGCTAGACAGTTTACTAAACGGTTCTGGATTGACAGGTAGAGTTATATCTACAATCAAAAATACCATATTCAAATTCATGGACGAGAAAGAAAAAGGTTGGAACTCTGACATGGGTAACGTAGCTATTGAGGCAGCTAATATATCTCCTCCGCTAGGTAGTAAACTTCGTAAGATGAAAAAAGCTGGCGATGTTTACGACTGGAACCAGAAGGTTATAGATGAAATGGACACGTTTGACATCAACAATCCTATTTGGGAAGCTGGTGCGAATGTTATTGAATCAACTACTAATGTACCTGCGGCTAGAGCAATTAAAAAGCTAGAGAGTATAAGAGAAGCATTTAACCAAGACAATGAGACTTGGCAAAGAATAGCCGTAATAATGGGGTGGAGCCAATGGGACTTAGGTATTGAAGGTCAAAAAAGACAAGCGGTGCAAGCGACTAAAGAATACCTAAAGAAAAAGAAGAAAGACGAGAAAGCTGCTAGTAAAAAACCAACCACTAAGAAATCTTCTTCTGAAGATGCGTATTTTAACAAGGTTGTTAACTCTAGAAAAAACGAAGCTAGTAAGGTTCAAGGTGGTAAATACAGATGTACTGCGCTTACTCAAGACTTGAGTCAATGCAAAAATAGAACTGACAATTCAAGTAGAAAATGTTTTCTTCACAATTAATCCTGTAATAATAGAGTAATGGCAACAGTAGATAAAGAAATAGCACTAATGCAACAGAGAATGGATCAAATGGATAAGAAGTTAGACAAGATGGACGAGAAGCTAGATAATCTTGTCAAACAACTACTGCACCCTGATGATGGTGTTACAGCTAGGGTTAATAGAAATACTGCTGCTAGAAAAGTATTAGTAAGAGCTCTCTGGGTTTTGTATGGTATTGTTGCCGCGGCTATAGCTAAAATATTTATATCATCGTAATAATAAAAACATAGTGTGTATAGCATAAACAAGTGATATGGCAAAAACTAAAGTATTAAATACATTTACAGCTGGTGTTGAACAGTTCCTAGCTCAGAATGCTGGAGTTTCTAACGTTATTATATCTAATATTACCACAGTTAACGTTAAAGCATCGGTTAGAATCGGTCTACCAGAAGGAAATGCTTATCTTGTGAAGAACGCAGTAATACCAGTTGGGACTTCTTTACTTGCCTTAGACAATCAATTATTACAAACGGCTTCCTCTAAAATAAGTGTAGAGACAGACACAACATCTGGTGTAGAAGTAGTATATACAGCGTTATAATGAAATTAAAAGTATTAAGATTCAGTTCACAAGTAGACTCAACGTCAGGATTATTGTTTGAAGAAACACATAAAGGCGATCGTTTCTTATGTTATACATTGGAAGATGAGCGAAGAGCATTAAAAGTAAAGGGTGAGACTAGAGTCCCTGCTGGTACTTATAAAATAGAACTAAGGACTGAAGGCGGTTTTCATGCTAGATACGACAAGAAATATCCAGGTATACACATAGGTATGTTACACGTACTTGACGTACCTAACTTTGAGTATATACTAATACACACTGGTAATACAGACGAACATACTGCTGGCTGCTTGATAGTTGGTGATGTTCAAGAAAACAATAACATAATAAGTGATGGATTTGTAGGTAAGTCTGTCAATGCTTATAAAAGAATATATCCGAGTATAGCTAAAGCAATACAGATGGGAGAAGAAGTAACAATAACATATATAGACTTTGATTAATGTCAAATAATAGCGGAAATTCATATATAGGATTACTACCAATACGGTCTCACGACTTAGAGGTGTCAAGAGGAAATATCCCTGGAGCAACAGCGGTATTTAAGTTTGGTTATAATCCAGATGTAAATGGAACAGAAGAAACTATTTGGAACAATGGTGGTAATTACGACTGGTCAGCGCTAACCGCTGCAACTAGAATATACTTTAGTTCTACGTCAGCTAACGACAGCATAGCAGACATTGGCGCAAGACAAGTTGTAGTACAAGGTTTAAACGCTAGTTACGTTGAGATAACCGAAACTGTAGATTTAACTGGCCAAACGCAAGCCGGTACTACGCAAGAGTTTTTAAGAGTTAATAGAGCGTACGTACTTACAGCTGGATCTAGTGGAACATCTATTGGAACGATATATGGTTCTAGCGAGGTTGGGGTTGCTGCAGGAGTTCCAACTGGTAATATAGTTGCAAACATGGGACTGTTTAATCAAACTAAACTAGGCATATACACTGTACCAGCAGGTAGAACACTTTACTTGGATGACTTAAACTTTACGGCAGGGATTTCACAATCAAATAAGACCGCAACAGTTAGAGCAGTAGTTAGAGAGCTTGGAGGAGTCTTTAGAACAAGGTATATAAATGTAGTTCAGAGTAATCAACTTATAGCAAAGTTTGAATATCCTTTAGCAATACCAGAAAAATCAGATATAGAGCTTAGAGCGGTGACAAACACAACTAATAACCAAATTGGAGGATCATTCCAAGGAGTATTAATAGATAATTAGAAGATATGGCATACGAGCAAAATAATAATCCGTTTAAGCTTAGAAAAACAACCAAAGGAAAAGGTAGAAATTTTTTAAGTGTAAAAGAAGGTGCTGGTATGACGGAGGCTGGTAGAAAAGCTTACAAAAGAGAAAACCCAGGTAGTACGTTATCTGCACCTGTTACTGGTAAAGTTAAACCTGGTAGTAAAGCAGCTAAACGTAGAAAATCATTTTGTGCTAGATCCAAAGGTTGGACTGGCGAAAGAGGTAAAGCTGCTAGAGCTAGATGGAAATGTTAAACAATAAAAAACAATAATATGGCGTTTAAGATGAAAGGGTTTAAAGCCCATGATATGTTCAACCCTAAAACAGGTGAGAAGTTTAGAGCTAAAAAACTAGCTGACCATAAGCGTATGGATGAAATGGGGTATACTCATGATTCTCCTAAGAAAAGAAAGTTAACAGCTTCATGTAAAGCTGCTGCAAAGAGAAAGTTTGACGTATATCCTAGTGCTTATGCTAATATGTGGGCTTCTAAACAACAAGGAAAAGGTAAGTGCTAATGGCGTACTCTCAGAAAAATAATCCATTTAAAAAAAAGGTTACTAGAAAAGTATGTCTTCCTAAAGCTAAGATAGCTAGTATGTCTAGTGAAGCTAAGCAAAAGGTTATTAACGCTAAGCAAGCAGCCGCTAATCAAGGCAAGCAAGTAAGATCTTCTAAGAGCAATGTAACTGGTACATCTAGTAAAAACTTAAAAGACTGGGTCAAGCAAGATTGGAGACAAGTTGGCAACCCAAGCAAAAAGTGTGGAGAGAAATAACAATTTCTTAACATTGCTTTCATATAAAAAACGGCCCACAAGGTAATTATAACCCTATGGACCGTAAAATAGATATAAGCAACGTGCTTTACGTAACGATAATGATTATCGCTTACGCTTTAGCTATCTAAGCTGCTACAGCATTTTTCTTCTCTTGAACTTCAACTCTAACTTTTTGAGCTAGATCCTTGATAGCCTGCATGTTCTTACGAACTCTCGTACCAGCTGAAGCATTTCCGCCTTCAAACTTATCTAAGTCGTTTAAACCTTGTTCTAATGCTACCAGCATGTTGTTGTACATTCTTTGTAATTCTGTCATAATAATTTAATTTAAGTTAATTTAATTAGCCCTCGCAAGATGCGCACTCGAGGATATTTCTACTGAAAGCTTGAGCTGAACTTTGACTAAATTGATAGTACAATGTTTTAACTCCTTCTTCCCACGCATATAGATACAATTGGTTAATATCTTTAGCTTTAATGCTAGGATCGATCATTAGATTCAAGCTCTGTGATTGATCGATATATTGTTGCCTTTGTGCTGCTTGTAAAACAATTTCCTTTGGTGATATTTCAACAAACGACTTAAATACTTCTTTGGTTGGAAAATCTAAGTGTTGAACTGACCCGTCCTTTTTTAGTATACCTTCCCAAACCTCTTCAGTATTCAAATCGTACTTTTCAAGCTCACACTCAAGAAAAGGATTTTTATAAACAGATTTTGATTTTGCTAGATCTTTAACAAAATAGTTAGACTTTATAGGTTCAATACCCATACTAACCGCTCCGTGTATAAAAGAACTAGATTTTGTCGGTGCTATTGCCATCAAAGTTGTGTTTGCAAAGCCTTCACGTAAACATGAATACCCTTTGTATTCAGAGAGCCATTTAGATGCGTTCTCTGAACGTTCTTTGATTGTTCTGAATATTACGTTGTTAAGACGTTTAGACTCCAGAGAATCAAAGTTTATTAGCTTCGATTGAAACAGAGAATGATAGCCTAAAACACCAATACCTATAGCTCTATGTTGCTCAGCAAAACGATGAGCTCTTTGTAAACCAGGTAATGTTTTTGACTTAAGTATAAACTCGTCCATTACTGCATTTAAAAACTGAGTATATATTTCAATGGCATCAGTTTTTTGAACTTCATCCCAATGTAATAAGTTAATTGAACCAAGACAACAAACAAAAGAATTGTAGCTATCAGTTGGTAATTGTATTTCAGAGCACAAGTTAGACGCTGTAATCTCAAGACCAAGATCTTTATACGGAGAGTTGTTATTTGATGTGTCCTTAAACATAATGTAAGGAAAACCAAATTCACTTCTACGTTGTATTATCTTAGCCCAGATCTTACGCTTGTCTTTATCTCCAGCCTTCATACTTTCCATCCAATCATTAGTTACAGTAATACCATACTGTAGGTTTTGAATAGGATTACCCTCTGTACCAATGTCTAAGAACTCGTGAATATCAGCGTGCTCTACTGGTAGATAAACAGCACAAGCACCACGACGTGCTTCTGATTGTTTACATACATCGACAGTAGTATCATACATGCGAGCATAATGAACTGGGCCATCTGCTTTTCCACCAGTTGATATATCAGTACCTCTTGGTCTAATGTTACCTAAGTAAGCACTAGTACCGCCACCGTATTTAGACATCATACCAATTTCACGCGACGCGTTTAGTATGCTATCAAGGTTGTCATCAATGTTACTACCGTAACAACTGATTGGCAAACCTTTTTGTTTACCGAAGTTGATCCACACTGGAGTAGATAGACTGTAAAATCCCCTAGCCATATAGTCTTCAAACTTCTGAGCAAAACCATCAATACCAAGAATCTTCTCAGCAGTGTTAGCTATATCTTTTATACGCTGCTCTGGCGTTTCTGTTATATATCCTCTTGATAAAAACAGGCGTGACTCATCGTTGAGCCAATAGTATCTTTTATATTCCATTAAAATAAATCGTCTTCAGTTATACTTTTGCTTTTCTTATTATAGTCAATAGACTTCTTGTAAAAGAAATCACCCTCTTTAGTAGCTGTGATCTCAATATCAAACCATTTAGTCTCAGTTAATAATGACTTGTCAATATCAAACAAAGGTTCATAGCCTATTTTCATTAATGAGTTATTAAATCTGTTTTTAATAAACTCTTTGATAGTATCTTTCGATAAGAACGTTAACTCTCCAGACTCAAATATCCAGTCTAAAACCTTGCATTCAGCTTTGTAAGCTTTTTCGCAGGCCGAATATACTAAATTTTTGAAATCTTCGTCAAACCATTCAGGATTTTCTTTACGAATAATGTTAATTATTTCTGCACCGAAGTTTCCGTGAATATCTTCTTCTTTAGAAGTAGCCTCAACAACGTTTGAAATACCTTTAAGCATGTTTTTATCCTTGTTGAACGACATCATAATTAAGAATTGACTAAACAAACTAACGTGTTCAATGAACAAGGAGAATAACAAGACAGACTTAGCGTACATCTTATTATCTCTTGATCTTGTACCATCTAAATACTTTGTTAAGTATTTTATTCTACCAGCAATAGCTGGAACGTCAACAACAGTTTCAAATTCTTTTTCTAAACCTAGAATACGGATCAACCTTGCATAAGCATCTTTATGTCTTACCTCTGATTCAGCAAACGTCATACCGACATCTCCAACCTCAGCGATAGGCATTCGCTTATACATATCAGCCCAAAAGGTTTTAACACTAACTTCTATCTGAGCAATCGAAAGCATTGTCTTTTTAATAACGTCTCTCTCTTGTTTGCTTAAGTTGATCTTGAAGTCTTGTATGTCTTCAGTAAAGTTAAACTCAGTGTCAATCCAATATGAATGCCTAATAGCATCTTTGTATTCTAGTAATTGTGGATATTCATAAGGCAATATATTTGCTCTTGCCTCGAAAATGTTGTGTGACTTTTTCATTAATTAGTTTTTATAAATAGTTAAACATACGTCTACGAAACCTAGGTATAACACGTGGTTATTCATTGTTTCTTCTTGATATGTTCTCATACCAAATAACAAACCTGGAAACGTTCCAAAGCTTAACTCCCAATCTACTTTATTCATAATTTTCTTTTTTCTATTATTAATCTAATAACCTCATCACAGTCCTTCTGATTTTGAGGTTTATATAGAGTTACACTAGATAAATTACGTTTTACGTAATCCTTAAACATCTTCCATCTAAGAGGAAAACTTTCGTTTGCTCTACCTTTACATTCAATGATAAAATCATCAGATATAAAGTCTGGCGTATATTTAATATTAAGTATTTTTTTATTCCCTCTATTCTTCAACTCACCCTTGCCGTTAGACTGCTTTTCATAACAATCATTGTCAAACTGAAAAGCTTCTAGCAAGACATAAGTCTTTCCTTCGTAGTCTGAATTGATTCCAGCTGACTTCAGGGCTAGATACATATATCGTTCTAACCCCGAAGCAAACTGGATTCCATCACACACAACTTTCTTAGCGCGGACAGGGCCGCGTTTTCTACTCTTCTTCGCCATAATGTAAACCTGAGTTACCGTTCTGACCTATAATGTTTGCACGTTTAAGTTCCATTTCTTCAAGCCAATCGCGAACATCTTCACGAGCTGACTGTATGTATAGCACCGCATCCATTAACTCTTCCTGTACATCGTTAAGATAACCAGCTAAGTCTTTTAGACCTTCA
>Ga0233415_10000999_pt1 | contig 12652 bp, 8 predicted proteins | sample Na_anoxic_12_MG_FD_188631 | JGI IMG/M metagenome (GOLD analysis project Ga0233415, IMG submission 188631) | Seawater microbial communities from Saanich Inlet, British Columbia, Canada - Na_anoxic_12_MG | ecosystem: Environmental > Aquatic > Marine > Inlet | place: Canada: British Columbia... | reverse complement strand
CAAAGGATAGATGGACCAAAGAATGGGACTCCACCTTTGATAAATTAAAATCCAATTTGAACGAGTGCATTGCGAACTTCAATGGGGTGCCCTTTGGATGGGGAAACTGTATTGATACATCGCTTAACGTTTACCATGAAAGGCAAGAGCTACTATTAACTTCGGATAATAGATTTACTCTAGAATGGACTAAAGACTGGGAATACAACTGGAATGAATTCTTACAGGACCTGCAAGCTTGTTCTTTCTTTGGCGACACAGGACCGTTGAGTGTCCGACCCAACCTCTTTGATTGTTTTAAAAACCATGCGTATGATTACAAAAGTAAGGAAAAGGATTTATTATGGGAATTTAATGATCACACGTCCCTCCCTCACACCAAGACTTTGGCGTCGAATGTAGATCCTTTCTCTTACCCTCCCCGGTCCTCCTGGGATGCGCACACAAGGGATAGATGGACCAAAGAATTGAATGAGGCCGAGCAGGGATTAAAATCAGCATTAGACCAGTGCATTGACTCCTATGCGCCTCGCGAATTTGGGAATATTATACCAGCGAAATATAATAGATGTGTTGATGCGTTGTTTAGTAATTACCAATACAGGAAAATGCATCTATTAAATTCGGCACTTATTTCTAGTAATATAACTCTAACATGGACTATACAATGGGAATACAACTGGAATGAATTCTTACAGGAACTGGACGTTTGTTCTTTCGAAGCTACCCACCTCATTGATTGTTTTAAAAGCAAAGCGTATGATTACAAAATTATTGAAACGGATTTATTATGGGAATTAAATAATCACGAGTCCCTCCCTCACCCCCTGTGGCCACACCGAATACTCGAGACCCATACCGTTAACACCCAAATCCATGACAACGCCCATATGACCCAAATAATCCCGCGTGGCCCCGCCAGAGTAGGGACATCGGTGCATACCATTTATGAGCAAGATGGCAAGACCCATATTCACACCGAAATCCACCACTGCTAACTATTAATCAATCAACTGATTGTAATTGTAATTACCATGACTATATATATGAAATTGAAACAGTATCAGGAGTCGACACAGAGATCCGGTCTTACAAAATATTTGAAAATAAACTCGACAAAATAAAAGCCCAAGAAGAATATCAGTTTGCCTGGCGGGCACGTTTATCTATTGACATTGAGGTGAATTATGGTGTGGCTGGCGGGCGCATTACCGAGAAAAACAATAATAACAGAGTGGAGGAACATAATTTAATTCAATTTAATAACTTTACTGTAACTGATGGTAAATTATGCTTCGGTGAAGCGATAATTATGAGTGCCGTCGACGATCAGCAACCCACCCGAAAGTGGGTTTGTAGAAGAAATTAATTTCTTTAAGTAATCCTATAATTTTTTTTTGTATATATATATTTCCAAAATAATATATATATATTTCCAAAATAATATATATATATATATTATAATTATGTGGCGTAATAGAAGTTATATATCAGGTCAAATATATGAGCATAATGAGCACAATGAGCATAATGAGCATAATTGGTGTAATGAGTGTAATGGATGTAATGGGTGTGATGAATGTAATGGGTGTGATAAAAAAATAAATAAATTAAATGAAGATATATCCGATGTAAATATTTTAAGTGATATTAAATATCACTTAAAATATTTAAGTGATATTAAAGATAACCCAAATTTAATAAAATCATCTGATATTGAATTTAATAATAGTTCTCTTATCATAAATAAATTAAATGAAGATATATCCGATGTAAATATTTTAAGTGATATTAAATATACTAAAGATAACCCATATTTAATAACAACCGAAGATTTTAAAAATGGTTCTTTTATCATAAATAAACCAGGTAATTATAAATTATGTCAGGATATAGTTCACCATAATCTCAAACACTCAATCAAAGAAAAAATTTCCCATCAAAATCACAGACAATTAAGTGATAAATTAACCGCATTTAAAGTAACAAAATCAACAATACATGATATAATTCAGGATAAACTATATTATGAAAACATAAATACAGAAAATGAAGATTACCATTTAATCGCATGCAAAAACGCAAATATAGAATTACCCAAGTATAGAGTTGAATTTGAATGTAACAATAATAGTGATTATTGTTATTTTGTCGATAAATTGAATAATCTGAGATATAAATATAAATACAAAAACATTCAAGGATGTGATATTAATACTTGTGAAATTTCAATAAATGATAGTTATTGTTGTCTGAATCCATATTTTATTGGAGGGGCAAGAAATACAGAAAATACGGCAGCCATTAAGATAGAGTGTAATAATGTTACAATTGATTTAAATAACCATTCTATTAGTCAATCTAAATTATTTGCGTGTGAACAACGTATATATTCTATTATTGAGTTAAATAGAAGGGTATTTACAAATTCGGGTGATAAATTTCAACCCGGGCCCCAAATAGAGCAACCAGGGTGTTCAAATATTACTATTAAAAATGGAATAATTGGGCGAACATCGCATTTTGGTATTCATGGAACGAATACAAATATGTTATTTGTTAAGGATGTTAATTTTATAGATTTTGAAGTTGCGGGTATTTGGATTAATAATGCTTCAATGTGTCATATAGATAATTGTAATTTATCTGGACTAACAAACACATCTCAGCCTATTTGCGAATTAGCCGGATTTGGAACAACTGGAACTGGAAAAATAGGTATAGTGGATAGTAATATGTGGGGCATATTTTTAAATGATACAGCTGGTCAAGTTCAAAGGTCTTTCGCAACAGAATCGAATCGGTTTTTATCAGATGAACCACCATATAATGGGAAAGAAATCGGTGGATTTAGTCATATTACAAATAAAATAATTGTTGGAGATAATAAAACTTTAGATGGGCCTAGAAATTGTTCAATAACAAATACGAATATTAGTGATATTAAATCTAATATGATTCAATCTAAAGTTGTATCTAGATTGAATTCAACTGGTTTACTAGTCCCAATTGCTTTTTCTATCTTTCAGGGTGGTCATCCAGGTATGACAATGTCTAGAGAGTATATATTAAACTCAATTAAAGATGGATTTGATAATTGTAAAAATAGATATAATGAAAAATATATTGAAATTTGTAATTCGTATGTTATTAATACGAATGATTGTTGGGATATAAATAATAATAAAATAATGATAGATGATGTTAACCTTATGGGAACTATTATAGTTAATAAGGCATCAATTGGTGTTAATTTTACGCAACCAGAAGATTACGATCTAACATTGTGTAAAAATAAAGAATTTATTACAATAGATGATTTTTATGTTAGTGATGGTTATTTATTTATACGATCTATACTTGGTAATGAAAATGTTAAAAATGTTAAAATAAAAATATCCGATTGTAAATGTATTAATACATCAACAACCCATAATTCTCATAGTAATTATGGCAAAATAAAATGTGGTTCATTAATTGAACGAAAATTTTGGAATAATATTAAAAAAATTAATAATAAGGCAAATTTAATCATTCAACCTGGAATTCAACCTGGAATTGAAAGGAATTGGTGTGTATTATCAAATACTTGTATTTCTCCAAATAATGTTGAAAATAAATATAAGTTAGCATCTAAATGTATTAGAAAAGATTTAACTAAATGTGATAGTGGTATATTTCCGCGTATAATCGTTCCAAATGATGATATTAGTGATATACACGATACATTAAAATCTACTATGTTTGAATATCAACCAAATTCTTTACAAAATGGAACCCATATGATTCAAAATAATTCAGTTGACCCTCACCCTCTGACACATAATATAGAAGATTTAATCAAATATGATAAAAATGGTTGTATAATACCAAATAATATATTAACTGAAAATAGACGGTTATCTGAATTTATAATGGTTGAAGATAACCACCCTTGTCCATCGCGATGTGATATTCATACAAAAAATCAACATAGAGAAGATGTTGTTGCTTTTGAGGAAATTGAATTGGGGATTTTTTCACAAAAAATCCAAACAGAATCAAATACAGATGGAGAAAAATATATTGCTTATAAAGGTGATTATATTACTTACTATATTGGTAATCGGGTTGGATTAACAGCCACACAATACAAATCAGACCCATGTAAGAAACCAGACTATAATTTAAAAACACTATATGCTAAAGCAGTATTAACTATTCCACTTGTTAATGAGATGTTAAGTGGTCGTGAAAAATTTAGAAAAATAGATACCGACCGTAAAAATGGTATTGATGCTGGAGGACATAATATGATTGGGACATTTGGAATTCAATTGGAAAGGGCTTGGGGTGTAAATATAGAAAATGTTAATATCAATAGTTGTATGGTATTCAATGGAGAGGGTGGGTGGGGTGAAAATTGGTGGGGATTAATGGCAAACGATTCTTCTTGGAATACTTTCAAAAAAATACACATATCTAATCTAGCTGGTAACCCAGGTACTGTTTTTGGATTTCATTTAAGTAATGGATCGCATAGTAATACATCAGAAGATATAGTTGTTTCTGGGTGTATCAGCGAGTCTGAAACATATGGTATTACAGTTGATTTGGGATCTAGTTCAAATCAATTTAATAATTGTTTAGTATCAGAATCTCTAGGTCATGAATTCGCTGCTGGGTATGTTATTCGGGGTAGCGATAATACATTTACTAATTGTAAGGCAGAACGTATTTTGTTGGTTATTAATAATGATTCAGAGACAGCTGCAGATGCGGTTTCTGCTGGTTTTATAATGGATACCGAAGAAGAAGAAAGTCCATTAAACCCTGGTGGTAATATATTAAATAATTGTAGTTCAAATGCTATTAGAGTTATATCGGAAAGGGAATTTAATAAATATATGACAGATATATATGATTTTGAAGAAGATGAACCCGGTATGAGATATGATAAAAATGGTGAATTATTATTACCACATAAATTTTCATTATCTTATGCAAAAAATAATTCACTTATACATAGTGTTAATAGTTTAATTCAACGAGACTGTTTATCTGCTTCAAGGCCATTATTCCTTAGTAATAAAAATCTATTAAATACTACTGCATCTGGAATACTAATTATACACCAACATAATTGTATAATAGATAAATGTAATGTAAGTAATATTACTTCACACGGATTCTCATCGGGTATTCTGGCAACAGACGAATTATTTAAACATGAATTCCCTAATTTAAATACGAACCATATATTCCGTAATAATAAAGTAGATAATATAATTTCATTTAATCCGTGTATATTACCAGAAAATATTAATGGAGAAATACTTGAAAGTAAAGTTGCCCGACACGGAATTGTTAGCAATACTTATAAATTTAATAGAAAAATGTATAATCCATATAACAGTGAAATATGGAATACATTAATTGAAAATGAATATGATATTGCTAATAATCCACACGTCGTTGGTATTGGTGATATTAGATTATGTGATAAAAATAGATTTACTGAATTGTTTAGTTCAAAGGAAACGGATATTGATTTTGATTTGGTATTTCCTTGTTTTTGTTCAGACACATTAGTTACTGGTAATAGTGTTACTAATTCGTATAATTATTGGACAAAAGTTGACAAATCATATTCGTTTTATTACAAGAGTGAAGCGTGGTATACACAGGGTAATCCCGAATTATTGTCTGGATATTGGGAAAAATTAAATTATAATAATAAATCTTCATTTTCAGAAGCATATGAAAATATAAATAAAATTAAAAAATTATTACACAAAAATGAAAATAATGGTTTATTATTAATTGAATATGATATTAATAATATAGGAAATAGTATTGGAAAACCCAATGAAAATACTGATTTATTTTTGAAAGAACTATATAATACTTCATTTAATAATAAACCATATTCAAGTGATGGGAAAATATTAGAATATATGACAAAACAAGATAGAATTACCTGGATTTATGCTATGAAGTCGGCTTCAACTATTTTATATAACAATTCGGTTACCAATATGATTCAGAGTGACCTTAAATTATTAGAAATAACCCCGATATTAAAACATGCTGAAGTAGAAGCACACGCTATTCAACCAAATGAAGTAGAAACCCATTTTGATGTCAGAGAAATTGCATTACTTGATACGACAAATGGTGATACTATGGAATTATTTAATATTTTAAATCAAACAATCAAGTAAAATATTAATTATTTATTGTGAGTCATATTTTTTTAATATCATATTTTTAAAATATATTAAATAATATAAATGTGCTCAAACGAATGTCAATGTCAAAGTCAATGTCTATGTCAAAGTCAAAGTCAAAGTATAAGTCTATGTCAAAGTCAAAGTCAATGTCGTTGTGATGAGTGTCAAAAATCTCGTGGTTGTCATTGCTACCAAATCCTTGGCCATGAGTGTCAAAAATCGTGTGGTTGTCATGCCTACAAAAACCATGACCATGAGTGTCAACAATCGTGTGGTTGTCATTCCTACAAAAACCATGACCAGCACCATCTCACCCGCAAAGGATCCCTAGGGCTAGATGACACACACTCCGACCACCACATGGCTCCTCTCGCTCTCAACACCACCCATCACCCGGGTCATCACGCGCACCATACCCGCACCGACCATGAGGTAGAGCGTCACACGGCTCATCGCGCTCTCAACTCCACCCATCATGCGAACCATCACTTTCTCAACACCACCCATCACCCGGACCATCACGCGAGCCATCACCCACACCCACACCATACCCACTCGGATCCATCCGATATTCACGCCCATCTCACCCAAATACTCCAGGATCATACCAACGCCGACCACGCCGACCATCATGCGAACCATCACCAGCACCATCACCCACACCCACACCATACCCACTCGGATCCATCCGACCATCATGCGAGTAATCACCAGCACCTCACCGACCACGCCGACCATCATGCGAACCATCACTTTCTCAACACCACCCATCACCCGGACCATCACGCGAGCCATCACCATCACCCACACCATCACCCACACCATACCCTCTCGGATCCATCCGCTATGCACGCTCATCTCACCCAAATACTCCAGGATCATACCAACGCCGACCATGGGGTAGGGAATCAACCTGAACCATCACCTGAACCATCACCGGAACCATCACCTGAACCATCACCGGAACCATCACCGGAACCATCACCTGAACCATCACCGGAACCACTGCTAACCAACTGATTCACCATCTAAATGTAATTGTGGTGTGGATAGCCATCTTGTTGTCAGCACACTAAACGGAAACCCTATAAGGAATTTTAAAATATCATCAAATACAGGTGGTACCATTGTAGCGAAATCAATATTTGCCGGGATCGTCGACACCTTAACAATACAAGACAATTTCATAGATGGAGAAATAGTCGGGATAATAAAATTTGAATCAGGTGCTGGGACCCACATCGACTCGAAAGCAACATTTACTCTCAAAAATTATCGGAGTGGTGAATTATGCTTCGCTGCGGCTGTGACCTCGGTGTTTGGCCAGAGCGCCGTCCTTCACCCCTTCCAATTTAATATTAATGAATAATTCTTCGAGGCCTCAAATTGAAATAAGAGAAAATAGTGACCTCAAAAAACGTATCAACCAAATTAATAAACACCAATGAATCTTCAAATGTTACTAAAAATTTTAAAGAAAATAATATAGAAATCAAAGAAACGTAATGTAAATGTTACGCTATTGTTATAAATAAATAATTAGAATAAATAAGTAATATGATAAAAAAAGAAAAAATTTTTAATAATTTGAAAATATTATATTTATTTATTTATAAACTATAATAACAATGGAACCTCTACCCAGCACAACAAGATTCTTTGATTATTTTGATAAGAAATATGGTTCTAAATATGTTAAACCTGAACCTAAAATATTTACCACGCAAGATATATTATGTATGAATAATACAGCATTATGGAAACAAAGTATCATTGTCCCTGAAAACTTGAATCCCAATCAATTATATACTCTTGAAAATACGGGCACCATCAATGGGAATATGGATAAAATCTATAAAGCTATTCCTAAATAATTAGAATAAATAATTATAATATATTTTTTTTTATTTTATAATAATATTATGAGTAATTCATTTGATACGGTTAGAATTAGTTCTCACGGTGGATTTATAGATGAACCTTTATTTATTTATCAAAGACTTGAACGGGAAATTGCCAATTATATAACTTTTAATATATATTTTAGAGGTAATATAGGAAATATAGTAATTCCTCGTTGTAATACATTATCAGATGATTGTAGAATTAATGGTGAAAAATATAGTAAAAGTGATATTGGTAAACAAGATTTCTATAAAAATATGGAAATTAAATTTAAAAAATCAAGAATTATTGGAGCTAAAGTGTTAGGGTGTGATGTTGATAAAATACCTGATTTATCGTTATCTATCGATGACAATGATTTCCCTTGTGGATATGCATTATATAACAATGATGTTCCATTAACAGATGTCGTAGATGGTGGTTGTATAGAATTAAAATCTTTTATACACAATGGTATTACACTTGATAAAATAAATTTATCACAAGTATTAGAATTAATTTATAATCAAATGGAAGTTAAAAGTGGAACGATAGATATTTATATATCTGCTTGTTTATATATTGAACCTTCACAATTAGACAAAATCATTGAAAATTATTGGCAATGGTTTGATTGTAATAATACTACAATACATCAAGGATATTCAAAACAACAAGCATTAGAAAAAGAAAAAGTTAGACAATTAAAATTATCTGTGGGACATTGTGAAGGAACCTTAGAAGATATCACAGCAATGAAAAATGATAATGAAATAGGTTTTTTTATAGATTTGTTAGGTAATATTAAAATAAAAGAAGGTTTTGGTGATTATGTATATCAGTATTTAAGTTTAAATGATCAGGGATTGGATAGACTAGGTGAATACATTGATCAATATATGGAAGATAATAATTTAATTACAGACGAAGGTAAGTTAAAAGAATTATCAGATAAAATATCTGATGGTTTAATAGAACAATTTAATAAACAATATCAAACAACACAAGAATATCAAGCAACACAAGAACAAGAAGACAAAATTAGATCTGATATCCATTATTTAACGAATGAATTAACTAAATTTAAAAGTAGATATGGACATTTAACTAGAGCCATACAAAAATGTGATAATAAAAAAAAAACACGTAAAAAATTAACAAGGACTAACCGATTAAGATATGCACCTTATGGTGGGCAAAATGGCGATAAGAAAAAGAAAAACACTTTATTTAAAAATCTGAAAAAAGGAGCATTTACAAGAATGGCAAAATATCACGGTTATAAAGATACAATTAAATTTGCTCAATTAGTTATGAAACGACATAGAAAAGGTATTAAAAAGTTACCTAATGGAAAACGAATCACTTCATTAATGGTGAAACGAGCTAATTTCGCGGTCAATTTTGGTAGTAATAATAAAAAGACAAAGAAAAAAACTATTAAAAGAAGATATTGATCTAAAAGCATTATGATGATTTATACCTGAATAATAACACCCCAATTACCTAATTCATAAAAACTTTTTTCAATATGATATTTGTCATCAATTAACGATTCTAATTCATTTTCTTTGAATACATAATAATATCTATCTGCAATTGTATCACCTGTCTTTCCTTTCCATTTTACCATATTTTCTTGTTTAATAAATTTTCTCTTAGAATCTTCTGGTTGTTCTAATGCCCAAACAAGTATTAGTATTTTACCACCGGGTTTTGTTACTCTAATTAATTCTTCAATTGCTTTTTTTCTATTTTCTACAGTGGATAAATGGTGAATAACAGCTATACACATTGTATAATCAAATGTATCAGTTTCAAATGGAATATCTAAAATATTTCCATAAACTACATTTAAATTTTTTTTTAAACAAATATTTACTAAATTTTTACTAAAATCACATCCATAATTTACTAGGTCATTCCTATATAACATGTTCTTTCCATTACCACATCCGATATCGCCAATAAGTGATTTTGTGGGTAACCCCTTTAAAAACCATTCAACACAAGTCCAAGGCCTATATCTTGTATTATCAAATTCAGTTGCTATTTTATCGTATACATTTTTAACATGAATATCTTCAATAGACATAATTCAATTATATTAATTTATGTCTATTGAAGATATATATATTTCAAATTATAATTAATGGATACTGGTATAAATAAATTTGAAATAATATAATCTTAATATAGATAATATTAGTTTTTAAATGAATAAACTGGGGGGAGTTTGCTACAAATGTTTGCATATTATAAGATTAAAGAAAAATGGTCATATATACAAACATAAAATGTGTGAGGGTTCTGGAACAAAACCAATTAGATTAGAAGAGTTTATAGAGAAAATAAAACAAGTAAAGAGTTTTGATATAAAAATAAATGAGAGTGATATTGATAAATTTTATGATATGAATATTAAATCTGATAATGATATATGTAATAAAGTTAGAGAATTAATTATTTCGATGATAGCAAATAATGATATTATTGATGAATGGTATATTAATGAAAAATGGAATAAATTAAGAGATGAAATTAAAAAGTTTGAAAAGATTAATTCACCAATAAAATACGATAAATGTAATTGGATTACAAAAGCAGGTAGGGGAAATTCTAACGATTTTGATTTAAAGTATTTTTATGAGGATAAAATAATAAAAACCCGTAGAGTTGAGTTTAAATATAATGTAAATAAAATAAGTGATTGTCCACAATGGTCAAGCCCAATGAATCCATCAAGGTATATTAAATGTGTAAAAACATATGAAGAATATTTTTATGATAATTATTTATTAAAATTATGTGAAGCATTTGGTAGAGAAATGCCAGAAAAAGTAGAATATCTTAAACAAACACAATGTGATATATCAAAGAGTATTCCAGATATGCAGGAAAAATATTATAAAGGATCCAGTGGTTCTAAAGGTCGTTATACTGGTCTAGATGATGATATAAATTTTTATAAATTATGTATTAATACTTCAAAAGAATCCGTATCTAATTATTTTAACATCTGTAAATTAGATCATGAAATACTTAATAAATATTTAATTGAAAAACAAAAAGATAAAGAGTATATGTTATATAAAAATGGTATAATATATCATGAAGTTCATACAGTAGATGACTATACGATTGACGGATGTAATATTGTTAATGAATCACCGTATTTTAAATGTAAAACTGTATCTGGAAAAAAAATAAATATATTATTTAGATGGAAGAATGGTAATGGTATTGCTTTTCCTGCTTTTCAAATTAGTTAATTAATATTATTAATTAAGGTTCGGTATATTCTATATGTAGACTACTTGATACACCTACTTTATTTTCATAAAATTCTTTTACACGACTATATCTCATTTCAAGATTTTCCACTTCTTGATTTTTTCTATCTCCATCAGTAAATCCGTTCCATATTGTTTTTTTGCCTTTCATAAAATTATCTGAGAATCTATTAATATTTAAAATCTCAATCCACATATTTTTACTGGATTCTTGTGTAGCATCATCAACTACTTTTTCATTGAAATCATAAAGAATCATTCCTAAAAATTGCCCGGGATTATTAAACTGAAATTTTTCATTTGCTTCTTTTTCATATAAATTAAACATTCCATCACGAATACTCATATAATAATTCATAAAATTAATTACTTTTTGATTCATTTCATCTGTAATTGGAATACCAATATTCTCATAATGCCTTTCATAAGAATTTTTATATGTTCCATAAATTAGTGCCCCAATCATAGTTACAACATTATTTAACGGTTTTCGTTCAGTGTCTCCATTAAAATCGTGTGTATTCATAAATGTATAATTATTATTGAAATTATCAATAAGATTGATTGCATAATTTACAACTGATTTATCTTTATGACACCAATATTTATCATTGTCTTCTAATTTTTTCCCACGATTAATTCTATCAAAATTTTCATAATAATGATCGTCAATTGTTGTAATACTTTCATTTTGGATAGCATGATTTGTGGGAATTGTTGTATCTACTGAAAATGTATAATTATGAAATCTATGTTTTTCATCGTTTGTTAATTCACTGAAAAATTTATTTTTATATTTTAATTTATCATCTAAATATTCTTGAATAACTGTTAGCCTAGATTGACTATCTTCAATATTGAAATATACTAGTCGTCCATCGGGGTGTTGCGATAAACTAATGCCACCAATGATATAATTTTTCCAGACTGAATCTATTAAGTTTTTCTTATCATCCGTATTCCATTTATTATGACGTTGGTGTTTTGGAATACGATACTTTTTATTTGTATGTTCCCTATCACTCGTTGTTTCAATATTAATATAATCATTTTCATCTTTTCTAAAAATTTCTCCAATTGTTACCGTTGTCAAGGTTCTATCAAATACTGATTTTGGGATTTCATCGTCTCCCACATTTGGATTATATTCTTCTACAGAAGCAACAATAGAATCATTAAGAAGTGCGTGAGATAATGCTTCCATTATATTATTTTGTTTTTATATTTGTTAATTGATCTAATATAAAATCAAATTTTTTTAGT
>Ga0233415_10000998_pt1 | contig 12654 bp, 24 predicted proteins | sample Na_anoxic_12_MG_FD_188631 | JGI IMG/M metagenome (GOLD analysis project Ga0233415, IMG submission 188631) | Seawater microbial communities from Saanich Inlet, British Columbia, Canada - Na_anoxic_12_MG | ecosystem: Environmental > Aquatic > Marine > Inlet | place: Canada: British Columbia... | reverse complement strand
TATTAACAATCTGCTCAAAAACTATAACTTTATCCAACAATAATTTTGTAATATATTTCCTATAAGTATCTCCAACCCATACAGAATATTTTCCATATAAATCTTCCATCTCCGTAGCTAAGTCACTAGGCAAGCCAATTATATTTTTTATTTTATTAGAATACTTACCTTCAAAAAGAACTCCAGACAATAATTGTATTCTATTTTTATAGTTTTTACTTAACATATCAAGTATAAATATCCTTGAAAAAGTTATTTTAATTATATATATTTGTAATTGGATGAGCAAAAAAATAATAAAAGAAATTTTAGATTTTTATTTTTCAAAAAAGAAAAGTAAAAACAATGATTATATATTGTGTTTAGATGAAGAAGTGGAAATTAAAGTTGTAAACGCAAAAGAAAACTCTTTTAAAATCCAAAAAACTAAAGAAGTTCCAACAAGATATAATTTATTTTCAAATCCAAATAAAACATTAAAAAAAGAAGATATAGAAAAATTAAACCCAGATAACATAGATTCAAAATATTTTTGGAAATATGCTATTGAAAAATTTCCAAACTTTTCGATTAGTCTATATCCTGAATGTAAAAATGATGACGATGTAAACAAGGCCAATCTTAATGCGGCAATTTGGACTGGGTTTTATCAAAAAATAAAACAAAAAATTGAAATTACAAAAAATTGTAAAATTTTAGAGATAGGCCCAGGTTATGGAAGTTTGTTTTATCCATTAACTAGTAGATATAATGATTTAGTGTATTATGCAATAGATATTAATAAACTTTTTTATTATGATGGGCTTTTTGAGTGTGATGGAAAATCAATACCTGAAGATGTGGGAGAAGAGTTCGATTTGATATTTGCTTTTAATGTTTTTAATCATTTAAGCAAAAGTCAAAGAACTTCTTATTATAAAGAAGTTTATGAAAAACTTAATAAAGGAGGAAAGTTTATATTTAATAATTTCTTATTAATAAATGAGAATGAAAATAATAAGAAATTTTTAGATTATGTAGATATAGATGGAAATTATTATAATAATTTTTTATCTCAATTAATTATAATAGACTTTTATGAAAATTTAGCCGATGAATTAAATGATTTAGGATTTTCTATAAATGTAAAATTATCACAAGGATTAGCTGTGATAGAATGTGAAAAATAAAATGATAAACGAATTTTTTATATCTAAAAGAATAGAGATAAGTTCAGAGCTTATTGGAAGTGGTGATGAATTAAAAAAATCTGGTTTTAGCTGTATAATGGGTTATTCAAAAATTATTGAAGAATTAAACAAAATGCATTTTGAAAAAGTTTATCATATAATGAATAAACTAATTAAAATGGGAGGCTTAAATAAGGATTTTGCAGAATATATTATAAATTCAGAAATTTTAGATAAAGATAAATTTTATCAAATAGATGATATGTTTAATATTGCTAAAAATAATTTAAAAAATATTATTTATGACTACACTATAATAGAAGACAAAGTAAATAAAAGTACTTCAGAAGAAAAGAGGCTGGAAGAAATATACTATAAACAATTAAATAAAAAAAAAATAGAATCAGATGAAAATACTAATATTGAAAATATCGATATTGAAAAATTTATAAATAAAGAATATGTTTATAAAGTTTCTATTTTTAAAGAAAATTTAGATGAAGATATTGTTTTTTGGTTAGAAAATAATATAAAAAAAATGACAGAAGAAGATTATGGTATGTTTTTATATTTAATAAATAAAATTAGAAAAAATGAAAAATGAAAAACCTTGGTTCTTAGATAAGATAAGAGTTGTATATGCATTTGATAAACCATCTTGTGTTGCTTGCTTGTGTGATGATTGTGGCTCTTCAATAAAAAGAAAATTTATTTTTAGAATTATACCAATAAAAAAAGAAAAAGGGTGTATAAATTCTAGATGTAAAAATTATTTTTTTTATAAAAAATAAATTATTTATATTTACACTTAGTAATATGGGGGCGACTTGGATTTGACTTTTAGTCAGAAGTTTGTAAGCTCAGGCAAAGGTGATGACTTACCATCGAATCTCTTAATCGGAGAATCAAAGTTTGCGTTAGCTGCCTAATTTTTAGAAGCTAATGTGACACCATGCTATCGAGTATACTTGTAGATAGATTAGGTGTAAAAGGAAGTGGTTGCATTATTGGTTGGCTTAACTAATCAAAGCGGAAGATTGTGAGTGATAACCAAACATAAAGAAAACTCTCTATTTTTGGAACAGTTAGAAAATTGTTATCCTAAGCCTGTAAAAAAGTTTCTTATGGAAGCTAGATAGGACGAGGGTTCGAAACCCTCCGCCTCCACTGGACATGATTTTGTACTTTTTCTACATATTTATATTAAAAAAATATAGATATGGCAAGAAAAGAAAAGAAGTATCACTTCATTTACAAAACGACAAATTTAATTAGTGGTAGATATTATATCGGGATGCATAGTACAGTTAGTTTAGAAGATGGTTATATTGGTTCTGGTAACAGATTAATATTAGCTATAAGAAAGCATGGAAAAGAAAATTTTAAAAGAGAAATACTTGAGTTTTTTGAAACTAGAAAAGAGTTAAGAAAGCGTGAGGCTGAGATTGTGACATTAGAAGAAATTGCCAAAAAAGAATGCATGAACATGAGAGTTGGGGGTGAAGGAGGTGCTTCCAAAAAAGGTAATGACGCTTTTTTGTTTAGACTCAATAATGACAGCGAATTTAGAGAAATGTTATCTAAAAAAGCTACTGAAAATAATTTAAGATTAATTAAAGAGGGTAAATTAAAAGTTCCTACTTATGATTGGACTGGCAGAAATCATTCTGAGGAATCTAAAAATAAGATAAGTGAATCAAAAAAGGGTACTGGTATTAGTGAAAAAAACTCTCAATACGGAACTTGTTGGATTACTAAAGAAGGAATAAACAAAAAAATAAAAAAAGAAGACCTAAATCTATTCGTTGTAGATGGATGGAAAAGAGGAAGAGAAACTAAGTAATATATGTTAGTAATTATGAAAATTTGGATTGAAGTTAAATATTGGTTTAGGAGAAAGTTCTGGCAAATTAGAAACATTATGCATTGGATACCTATCTTATGGAATCAATATGACTTTGATTATATTTATGCTATTAAAGTTTTTAGGTTTCAACTATTAAAAATGGCAAAATTTCTTGATTCTGATAAGGCATGCACCATTTCTTCAGGAGATAAATCAAAGGATATTAAAAAAGTTATAGAATTAATGGATAAAATATATGATGATAAATATCATGAAGAATATGTTAAACATATTGAAAGCATTTATGGAAAATATGATATTAAGTTTCAAGGTGGTGAAATGAAAAAAGTTTGGGAAAAAAAATATAATAGTGAAGAGCTTGCTCATATAGATGAAATAGAAAAAGAATTAATAAAAAAATATAACAAAAAAGAAAATGACAACCACAAATTATTATGGAAAACGATAGAGAAAAACATAAGAGATTGGTGGGATTAACAATTACAAAACTTATATGATTAAAAAAACTTTTAAGGTAGGATTAGATATACATGGAGTAATAGATGTAGAACCAATATTATTTCATAAAATTACAAAAACTCTAAAAGAAATCGGTTGTGAAATTCACATATTAACAGGCTCACATATAACAAGTGAAATCACATCATTATTAGAGTCTAACAAAATACATTATGATGTATTATTTTCCATTTCAGATTATCACAGAAAAATTGGCACACACATGTGGTATGACAGCAATAGTGAGCCCTGGGTTGATGATTTAGAGTGGGACAAGACAAAAGGTGAATATTGCGAAAGAAACAATATAGATTTACATATAGATGACACAAAAAGGTATGGAGATTATTTCAAAACCAAATTTATGCACTTAAATCTAAATGGACACAGAAAAGATTATAAGTTAGAAAAATTAAATACAATTTCTGACATAGAAAAATGGTTTAACAATATGTTTTTAAAGGAAAATGAACTTATACAATAAGGTAAAGTCGTTAAAAGATGAAGAGGTTGATGTTTTATTAAATAATGTATGGCCTGGGGTTTTTAATTTTCAATCTGAAGTGTCCATAAGATTATTAGGAGAGTTGTTTAAAACTGTTAAAACATGTGATGTTTTAACGGAATTTTATTTAGATGAAATATGCTCACACTTATTTAAAAAAAGGTCTTTGTTAGTAGAAAGCCACAAAGGACCTAGAGATGTGGAAGGTTTTTTGATTTTGATTTTAACCCATTGTATAAATAGGAAATTAAATAAAATAAATTAATATATTTAATAAAAGTTCTAAACAAATTTGAAATAAAACATTGTTGAAAAGTTATATTAATACATGATTTTATTGTAATATTTATAATAAAAATCTTTAATTATGGCAAAAAAACAAGTCATTATAAAGGAAGTATCTCAAGATTTCTTTATTGTTGAAAACAACTCTCCCTTGGTAAAAATAATAGAATTTGGCTATACCTTGCACAATTTGTTATTAGAAGCAGAATTGGTAGAAGAAAATAAATGGTCTGATTTTTCCTTTTGTACAAATTTAAAAATATTAGACTCAAACAATGATATAATAATTTTTAATTCATTAGAAATTAAAAATTTATTGGATTGGTTGGATTGGATTTGTAGAATAGTAATTACATCAGAAGGTTACCATAATAATACAAATTTTATAAAATGTTTCATATCTAATTGTGATTTAATATTTTCTCAAATAAAACAATCTCTAAATACAGAGCAAATAATAATAGAGAAAATAAAAGTTAGAAAATAAAAAAAGCTCACAATTATATTGTGAGCTTCTTATGGTTTTTGTTCAATTATTTTTATTTGGCTTTTTATTCATGCCTCTTTTTACGGTATGACTTATGCCTATGCCTTCATCTATATCTTTTTCATCTTCTTTATAAACTAATTTATGACCGCTACAATCACACTTTCCTTTTTCGTGTAACATTTTCATCATATCTTTTGTTATAACTATCGGAGAATCTTCATCTTTTTCATGATTGTTATTATCTTTTTTGTTTCTGTTTTCAAAAAAATCTCTTAAAGCTCTCATGTTTTCAGAAACTTTAGACAACTTATCTTCAACCCAATCATGTTGCTCTTCTCCAGGACTTATATTGTCATTTATAATTTTCGCAGCCTTTAATATAGACTCTATATTTTGTTTAGACATGTAATTACCGTCTGAACCCTCATCTAGCTGTTCAGGTCTTGTATTGGGCTGAGGCAAAGCATCTGGCTTAACATCTAAGGTAAAAAAGTTTCTATATCCAATATGTCTAGAATCAAAAGATTCTTTAATTAACTTTTTTAATCCTTTTTTATCCATCTTTTTATCTTTTTTTATAAGGATAGTTAGAAGGTTTTTTATTTTTACCTCTTCTATTAGGTTGGCTTCTAGAATTTCCTTCTTCTATTTCTATTTCTATTTCTTTTGCCGTCTCTTTAGCTCCACATTCTTTGCATGAGCTTATAAAATCATTTTTATGAGGCCTCATTTCAAAATGCTCTATTTCACCGCCACAATCACTACATTTAACTTCTTTTTCAAACACTTCTTCGAATGATTCTTTAATCCAAGGATAATTTGCTGGCTTAAGATTTGCTCCTCTAAAATTTGTGTGGTTTCTAGCACTTCCTTCTGCCATTTCCGCTTCTTCTGAAGAATAAATGCTTGTATCTCTTTTAAGTTTGTCTCCTAATTTTTTTATTGCAGATGATAAAGTGGATAGTTCCTTTTTATCTAATGTTGCGTTTGTTCCTCTACTAAGATTTCTTGTTACTTTTTCAGTATCCCATTCTTTAGGATATTCATCAATCTTATCTCTGTATGCCTGATTTAACTTTTTTACAAAATCATCAAACGGATTTTCTGCCTCTGTTCCTTTTAAGTTATCAATTATATCATTTAAGCCTAACCCAGGGTATCCAGCTACTTTTTCTCCTTTTAGAAAAGATTCTACTTTTTCCCAATTAGCTAAATATAGAGAAGTATAAACATCTGTTAATAAATTATATGCTTTTTCTAAATTAGTCTCCATTCCAACAGCTGATTTAAGTTTGTCAAACATGCTTTCATTTAATACGCTTGACTCAAATCCTTCTTTTATAATTTTTTTTAAATCTTGTTTTCTCATTGTAATATGTATTTTTATATAAATATTAAATTAAAATACTTTTTGCTTTAATGTTGCTAAATAATAAACTTTTATTTACTTTAAATAAATAATATTTATTATAGTATAATAAGTCTAAAATAAAATTAGATTTATGTTGTCTCAATTTTTGTTGTTTGGAGATTTTATCTCCAAAATAAAACCTCTAGAAATAGGGGTTTTATTTTTTTATTTGCTGCATAAATTTAATTAATTGAGAAGAGAATTTTTTTGCAGTATCTTTTTGTAGTGCTATATTCATATCCTTTTCCAAAAGAAGAATTTTAGACCTTTTGATTTTTTTTGTATACTGGGTGGCGTTCTCATTGTCTAAATACAATTCAGGTGAATTTGAAAAATTTAAAATTTTCTTAAAATCTTCGGAACAAACCCACAAACCTTCAGTAATATACTTTTCTTTATCTGACGCTCTAGCCATGCTTGTTATAGAGAATGACATAAATATTATCCCCTTTTCTTTTTTGTCACTAATTACAGTATCTCCTATTTTAAATTTTCTAACCACCTATTTCTCTAATTAAATGTCTATCTTTAATCGGTATTTTTTTTAATATATTTTTTGAATTATCATAATCTTTTTCTAACAATAAAACTCTCGAACTATAGAGCGAACCAGAATAAGCATTTGTAAAAAAATTTGTTTTATCTCCACATTTTAATATAAAAAGTCCGTATTCAAAAATTACTAATTCTTTAAGTGACTTATCAGAAGAAGTTAAGTTTTGCTTTTCTGTCACAAACCCAAAACCAATAGTAACATTTTTTGTTTTTGAGCTCGTAAATGGTATTCTTATTGTATCACCTATATCCATTAATTTTTTTTTCTAACAATAGGGTTTTTGCACCACTTGGAGGTTTTTTAATTTTACTTAATATATAATATATATATTTTTGATTTTCTAACCCCTCCCACTCAGGCAAATAACTAGGAATGCTTATATCTTGTGCATGTTCTGGTGGATTTATCATTTTTTTCATTAATTTCCCTTCCATTTCAAAGATGGCTTTTATAGTTGGACTAAAAGTTGTGGGATTATATATTATTGGGCTTAGGTAATAAAAAATAAAAGGTTTTATTCCTAAAAATTTACAAGAATAGCTATCTCCTAAGTTTAAATCTTTTTTAAATTTAAAAACAAAATTAGAAAAAGAACATTCTTCATGCTTATTCATACATGCAATATAAGATTTTTTTTATTAATTAGTTATTATTCTTAATATTTCTTCGTAATATTCTTGATTTTCATCTTTTTTTAATATCAAATCCAACAAATCATCAACTTGTTCTTTTTTAGACAATCCTTCTGAAACATACAAAATTGTACCCTTTATATTTCCATCACTATCCACTTCACCGTCAGTCTGAAGTATCCACGCATCTAATTCTTCTGCATATAATAAAATAAAATCACTCATATAGTCCTATAAGTTATTAAATTAAAAAGTGAAAAAAGAACCGCTAGGCAAGCTTATTGTATATGGATTTCCCATATCTTTAGGTTTTTTTTTCTTTTTTTTATTCTTTTCTTTAGAATCTTCTTGCATTTCAGAATTTTCATTTTGAGATGCCATTTGATTATCATTAGAGGATGTTGAAACAGCAGAAACTCCTGGGTCTGCCATTTGATTATCATTAGGGGATGTTGAAACGGCAGAAACAACTTCGTTAACTTCATCGTAAAAATTATCTACCATTTTATAAGCCCTTTTCGCTCTTCCTCTGATGATACCATCCATTTCATCGTTCTTTTCTTCTATTTGAGATAAAGATGATTTAATTAAATCTATTAAATCATACTCGTTTACTTCTGGCATAACTTTTTTGGCTATATCCATTATACTTAAAACATCAAACTCAGCAAAAGACTCTTTATTTCTTAAGAACATTTCAAGTTCTTTATATAACTCATCATTATCGTCTACAGAATGGGTATTAGATTGGGTTGAAAAATAATCATTCCAATCCTTGTCTGTCCAGTAACTCTCTTTAAGTACCTGTCTTACGATTTTTCTAAATTCATTATTCATATACTATAAATATGAAGGAATTTCAATTTCGTTATACATTAAATGATTTAAGTAAATTTTTATGAATTTCAAAAATCTCTCCAATTTCATTTTTTATTGCCAAGAAACCATTGGCATCTTCATCGCTTATCACGTCCAGAGGAGTCCAGCTATTGTTTTGTAACAGTTCAATAGCTATTTTTTTTCCTTTATAAGTTATGCATTGTTCACCTTTATATTTAACTGTTTTCCAAAAGTTATCGCTCCACAAATCTATCACTACCTTTGAATCTCTTTTTATGCTGTCGTATTCAGCGCAAACACTTATACAATCCATTTCAATAGATTCGTCCAATTCTTTTAGGCAATAGTCTCTTTCTTCTCTATCGTTAAAAATAAATTTTTTTACATAGTCCTTATCTCCATTAAAGGAAAAGCCTATATAATATTGAACTTCTTTTATGTTTGGGTCTTTATTTTGATTTGGTTGTGGATTTGACCACCAATCTTTTGGCGGATAATCTTCTTTGACTTCACCTTTATCTTTTGGAATTAAATCTATAGGAAAATAACTAGATATATTTGATGCATTAATTCTAACGTTATAATTTTTAATTATTATATATTTGGACATAATTATATTTTATATATTTTAAACCAGTTCAAACCTGACTGTACTACTATAAATAATATGAAATATTATTATACATTTCTAACATACATAATAGCCAACAATTTTCTCGCTAATTGAAAATCTTCTAATTTATTGATTTTTAACCCATAAGCTTTAGAAACTTCATTCAAAAGAGGCATGGCTTCAGAAATTTTCAATTTTCCTATTGATATTTGTTTTTTCATATTTTGTTTATAAAATGCTTTTCAATATAAGAAAAAAAAACCTTATATAAAAAAATAATTATATTTATTTCTATAAACTAAAATAATAAAAATGGAAAAATTATTAAAAATTTTAACCTCTTGGTGGATTGAATCTGCATCAATAGGTGTGGTTGGGCTTATGCTATTAACACATAGTCACAAATTATATGCAGGAATTGCTTTTGGTTGGGCTGCTTGCGTTGCCATAAAGAAATTAAAACAAATGGCAATCCCCACAAAACCCCCAGTTAAGAAATAGTAAAAACACTTAGTAATTGTGAGTGAAAAAAAAATAAGAAAATTAATTAGAAAACTGATTAAGGAAAACTTTACAGAAGAAGAAAAAAGATATGTTGGTGTAGTTGATTTTTATGTTCATGCAGAAAACGATAAAATGGCAAAAATTAAAGCCAAAGAAATTTCAGATATGATAAAAGATAATTACATAAATAGTCATTCTAAGTTATCAGAACTATACGAACAGCCTTTTGCGACTTTTGGTAATAGAAAGATTGATTTATAGGCCTTTTCTTATTTCTGCTCTTATTTCATTTATCAAATCTTCTTTAGAATCATTATTTAATGATTTTTTTAGAATTTCAATATTATCTTCAGATTTTATCTCATCAAAACCTTCTGATGTAGAAGGCGATTCATAAGAAGAAAACATTTTCTCAAAAGCTGATGGTGGTATAGTTTTAGATTTGCCCATTCTTTTAGCAGATTCAGCTCTTTTTTGCGCAACCTTTTTTATAACTTCTTCTCCACCTTTAAATTTAAAATCTACTGCAACTTTATGATATTCATCTTCATTTCCTTCTATAGCTTTCATTGCTGACTTTCTAGAGTTAGCACTCATATTTGTCATATCTACTATAATGTCTTTACCGCTAGGATGAGCATTGCTAATTCTTGTGTTCATTAGTTTTTGTACATTTCCATTTGCTTCAAAAACTTTATCAAAAACAGTATCAGGCCAAGTCATCCAAGATGGAGATTCAATTACTTTGCCATATTTTTCATCTTCATCTCCTATTTTCGCATCCTCAGGAGGTGTTGCAAACATATCGTCATAAGTCCATCCATAATTAATAGAAACTAAATCAACAATATCATCTCTACTTATAATATAAGCTTCTGGGAAATTTGATTTTATCCATGTAGACTTTCCAACAGAAGGAGGCCCAACTAAAACAATCATTTTATTCTTTTCCATTTTAATGCTTTTGTTTATAAATAGGATATGTAATTATATTTGTTATCGTTCTTAATCTTTTTTTAGCCTTCATTCTAAATAGTCTATTAACAACTTTACTAATATGGTCTTTTTCTTCTTTTGATAATTTAATTTCTTTTAAATCCTCTTTTATATTGCTCTCTATTTTATCAACTTCAGTTTGCATTTCTAAATTTACTTTCTTTTATTATCTTACAGCTAGGCTCTATTCCTAATTTGTTTTTTGTATTATGCTTTTCATACCAAACTCCCACATCACTAGTAACTAATCTAAAAAACTGTCTCATACAGTCCTTTTTTAGTTTTAAAGATTCATGAGGGCAGCTATCAGTCATCCAATATAGCTCGTTAGAATTTATTTTAATACCTTCTCCTAGCGTTTCTCTTAAATGTTCACAATCTCCACCTAAACCAGGATTTTCTACATAATAATCCCAAGCTTGACATGAATTGTTGACATTCGAAGACATAAATAGTCCAATTTTTCCTCCCCACGGACTAATTCCACCTCCTCCCCAAGAATGTAGACGAGTTTTTTCTGTATGCACACCACCCCTTCTTTGTGAATCGCCTTTATTAACAAAGCTTTCTGTAATTGTTAGGTAGCCAACTTTTCCAATTTCTGAACTATGAATATTACAAGAATTAATAATTTTTTCATAACATCTATATTCTGTTGGTATTGAATTAGCATCTCCCATAATAAAAGGCATCATATTAATATTAATTCCTGTAGCTTCTGGGAATGTGATTTTTCCTAATTTTAAAAGTTGATTATTTTTCATTTTTTTTTATTTTTTTTAACTCGTCTCTAAAATATATTGATTTATCAAAATCTTCTTTTTGATTAAAACAATCTATTAAACCTTCTATTATTTCATAAGAATCTGAAACTTCTTTAAAGGTGTTTATTTTAATTTTAAAGTTTACCCAATTAATTAATCCTTCTCTAAAAAATATATCTTCTGCAATTTCATAACAATCTCTTATCCACCAATCTCTCAAGGATAATAAAGTTATAGATTTTGTTTTATAAAAAGCTCTAATTTCATAGTTTACACCTACTTTTATAGCCTTACAATAAGTGTCGGTTAGTTTGTTTTGAGATAACAAATCTTCTCCACTTATTTTTATGGATTTATATTTTTTTTTATTAATATTCAATTTTTCTCTATAAATTTATTAATATAAACTAAAACATCATCAGACTTAGTAATAACATTATTTGAATAGTTAATTTTATCAATATTTTTTGAACAAAACCTAGTAACACCATTTGTAAATTCATACCAATGAGGAGTTATATCACTTATCATAAAAACATGAGTGCCCACAGACCAAGACAGCCAAGATAGACCAGACGAAACTCCAATAAAAAAATCAGCATGATATAAATCTAACATTCTTTCTTTTAAATCTAAATCTCCATTTAAACTCATAACACCGTCCAGTTTTGTTGGTTCTTTAGATATTGAAACAACTATATATCCTTTGCTTTTTAAAAACTTGACAATTTTTTCCCAACCATTAGGGTCTTTCCACTTTTTATTATCCGAACTTGCACGTTCAGATATGCAAACATATCTTCCTTTTATATTTGGGCCTCTATCTTTGTTAAAAGAGTTTGTTAAATCTGGAGTCAACTCTCTTGGCGATAGACCTAAAGATAAAGAAGAAGATTCTTGTAGAGGTCTTGTGCTTGAGTTTGTAGGAGAATATGAAAAATTACTTTCCAAACAAGCTCCTATGTAATATTGTGCATAAATATTTTTTATTTTAATATTAGGCTCAACAAACAATATTTCTGGGTATGGTTTTTCAAATATATAATTATAAAATGTTGAACATATAACAGTGCAATTATGTTTTTTTCTAAACTCTTCCACATATGGAATCCAAGCAATACTATCACCCAAAGCATAAGAGTCAAATTTAATAAAAACTTTTTTTCCACATAAACTAAAAGTTTCAATGTGAATTAATTTACCACTCTCATCATAAACGTTTATAAGCCAATTTGTATACCACTGTCTGCCGCCTGTTATGGTTGTGTTTGATTTGGTTTTAATAGATTTTACAACACTTCTCTTGTCTACATCAATAAAGTCGACTTTAAAAGTTTCTTTCGAATGACTTTCTATTGTAACTTTAGGAGAGTCTCCTTTTAGAGGAAGTTCAGAGATGTAATTTACTATTACATTGTGGGTAAAATCCATTTGCTTTAAATTAAAAAACAAATTTAATTAAAAATTATCATATAATAAAATATATGATATACTAATGTAAAACCTTTTCTACCAATAATGAAT
>Ga0233415_10000997_pt1 | contig 12659 bp, 27 predicted proteins | sample Na_anoxic_12_MG_FD_188631 | JGI IMG/M metagenome (GOLD analysis project Ga0233415, IMG submission 188631) | Seawater microbial communities from Saanich Inlet, British Columbia, Canada - Na_anoxic_12_MG | ecosystem: Environmental > Aquatic > Marine > Inlet | place: Canada: British Columbia... | reverse complement strand
AGTTGAAGAAAATAAAAATGGTATGAAGAAAGAAAGACTAGAAGAGATACAGTATTCACTGAATCAAATTCAACAAGATGTAAGAGAATTATTTGATATAGATTTACTATCAGAATCAGAAAGGAAACATTTATGAGTAAATCATTATTGACAAAAATAAATGAATCTGATATACCTATTTCAGATTATTTACTTAACTACTTAGATGATGAAGCTATGGAATATTTGGAAAAAGTATATGAAGAAAATAAAAGTGTTAGCTATGAAACATGGGAAGAATTAAAAGACAATGTTTATATATCCATGCTACAAGGTGGCTATCCTTTTAGAATCAAAGACGAAGTATTTAATACAGTAGATGAATGGATAAGCGAGGATTACAAATGAATAGAAAAACAAAAGAGTATTTAATTATTGGTGGATTTATGATGATACCAATAATGTATACGACATTAATAATATTGTATTGGAGATGTAATTGATGAAAAAAGACAGTAAAATCAATGACTTATTAGAAGAAGCAAGACGGCAAGGGGCATTTGATAAATACTATGAATGGGATATCCCAAAAAAATATAGATTCCCTGTATTTAAAGAACAAATAGGTAGTGTTATATTCGTATACAAATTAAAAGAACACACAATTAAAAATGAAAAAAAAGATGTACAGTTAGAAAAAATTGTGAATGAAACTTTAAACAAAACGAATAACATTAATAGAGGTGAATGAAAAAACCTTACACAGTAAGACAAATTTTTTACTTGACAAATTGTATGAAGTATGAAACAATAAGAGCAAGTCAAAAAACAGAAAGGAAAACTAATGACTAAGAAAAAAACAGAAACGCAACAAGAAACAGAATCAGTTATTGACGGTTTACTTGTTGAGAAACTAGACGCTTGGCGTACTGAGGAAATCAAAAGGGAAAACTCCCATGTGATAGTTGATTTAATAGATTATCTATCTACTAAAGTTTATCCCGATTTCAAAAATAAAGATACTGATAAGGAATTAAAAGCCGTTAGGAAGTATATCCTAGCAAGTTATCCCTTTGATGAATCATTAGGTATCAGTAGAAATGCGTATGATGTGATGAATAGTAGAATATCTAGAGGTGGTCAATTAGTCTATCGTAAAAAGATTATTATCAAAGATGATAGACTTAGAGATAAAAAAGGAAATGCCTTGACGATTTCTAAAATGGAAGACATCCACAATAACTTCATCAATAAAACTTCTAAGCCTAAACTAGAAGCAGTAAAGGAAGAAGTGGAAGTTGAAGAAGATACGCCATTAACAGTAGAACAATCACCTAGAAAACCACAAGAGGAATTATCCCATAGTGATATGATTAATGAATTATCAAGTACTGATTTGTTTGTTGATGTAAGTACGACATTCTTTACAAAGATGATGACATTAAATTCTAGTGATTTAAATAATCTATTCGAGGATAGAAATTTCGTGGAATATGTACAAGAAAATTACAAACCATTGAAACATCTATTGGAGCAGATTATTAAAATAGGTGTCAAGAAAAAATCTAAAGTTGCGTAATCAATCTAACTTCAAGGACAGGGGTTTCATTCCCCTGTTCTATTTATAGAAAGGAATGTATCATGACTAAGAAAAAACAAAAAGAGAAAAGTTGGTTTGACGACCATTTAATTATTGATATTGAGGGAGTAAGTAAAAAAGAAAAAGAAGCAATAAAGAAAAGAATTATAGAACGAATGGCAGGAAAGTTTGACAAGAAAGGTAAATAGATGAGTAATGAATATAATGAAGAACTAAAAGAAAAGATATACGAAGAAATAGATTCAATGACTATGCATGATTTTCATTATCTTTTAGAGGAAAAATTAAAGTATCAAGCAGAAGAATTAGACAATACAGTTGACGAATTAATTAATATATTATTTCAAGAGAGGTGTAAATAATGATTGATAAATTAAAGAAGGCACGATACACTTTACGAGATACAGAAAAATATCTTAGTGGCATCCTAGCGTATGAATGGATGCATCATCATCCACACTTTCATGGCAATACAAAACAAGTCATGCAAGATATACGAGATAATCTGATTAAGACTAGCGAAGAACTCAGAGGGATTATCGATTCTATAAACTTAGATATCGACAAACAATAATGGCGGTATATTACCTATCCGATTATATAAAGTTTACTCAAGAGAAACTTGATGAAGCTAAAAAGAATTGGAGAAATGGGGAAGAATGGGATGATGAGGAATACGAGAGGGTAGAATTTTTAGAACAAACACTAAAACATCTAGTGGAAATGAGAGAACATGGGGAAATATTCTATACTGACTTTTAAATCCATGATAAAACATACACGAGGGGTATCTAATACCCCCTGTATGTTCCTTAAAACAAGTTTTTATACCTTGTTTTCTTGTGGACTAGGCTCTTTTATTCTTAAATTGTATATAAGCCCACTCCCTGTCATCTTGTCTATATTCATTTTCCACAAATCGCCTGACGCAGTCTTCATTGTTTGAATCATGATGAAACATGCCAAGAAAAAAGCTGATAGATTTTTTAGTAATACCAAAAACATTCATTCATTACACCCCCTTTTTTATTTCGTGTATAATTTATATTATAATGTAAAATCGTTATTTTTCAAGTGTTTTTATGGCATATCTGCTATGCAAGTTTTGTACATTTTTTACTTGACATTCGTGTACAAGTATGAGAGAATGTACAAATGTTAGGGAACAGTATCTTTATTAACAAATTATTAAAGAAAGGAATCCAAGTTTATGTGTATATAAATCCTCACTGTTCCCTAGCACAAAATAGTAATGAACAAATATAAAGTATATACTCATCTAGTCACTGTAAGACATTACAGTATTTTGGCAGATACACCTGACAATGCAAAGAATCTAGCCAAGAGTATAGTAAAGAAATTGTCAAGACAGAATCCTGTTATCATGTTTGAAAGGGATTATGTAAGAATAAAAAAAGTAGAAAGGATAGACAATGAATAAAATAAGAATAGAATGTCAAGAATGTGAGGGCCTAGGCCGTATACCTGTATGCCCTGAGCCAAGGTATGATGAATGGGAAGATTGCCCTGTATGTGAAGGTCATGGCCATTGGCTTGAAGAGGAAGAAGTAGTAGAAAAAATGAGAGGCAGTTGTATTGTTGATGAAGAGATTGATACAATGTTTAATGATTATGAAGTAGAAAGATTAACTGAAAGGAAGAACAATGGATATTATGACTAAGACTTATGTAGTGTATGTGGAAGAAAAGAAAACTAAAAAGTATTTTGTAAAAGCTGATACAGAAGAACAAGCTAAAGAAAGATATTTAATAGACGGCTTAACTTCTAACTTGTATGATAAAGATGAAGAACGAAAAATACTTCATGTATCTTTAGCTGAGTTTAAACTTGACTAGATTTTCCACTATGAAGTATATGTATATAACCCCCCAAACCACATGTGGATGTTATCATACTTTTAATAATTTGTCAAGGATAAAATTTTACTTGACATTCAGAAAAAAAAGTGTATAGTTATAATACAAATGGAATACAAATACCAACTAAATAAAATAAAAGAACTGAACATAGCTTCAGGACAACACTATCGTGGTGACTGTTTATTCTGTTTGAATCGTAATACATTATCAGTTAGAAGTGAGAATGGAAGATTGTCTTGGAACTGTTTTCATGCTAACTGCGATGCTAAAGGCTCACTAAGTGTGGGTACTACCGTAGATGACTTACAAAATTTCTTACACAGTAAGACTAAACCCTCCATTGAACAATTCTCTTTCACTGTTCCTAGGGAATTTGTAACCGTCTACGGTAATAATAAAGCAAGAGAGTATATTGATAAATATCAGCTAGAGAATACCGAGGCTAGACTGATGTATGATGTGAAACAAGATAGAATTGTGTTTCTAATTGAAGAAGAAGGCACTGTTGTGGGTGCAATCGGTAGAGCGTTGGCTGATGACACATTCCCTAAATGGTATAAGTATGGTACATCATCATTACCTTTCATGGTGGGTACAAATAAATATGTGGGCGTACTAGTAGAGGATTGTGTCTCAGCCTGTAAGGTAGCACTAGCGAATCTTACAGGGATAGCTATCATGGGTACACGATTACCTGATGAGTATATAGTTCCTATTGCAGATAAAATTGATAGATGTTTTGTTTGTTTGGATAAAGACGCTACAGAAAAAAGTTTCAAAATAAGAGATACTCTATCCTATCACATTCCTAGTTATGTAGAAATGATAGATAAGGATTTGAAGTATTATAGTATTAATGAATTAAAAGAATGGGGGGAAAAAATATGCAAGAAGATTGGTTAGCTATAGTAATAGTATGTATTGTTCTGTTTATCATTGGTTATGTATTCTTTAATTTGCCTGTATATGATTGGCATGTATAATAATGTAATTTTAGAAAGGCACTACAAAAAAGGTAGTAGGAAAGGAAGGTTCAAGATTTCTGAAAAGAATAAAGAGTTTTGGAAATCTTGGGATAATGCAGTTAGTATACCTGAAAAACAATTAAATCCTAATACAAGAGAACACTATCATCGCAACAGTCTAGTAGAAAAAATGGATGTTAGTGACACAAGAGACTATAAGATGAAGGTATTTAACTGCGATAGGAAGACAAAAAAGATGTACGAAGCGTACTATAAGACACACTCATATACATAGAAAGGAAATACAATGGGATTGTTTGACAGAGAAAAGACGTATTTAGTGGATATCATGGGGGTAGCCACAATAGTAAAGGTAGGCCAAGATAAGTATGATGATATCTATGGAGAGACTACGGTGGTGTATAGCTTAGGCTATTACAATAAAGCACTAGAAGACTTAGGTGGTAATGACGACCATACCTTTGAGCCTATGAAGAAGGATAAGACTACAGGTTGTCAAATAGCTACATGGAAGAGGTTAAAAGAATATCAATTACCTTTTAGTGAAACAGGATATCGCTCCGACTTTAGTCCTATTGTGAAGGAAGGCACATACTCATCAGTAGAAGATGTGATTATGGATAGTGCTATCAATACTTTAAAACATTGTGGTATTACAAGAAATAAATACTTCGATGCAGAAACAATGCAAGATGTTCCTGTTGTAAGAATAGTAGAGAAGTTATCTTAGTGGATAGTTTTAATTACATGGTAGGTATAACTTTTATTTTATTTTTATTTATTATTACTTCTTGTTCATACACTGTAGAAAAGAATACTAAAAATGATATTGCTATTGAGCCTTTAGATTCTATTCAAAAAATAGATTGTGAAGCTGATAACATAAAGAAGTTAGACATAGCTAAATGTAAAATGGAGACAAGACTATTGGAGTTAAAGTATTAAATCTTACACAGTAAGATAGAAAGGTACACATGGAAGACGGCAATCTAAGATTATATGTTCTTAAAATACTACTCACTAAAAAGAATTTTCTTAGAGTTAAAAACATTATTCATGATGATTTCTTTACAAATGGAGTAAAAGATATCTATAAAGCTATCGCTCAGATTTATGAAGACAATCCTGAAATAGAACAAATTAACTATGACGATTTACGAATCAGTTATTTTGAGACATACTTCTCTAATCAAAGTGTTAACGCTCAACTAAATATAAAAAATATCATTAGTAGATTAGAGCAATCAAAACCAATGACAGATAGTGTTATTGAAAATGCTATCAAGAGTATGTACAAGATGTCAAAGGCAGATGAAATGTCAAGACTTTGTATTGAGATAGGAAACAATCCTAGTAAACATTCTTTCCAAGAAATAAAAAGATTTCTTAATGATGTGGATGAGGACAACTTCGAAGAAAAGGAAAGCACTCTAGTCAGTACAGATTTAGATGAGATTCTATCTATCAATGAACACAATGGTGAGTTCAAATTTAACATATCTGAATTAGAAAATAGTACAGGGGGAATTGGTAGAGGTAATTTTATGGTAGTATTTGCTAGACCTGAAACAGGTAAAAGTGCCTTTTGGGTTAGCCTTGTAGCAAAGCAAGACGGCTTCGCTTGGCAAGGACACAAGTGCCATTCTTTTATTAATGAAGAACCTGCTAGAAGGATTCAAATGAGAATGGTTAATGCATGTAGTGATATTACTAGGAAAGAAGTATACAATGGTAGTAGACATTTAGCTGATACTCATTGGAATAAAATTAAAAATAATATATTTACTCATGACAAAGTGGATATGACTATGGAAGATTTAGATACTTACTGTAAAGATAATGAGGTAGATGTTTTAATCATAGACCAATTAGACAAAGTTAACGTTGTAGGTAAGTATAATTCTTCTCATGAAAAACTAAGAGAGATATATAGACAAGCTAGAGAGATAGCTAAAAGACATAACTGTTTAGTTATTGGTATGTCTCAGGCATCTGCAGAAGGTCATAACAAAGCCACTTTAAGTTTTGATGTTATGGAAAATTCTAAAACAGGTAAGGCCGCTGAGGCTGATTTGATTATAGGTATTGGTAAGAACGATGCTGAAGAACTTGATGTCAATGAAGGACATCGAAGAACTATATCCATATCAAAAAATAAACTGTCAGGAACACATCCTGTATTTCACCTTCATATTATACCGTCACTGTCACAATACAAGTCAATACTAGATTAGAAAGGATGATAACAATGATTACAGTATTAGATATAGAAACCACCTTCACCAAAGAGGGAGACCCAACACCTTTCAATCCTAACAATAGATTAGTAAGCATAGGTATTAATAACGAATACTTTTTTTTCTATCATAAAGACATGAATGACATGAAAAAAATTCAAGAGAATAAGATAGCCATTCAGAAGATTCTAGATGAATCTGTATTAGTCGTAGGACATAACTTAAAGTTTGATATGTCATGGATGTATGAGTTTGGATTTAAATATGAGGGAAAATTATACGACACCATGTTAGCAGAGTATGTAGTTAACAGAGGTGCAAAAGATAAATCTATCTCTTTAAAAGAATCCTGTAAGAGAAGAGGACTAAGCATGAAGTCAGATATCTTATCTACATATATGGATAGTGGATATGGTATTGATGAAATTCCTATGGAGAAATTAGAAGAGTATGGTAAGCAAGACGTAGCTATTACTAAGCAACTATATCTTACACAAGTAAGATTGTATAACCAACCTGGGAATAAAGTTCTAAAACCTACAAGAGATTTAATGAATGATTTCCTACGTGTATTAATTGATATGGAATGTAATGGAAACTATATTGACTTACAAGAATTAGATGTCGTAGAGAAAGAACTGAATCAAGAATACTACAAACTTAAAAATAAGATTGGTAAAATTATTCAACAGGTTATGGGTGATACTAAAATAAACCTATCATCAACAGAAGATTTATCTAAAGTTATTTACTCTAGAAAGGTTCACGACAAGAATACTTGGGCCACACTATTTAATATTGGTATAGATAAAAGAACTAAGAAGCCTAAGAAAAGACCAATGATGACCGACAGAGAGTTTTCTAATGTCATCACTAAACATACAGAGCAAGTCTATAAAACTATTGCACAACAATGTAATATATGTAGTGGTGTAGGTTATATAAGACAACTAAAGAAAGACGGAACACCTTTTAAGAACCTATCAAAATGCAGTAAATGTAAAAGTGAAGGTATGTTGTTTATTGAAACAGAAGCTAAGGCAGGTTTTAATTGGACTACAAAACTTGTGGCAGATGTTTCTCAAGGTGGATTCAAAACAGATAAGGAAACATTAAATAGGATTAGTAAGTTAGCTGAAGGTTCTTTAAAAGAGTTTGTGGATAGTGTTATTAGGTATAGTGCTATTGAAACTTACCTCAATACTTTTGTGACAGGTATTAAAGATAACGTAAGAGAAAACAAAGTACTGCATCCTTCTTTTAATCAGCATACCACAGTGACAGGTAGGCTATCTTCTTCTAAACCTAACTTCCAAAATATGCCAAGAGGTGATAAGTTTCCTGTGAAGAGAGTTATTAAATCTAGATTTGAGAATGGTGAGATATTAGAAGTAGACTTCTCACAATTAGAATTTCGAACTGCAGTATTTCTAGCACAAGATGTACAAGGTATGAAGGATATTGCAGACGGAGTAGACGTTCATCAATATACGGCTGATGTTATTGGGTGTTCAAGACAAGACGCAAAGGCCCACACATTCAAACCTTTGTATGGTGGTATGTTAGGTAAGAAAAAAGAGAAGGAGTATTATGAGAAATTTTTAAAGAAATATAAAGACATTGCTGATTGGCATATGAAATTACAAGAGAGAGCGTACAGTTCTAATATTGTAAGACTGCCTAGTGGTAGAGAATATTATTTCCCTAATGTTTTTAAAAGGGTAAATAAAAGAACAGGTTTTATATCGTATTCTAATTCAACAAATATAAAAAACTATCCTGTTCAAGGTTTTGCTACTGCTGATATAGTTCCCTTAGCATGTATTAATGTTTGGGAATTATTAAAAGAACGTGGAAAGAAAAGTCTAATTATTAATACTGTCCATGATTCTGTAATACTAGACATGCATCCTGATGAGATTGATGATGTTGTAAACATTGTCAAGACTGGTTTTAAGAATGTGAAGGATGCGATGTTTACTAGATATAATTGTGAACTCAATGTACCTTTAGACTTTGAAATAAAAAAAGGTAAAAATTGGCTTGACTTATCCACAATTATATGATATAATGATAATTATAATAGAGGTAATATAAATGACTAATGACTTAATAAATGATATAGATAATCTAAGCAATGATAAACTCATGTCTATGCTTGGTCAAGATGTAGACTCAGGTGGTTCTATACTAGGTAGATTATCTATTAACTATGATACCGAAGACTCAGACGGTAATCTTATAAAACGAGGTCTATATAAAGTAGAGACACAGGAACATGGAGCAATCTTTTCCGAGAAAGTTTCTTTTAGACCTTTCCTAAATACTTTTCAATACAAGAAATACGATGAAGAGAATGAGGAAAACAATTATAAATCTGTAATGTTTACAAGTTGGTCGGATTCAAAACCTGACACCAATGGTACAGACGCATGTGGCAGTGTACCGAAAGCATTACGAGAAGGGCTTGACCCCGTTGCTAAAATGGAACAAGACAAAGTTACATGTTATAGAAATGTTTTTGGTGTAGTATCTATTAAAGGTAAGACATCAAAAGGTGACGAGATAACATTGACTAATGAGCCTGTTGTCTATAGAGTGCGAGGGGTTAATTTTCTACCTATTGGAGACCAATTAAAAAGTCTATCAAAAAGAAATAAGATTATGTATAATACTGTATTAGAATTTTTTGGTACAGAAAAACATACCAAAGGTAGTGTTACTTATTTTGTTGCAAAGATTAAGGATTCAAATAAAGATGTTAAGTTTTCTGATGAAGACAAGGCAATCCTAAAAGAGTTCTTAGACTATGTGAGAAATGAGAACGATTATGTAAAGGGTGAATATGACATAGCTATAAAAGAAAAGCACAAGTCTACAGTATCTCCTGACGACTTGGATGATGCTACTATCTTACAGGAAATGTCCGCTTGACTTTCTTAGAAGAAGTAAAATCATTTTTGGCACAGGCTCAAAACGAGCCTGTTGCCATACCTAAGAATATTCTTCAAGAGTTTAAAGAAGATTGTGGTAAGGCAGTAGAAAAACAGTTCACAGATGAGAGAGAGAAAGAGTTTAGAATCAGGATGTCAAACATTGGTAGACCTTTATGCCAATTACAAATGGAAAAGAAACATTTTGGCGACAAGTCCTTAAAGAATTTTGAAAATTACAATCACAAGTTAAGAAATTTATTTGGTGATATATTAGAAGCAGTAGTTGTAATGCTATTGAAAACAGTGAAGGCTAAAATCAATGGTCTTCAAGGCAGTGTCAAACTTAACACAGAGTATTTTGACATCAAAGGTACATATGATATTATTATAGACGATAAGGTATATGATATCAAGAGTGCTTCACCGTTTGCCTATGAGAAAAAGTTTGGGGAACAAGGTGGTGGATTTGATAAGTTCGTAGAAGGCGATGTCTTCGGATATCTATCCCAAGGGTATCTTTATTCGGAAGCCACCACCAAGCCTTTCGGTGGTTGGATTGTTGTTAACAAATCTACAGGTGAGATAATGTTAAGCAGTCCACCTGAAGAAGATGACAAGTACCGTGAACAGGCTATGGGTACTGTAAAGAAAAATATAAAAGCATTGATGACGGATGAACCGTTTGAAAGATGCTTTGATTTAATAGAAGAAAGTTTTTATCAAAAGAAAACTGGTAATAAAGTTTTAGGCACTGTTTGTTCTTTCTGTGAGTATAAACATTTATGTTGGGGTGATAATCTTCAGTACTTGCCCCAACAACAATCTAAAGCAAGAAGCCCTAGATATTTTTGGTATGCTGAGATAAATAAACCCAAGGAGGTATACAGTGAAGAGAGTTCCAGTTGATGATAATAGTGTTGTTATTGTAATAAAACCCTACGGTGATAACAGATTTGCTTGTGGTCTTCATTCTAATTATGAACAAGACACCGAAGATAAAGTGATGTGCTACACTGTAGCTATGGGCCTTTGTCAAATTGCACTTGATGACCCTGATATGGTTTATGAGATTGGTTTAAGTGTTGCTGAAATTGAAGAGAAAAAAAAAGAAGTAACTAAAAATGGACACGATAAGGTGTTGAACATAACTGAGTGGAGAAAAAAATTAAACTAATGAAACATAATTCTAATTTTAAATACGATTTGGAGTGGGGAAAACAAGGGGAGACCGTTGTTGCAGAAATACAACAAGGTGAAAAGACTGAGGTAAAGTCTGAAAGAGATAAGTGGATTAAGACAGGTAATCACTATTGCGAATATCAAAGTAGAGGGAAAGAAAGTGGGATAAAGAAAACCCAAGCAGAGTGGTGGACTATTAACTTCTATAGTGGTGATAGATTTTGTTTTAATCTTACACTAAAGACAGAGGACTTACGTAAAATAATACATAATAATAATTTTAATAAAGTTCCTGGGGGTGATAGCAATACATCTTGGGGATACTTAGTTCCTATAATTAAACTAATAGATTTTACAAGCTATGGACAAAATAAATCCTAATTATTATAGAGAAGGCATAGAGACTGCCGACTATATTGAATCCCATAACATGGATTACTTTCAAGGTAATATAATTAAATACGTAACTAGGTATAAGATGAAGAATGGTTTAGAGGATTTAAAAAAAGCAGAATGGTATCTGCAAAGGTTGATTAAGAAATATGAGAATAGTTAAAGACCCCTTTACAGGGAAGTTGTTAGTATCTCTTGATGAGTTTGAGAGAAAACAATATAAAGAAAAGAATGTTTTTGATATGACATATACAAAGATGAAAGTTTTCTTTGATGATATTCATGAGATTGTTATGGGTGAAGTTAGTATTTTAGAAAAAGAATATGAGAGGAAAAGAAATGAAGAACTATTTAATAAGTGAAGAACAAAGACAGGAAGTCTTAAAGTATCTGTGGACCAGACCTTATGGGGAAGTGTATAGAATTATGGAAACAATATTGAGATTAGGGGAGAGAAAGGATGACGGATTGGCAGAATCTAGTAAGAAGAAAGTATGATTATAAAATAGATGTTGGGTTTTATTCTCTAGGAATAAATCGTGATTTCAATTTAGTGGTTAACGAGGACACTGTTAACTACAATGTTTTAGACAAAACTCTTAAAGAACTCTATCCTGAGTTTAGACAATCAAATGTTATCGTATCTGTAGCAAGGGAAACAAAGTATCAGTTTGAAGAACTATCCGAAAGGATGACTAAGTTTATTAATAAGATAGTTTAGTTATCTATTAAGATATTTATTAGGGAATATGTTTTGACTAACACCAGACATACTATCCAATTCTTCTGCTACTATATTATTAGTATCGCCTTTTAGTGCGTATTGATTCGCTACTACTTTAATGTCCTTATCTGTGTAGTAGTTCATAGCATCAGGTTCGTTTTCCATCCTGACTATACTCTTTAAAAAACCATAAGAAATATCTTTGTCTTTTAAGTCTACTATATCTGTTCCTGAACCTAGCTTACCTTTTGTGTTTTCTATTAACATAGGTAGATAGTCTTTATTCTTTGCAGCTATCCCAGACAAGTCATCACTTTTATAATTATTTAGTATTGTGTTTAGGTCCTTATCTTTATAGCCTGAAACTACATCTAATATAGCTTTTAAACCTTCCTTTTTAGTTTTATATCTTCTATAAGGTATATTAGTATCCTTACCTCTATAGTAATCCTTGCCTAAAATATATCCTTCTTTAGCTAGAGTGTCATCTGACACATTTGGTAATGAGTCTAATTTATAACCCTCTACGAGTAGTTTAACATTTCCCGGATTGTTATTTATATATTTTTGACCTATATCCATTATTTCTTCACCAAACTTCCACCGAAGTATAGGCCTACTATTGATGACATAAGGTGAGTATCCAAAGGAGTAATCACTACACCTGCAAACGCTCTGTCCATTAGTATTTCCTTCTTCTCTATTAGAAACAAAAAACCTGGTTTAAATTCTGTCCATGTTAAG
>Ga0233415_10000996_pt1 | contig 12662 bp, 6 predicted proteins | sample Na_anoxic_12_MG_FD_188631 | JGI IMG/M metagenome (GOLD analysis project Ga0233415, IMG submission 188631) | Seawater microbial communities from Saanich Inlet, British Columbia, Canada - Na_anoxic_12_MG | ecosystem: Environmental > Aquatic > Marine > Inlet | place: Canada: British Columbia... | reverse complement strand
CTATCTTCTTTTTAATCTCTTCTTGAGTTGTTTGACTAATATCACTATTTTTTCCAATTAAACCCAAAAAATCATTAGGAGATAAACAACCAGCAAAAAACCTTTCTATAGCGTCATTTTGTTTACCTCTATACCCATTTATTACTTTTGGGTGATCAACAATAATTTTAAAAGATATTTGACCACTTCTTTTGGAGTTATTATACGTATAAACAGGCTCACTTCTACCTATAAATTCTGTAGTTGTCCAATTGGCGCTAGTATTTTCATCAAAAGTTAACCCATAAGGTGGGAACCACATAATCCTACCTTTATTACCACTTAATATATCTCCAGGACCAATTTCACTTAATGGTAAATCAGGTAGATTGTCAGCCCAAGCCAAATTCTCAATAGATAACATATATTTTTTAAGGGTTGTTTTTCCATCTTCTTTTGTAGGGTGGTATTTTGGTAATCCGTTTTCCATTAACACACTTAAAGAAGCGTCACCAGATCTAACTGAAAATCCAGAATTGTCTTCTTTATTTGATGGAAATAGTCCAGTATTTCTTATCGCTTTTAAATAGTTATAGTCGTCATTTACCGTCCAAACTCTACAATAATTACCATTGGCTTCAGCGTCTATTAAAGCTAAAGGACTAATAGCGTTACCCCTACTAATAAGTCTATCTTGTTTTTTATCTTTAAAATATTTTTTTGTTTGGTTAATAAAAACCTCATCCTCACTGTTATTAACTAATTGTTGTGTTTTATATAGTAGTGTTTTTTCATTAAAATTACCCTCACCACCAGTACTCCAAAAGAACTTTTCATCAACATCCGTTCTTTGTTGGTTACCACTAGTGTCTGGTCCACCATTAAAATCAGAATCGTCAAATGTCTTAGGTGTTAATGACCCTCTATTGGTATTTTTCTCTGACCCAATATAATACCTACCGTTTGTACCTTCATCTCCCGTCCCCTGTAACCTTCTATCCTCATATAATGGTTTATACTTATTTTGGTTCAGTAAATCGAATAAAAACGTTACCTGTGAGACACTGGTTCTACCTAATAACGTATTAACTCTAATTTCAGTACCTAACGTTGGTGCAACACCTTCTTTTTGATCACCAGTTGTTTGACCATAATTTTCATTATACTCATTCCAACCAACAGCCCCGTTTGGTAGTGTATTAAAATATTGTTCTGAACCCCTTAACCTATTAACATAACTACTAACCCCTCCATCTTTACCTATAGGTGGTGTAATATTTCCAGTACTTGGTGACCCATTATTAGCTTCATCCTCTATCTGAGCGATTTTATTGATAATTGTTTTTTCAAGTTCTTGACCACCTACCAACCCCAAAGAACTTTCCCTTTGGAAATCTAATGTTTTATATGTATCAATTACGTTAAATGGATATGGAACACCTTTAGTTACCCCTTTGTTAATAAGATAGAATTGTTCACTATTATAAGATGTTGGGTAAGACCCTTTCTCCTTAATACCAAAAGTTTGGGGTGTGGAATACCCTAAATTAGGGGGTACTGTTAATTCATATGTTCTATAATCATCATCTTGTGGCGCAAACCTATTAAGATTAATGTTTTGTGTAGTTCTATAAAACGTTCCGATTGGAAACATTTTCTCATTTTCATCATAATGAATAGGTATATTCTCAGAAGAAACACCAAGAATAGGTACATTAATAATATTCCCAATATCATCTAATTTAGATACAAGTCCAGATTGTGTTAATGTTTCATTTACAGGAGGTGGTAAATTTCTATCTAATAACCTATTTCTAAAGTCTTCAGTAGAAAGTGGTCCTAATTGATAAAATAATCCTTGATGATTTAATATTCCAGCCATATATAATAATTCTTATTATATAAATATTAGATACTAAATTTTCAGGGGATAAATTAATACTTTATATACTTATTCAAGTTTTTTTAATTCTTGTTTTTGTTTCTTGTATATTATTTTAAGTATTAATCTGGTCCTTGTAATAATAGGAAATAATATTTAATAAGTCAATAGTAAAATCGAATTTTTTTTAATTATGTATATAAAATTTCAGAACCTTTAGATGGTTGAGATTGAAAAACTGATGAAGGATCCCCATCACCATTAGCTATCTTTTGGTATACCTCAATAATTTTACTAGTTAACTTACCCTCCATGTTGGCACTTATTGCAGTGTTAGAATTAATATTAACATTTATGGTTGCCGTACCACTAACTTTCATTTCTGAAGATGTTCCTTTTCCATCTCCTCCACCCTCGGATACTTTATTAGGGTCAAGTGCCACTATTAAATCCCTATCGTCTAATCCTATACTACCAAAAGGACCTGTCAATACCCTACCTTCAGACCCTGGAAACGACACTAAATCATGTGCTTCTAGATCTGATTTCTCCGAAGCTTCCAATTCAAGTTTTTTTGTAAGTTTATCAAGACCATCACCAAAGTTCGCCATACCATCTTTTGCTAACTTAACAGTTTCACCCATGGTTTCCATAGCTTTTCCGTATGCGTCTTTTATACCTATATCCCCATCAAACATTTCTTTAAAATCAGCACTATCAGTAAATATTGATACCATGTCATTTAAATTTTCTTTTAAATCTTGCATAACAGTATCCTCGAAATTCTTAGCTACGTGTTCATATATATTTGTTTCACCAGCCACTCTAGCCATCATAGCCTTATTTAAACTTTCTTGTTGTTCTGTAAGTGTTTGTGTACTGATAGCTATATTTTTGAAAAGGTCACTGTCACTTTTCCCTTCCATCTCATTAGATTTAAACAATTCCTCTGCTAATCCAGGACCTATTTGATCTAACCCCAACTCTTCAAATGTACCATCCGCAGTCTTGTGTTGTATCACAAATTCTCCACGTTCTTCAGAAAATTTAGCTAGTGATGCCAACCCCTCTTTCATATCATCATCACCTATGGAGGTGAATTTCATTTTTAAGTCTTTTATTTTTGATGTCTGACGAGACATCTCTATCATCTTATCAGTATTAATACCTAACTGTTCTCCAGCTGATTTTAATTGCATTCTAACTTCCGCTGGAAATTCATATTCACCAGTTTCTTCATTAAACTGCATCATATTTTCAGTCATTTTACCTAATTTCTTAGCTAACTCTTCTGGTTTGTTACGAGCCAAATACATAGTTTCAAATGGATCCCCAAACGCATCTGCAATATCACCACCTAACATTTGTAGGTTTGCTGCTGCTTCAATTGCTGCTTCTGGTTGGTAGAACTTGTCTGCCATTTGTAACACATCACTAACATCCAAACGCATTTTAACCGCTTGTTTAGCCATATTAGTCATCCCCTTAACCCCATTAGAAAAAGAATATGATTGTAATGTCCCCATGTTTTTTTGTAAAACTTTAATAACTTTATTAGAATTTAACCCGATTGCTTGTGACTCTTTAAATACAGCAGCTAATGATTCATTCATTTTTTCAGTGGAGACACCCATAAGGTCAAATTGTTGAGCCATAGATGCAGCTTCCCCTGCTGTCATATTAGTTCCTAATGCAATTGCTTCAATGATTTCTAAATCTTCTTTATCTAACATTCTCATTCTACCAGAATCTTCAGCAAATGTGGACATCATTTTAGTGATATCTGTAAGTTCCCCCCCCATCATCAAGACTTCGGATGATGCGTCTTTAAAGTTTTGTGTTACATATTCTGACATTGTAGATGACGCACCTAAATCTCTACTTATATTCTTATATTCTTTAGCCATCAATTGGGCATAATTAAACTGAACTGCAGTAGATTGTAAAAAGTCATTTAGTGATGATACTGTAAGTTTTAATTCCTGCTTGACTCTACCTAAAACTTGATTTTGACCCTTTAACACATCGATATATTTACTACTTAAATCAGTTAATTTCTTATATTGATCATAAAGTATAGTCCCAGCGTCTAATTTTTTCTTTAATACATTTAATTCTTCCTTAGCTGTTTTAATATCTCTTTTAGCCCTTGCCGCAGATTGCGCAGTAACTTGATCATTGTAGTTAGTGGCTTCCTCTAATAGATTCCTATACCTCTCCACAGACTTTTTAAACTCATCTTCAGACAATCCTCCCATATCATAATATTTATCCCATACTTGTTATTTTACCTGTTACGGCAGTTTTATGTGTCATTTTTCCAGAACCATTAAAAAATGTAACCTGCATATCTTGTATCCTACCTACCACAACACTATCAAACTCCATAAGTATTTTATCTACATCACCATGTTGTTTATTCCATTTACAACTAATTGTCCTATCACCAGAAGTACCCGTTGGTTCTACTTTGACATTTTCTAACCCCCAAGGTCCAAGTTTTCCTCCAGAGGTAGTTATACAATTAATACAATCCGTATCGTCAGTCTTCTTTAACTGTACATCAGTAGTAAATTTAACCCTTATTTCTTCTTTAGAAGCTAATATTGACCCACTATTTTTCGATTTCATCTGTTTACTCCCCTCTTTATCTTTTATTGAAAAATATTTTGATAGTCCAGCAATAATTGCTGACATAGCATCATCAAACTCACCCAACATATCTGAAAAAGTATCACACTGTACACCCTCTTTATTTCTATTAATTTTCTTTGTGATAGATTCATCAAACTCATCCGAACATTTTTTAAATGATTTTTGTAACTCTTTATATTGGTATTTTTCGTAACTTCCATTTGCATAAGACTCATCGACATTATTCAATATTCCCCTCCATGTACCTAAAGATGGGTTTGGACTATCCTCGAATTCTTTTACTAAACCCATACAAAAACAGTACCCGACAGATTTAGAGTTTTTAGAAAACAATGTGGTGTTAAATTGACCAGCAAGAATTATACCCTTAGCTATTTTCCCACCTTTAATAGCGGCTCTTAGTACAATCCTACCCGCTTTTGTCCCTGACCTTAAAATATAACCCTTGAGTCGTGGTGACTTCTGTAGTAATAATAAATTTTTGATATCTGTTTTACTCAGTTCCTTAACCGTATTAGATCCATCCTCACCTAATAAATCTTTTAATTCCTCATCTGTCAGATACATTGTCGTATCATCTCTTGATTCACCATCTACTATAAAATTAGCATCTAACCCTTTTTTAACAGTCTCTAAGTCCGCAGGAGTTTCCTGAGAAGTACCTAAGACAGAATCACCACTGACTGTTCCCGATAATGCGACACCATCCCAAACCTGTTCAGTTAATAGGTAATCGATGTCATTATTTAACCCTTCTATTAAAGTTAGAAACGAATTTATATTAGTAATTTTCATATCTTTTTATAATAAATATCTTTATATTATAAATTATTCTTCTTTAGGTGATAATAAATTAATAAAAATTTTTCTAGAATATGTCGGCATAATCATAATGTCCGTATATGAATAATTACCTTTACTTACTAAAAATGAAATTTCTTTATGTAAATAATTTAAATAATTAGAGTTCAGGCCATAAAAAATTTTGGTTGAATCGAAAAAAGGTGGGAACGGATCCCCCCCCTGGTATCCTAGCAGTAGTATTATAATCTAAACCTGGTTCATTTTCATTCATATATTTCCTTAAACTCCTAGAGTCTTTTATTGTGATTTTTTTTAATGAATTAGAAATGAAAATTTTATCTCTATTACCATCAAACTCCGTAACAGATTTCTCTAACCTAAAAATTATTTTATTAGATATCTTATCACCATTTCTTTTCATATATGACTCATCTGAATCTGTTATATCAGCTTCATCTTTTCCAGTTAAAAACTTAAATTTAAGTTTTTTAGTTGACATAGGTAAAACATATTCAAACTCACCATCCTCCCCTGGCTTTATTAAAAGTTTCTTCTGTTTTAATTTGGTTAAATCCACCTCCCCATCTATATACTCCATCAAATCCTCGTCCCAAACAATTTGTTTATGTATCTCACCTAAACCAGAAGCCCTTAAAAATATTAATAAAGCGATTCTATCACCTTCTAATAAATCATGTACGGGGAACCCAAGATCCTTAACCTTTCTTTCTAATAATATATCTAACATTAGTGTTGGATTGGAAGACAGATTTGGGGATGATAAAATGGATTCATCCATTGCGGTTAAATATTCTATTTTAACTTTATTTTTTTTATTTTTATATAATAACCCTTGTGATGGTAATTCTACAATATCATAAGGTGTTTTAAATTCGTCAGGAACATAATTAGGATCCATTATTGGTACATTTTCAGCCATAAAACTTTTTATTTAAAAATACATATTATTTTATATAAATAAATACTTAACTACGTGTTTTTTTTAAAAACTCAATTATTGGGGTTTTCGTAACCTGCACAACTTAATTTATCCATAATTGACTTTAACTCAGTTTTACATTGTTCCACTGTTGAGTCTGAGTCATTAATCCTACCAGCCACACAAAAATACTTTTGAAACTCTGTTACTACCTCATCATTTGCTGATATATCATACAATGTTTCATTATATTCATTTTTCCAAGCAACCTTATCACTGAATAATGGAACCTTATTTTCTTTAAAATATCGACCATTTAAGCTGTTTGCATAATCTTGAATTTTATTACAGGTTATTCCACCATCTAACCTATTTTTCATACCCTCTTTAAGGGTGTATACCTGTAACATAGTTTCCCATTTATACTTATATGCGCTTGCGGTTGGGCTAGCATAAATATCCACAAACTCTACTTCAACTGGTATATCCAACACAACCTCCCCTAATGTAATCTCTGGAGGAAAAGCACAAACCCAGTCCCCTACGACATTATCATAATTATCGTTAAATCTTTTACAACCTTCAGTCCACAGAGTTTGATCAAATAAAGTATTGTTAAAATCTACCTTAAGGTTATCGTCATTGTTTACCGCAGTAATTACCTTCAACATCAGTTCCGCATTTTTGTTACATTCCGCAATTGTTGGGGCACAAGCTTTAATTTTACCATCGGGACAAGAAAACCTTTTCCATAATTTATATTCTTCACATAAAAACTTATTTGTATTCTTCACAACTTGGTCACTCACCACAATATTTTCTAATTCATGTGTAACACTACCAGAAGTTGCCGCAATCGTTGATATTCTTTTCATATTACAATACCCCAAAAGTAAGTCACCCAAAGAAAACTCCTCTTTGTTTTGTAGTTCTATAGGCATATAAGATTTCACCTGGTCCTTTAATGTTTTTAAATTTTCCACCCCACCATCTACATCACCTAAGGCTTCCAAAAATAGTTGTGTGTCTTCTTCTGATAGTTTATCCAAATCATACCCACTTATCCATTTGGTTACCCACTTAACAACATAGTGATCGTCTCCTAAACTTTTAATTCTATTATGTATTTCCGTTGTATATGTTTTCATATTATCAGGTGTACATTCCATCTGTAACAACTCCAAAAACCCCATATCATTAAACGTAGCATCAATTTTTTCCATCACCATTCCAATAGCTTGATTCACCGCAGGGTTCATCGGTTCAAGTAGTACATCAACAATAGCTCCTACACCAAAACCCATAGTGGACAAAACGGCAGGAGTTGGGGTGTATGAAAATAATGGAAATACCATAGGGTTATATGTCATAACCTTTCCGGTGTCCATATCTATATATGTAGAACTCTCACCAAGGCAATTACCAAAAATAAAAGGTATATTCGTTGTAGCTTTTTTACCAGATGATAGTACTTTTTCAAACTTTATTTTTTTATCCTCTGCCCACCCCATTTTGTAAATACACTCAATTAAAAAAGAAAGAGCCAAAGCGGGATGTGGAACCAGACCCCTTGCAAGTGGTAGAACCAATATATTTGCTGCTTTCCCACCAATCCGATGCAAACCATTTATCCAAACAGCCTTTTTTATGTCCCCTTCCGTTGGTATTCTAGCCCCACCTCGACCACCAACGGGTCCTCCCCATGTGAACCAATCTTCTGGAGTTTTCTTTCCTTTTTTACCCCCATAAATAACCCAATCCCAATATCCTTTTGTCCCAGACCATTTAAATAACCAACTGAACAATTTTTTTGTTTTTGAGTCATTTGTTGTAACAGGTCCAGATTCAGTACCACCTAAATTTTTAATTGGTTTCCCATCTGCGTCCAACAATTGCTCACTTTTACTATTTTGGATTTTCATGTCTGTATTTTTCCATTCAACCCTTGATGTTTTATCAATTTCTCCTGACACACTGTTGGAACTGGACCCACTTTCATCACTTACAGAATCTCTTACCCAATCCCACGCACTATCTTCTTTATCACTGAACTTTACCCTTCCCTCAGTGTCGAAAAAATTTGGGTAGTCCTCTAATATCTCCATAATGTTTGCGAATTGTTCCTCTACCCCCAAATTTGGGTTATCTAACACATATTGTAACACAGGGTCTTTACCTTCTCCCAACCCTTTTATTTTGGAGGTGTGGATATCCGCCAATTTTTTAAACGTATTTCTAATAGACTGCATCTCAATATCATCTATACCAAAACCTTTTTGAACGTTAACCCCAAACTCTTTACTTAAAATTAATGGATAAAACCCTTGTGTGTTTATGTTAGTAGGATCTTGAACAAATTCAAGACCATGAATTACATCATCAATATCCTTTGAGTCTACACCAGCCTCTTTTAGTTTTGCCCTTACTTTATTATCGTCAATAGTATTAATTAGTTTTATTAATTTAGACCTAGGTCCACCCTCCACTAACAACTTCTTTGATAAATTTTCATATTCGTCATATGAATATTTATTTTCTATTCTTTCTAATAAAAAATTAAATTGACTTTTATCTAATAGTATACTTTTTTTCATGTTTTATGGTATTTTAGGTTAATTTTGTCATTATATCATCGATATTCCCAGGTGAACTCAACCCCAAATATTCTGTGCTTGTAGTAGTTAAATTAATATCGGCATTAGATTTCGAACCAGGAACCCCAGATCCGTCACAACAATTGTATAACCACTGTTCTATTAACTTCTTTTCTATTGGTTTAGCAGTTCTTTTATAACTTAAATCATAAAATCCAGCAAATTTTAAATTACTATACGTTGCACCAGAAGTCAAAGTATTGGGATCATAATCGCATTGGTACCTAATTAATGCGATTTTATTTGTTGACATCATATTACTAAATAAATTCAGTGTCGTAATCACAGGACTTGTATGTGACAAATTAGGCATTGTACCACTAGTTAAACCAGTTAATGTATCTACACTAGTAAAATCAACTGGTTTTGGTAATAAATAATAAAAAGTTAACATACCATTACCCCAAAACGCCACTTTAGATATCTTACCGTTTGGTGATTCATCATTAGGGGTACTAGATTTTAACCTTAAATAACAAACACCACTATCACTACTTATGGATGGGTTAAAATTATTATAGTTAACACCTACTTTCGCTCTAACGTATTTTTGTATTTTTTTCATATCAGTAGATTGAAAACACACAGCCCCTATAGATCCTGGGTTAGAGTTACTCTTTTTCTCAACATAATACTTATTATCCCTCAAAAATGCAGCCGCTTCTACCGAATCTATTACATCATCAGAAGAGGCATTAAGTTCAGCAGCATCTATTTTCCCATCCACAGTTATGTTATCAGGATTACCTTGTTCATTTATTAAATTACCATAAAGCCTTTCTTCAGTAAATAATTTTTTAATTCTTTCTATTTCTTCTTTAATGTCCTTCATAATATATAAATATATATAACTTCATTTAATTAACCTATTATTCATCCTCATCCCATAAACCAATGTCTTCCATATTAGGTAGGACGTTATATCCGCTCTTAGGGTTAGATTTATAAGCGTCTATAATCGACTCTATATCCTTTTCACTCTGTATATCCTTATCAATCATTGTAATTAATGTAGTATAATAACTACTTAATTTTTTTTCAATGTCAATATCAGATGAACCAGAATCCATTAATTTATTAATTTCGACATAAACTTCACTTAATTTATCACGTATTTCTCTAAGTGGTGCACCAATAACGGGATCATCACCATCAAAAACCTTTTCTTTTATTTTTTTAACATCAAACCCTTTATATTTTTCAGTAATTTCTTTTAATGTGTCATTAGTTATTCTTAAAATTTCGTTGGCTACTGATTCATAATCCACCATTTTCATCAACACTTCCCTTAACTCTTCACTTTCAGCATCTTTTTGATTTTCATCAACCATCCCAACCAAATATTTTGTTATAGGAAATTTCTTACCACTAATTTTATACGTTAAATCTTCAATAGATTTCAACCCACCCAAAATTAATTTAGCTGTGGCTTCTGGGTACGCCATTATTAAAGTAAATAATGATGCCTGTAAAATAGCTTGCCTACGTAGTATCTTAGCAGTCTTTGTTTTTAAAAATAATTTTATATCATAATTAGACTCCTTTAACCCATCCACAAAAATCTTTTTGTTATTAGGGTTTTTATCGAAATTTTTAACTATATTTTGGAGTTCAGATTTTTCAAGTTTATTTAAAGTATCCATGTCCTCTAAAAATTTTGCAAAATCACCTGTTTTATTTAAATTTTGTACCGAATGAATCATATTTTTCAAATCAGTAATATCTCCTGATGATAACCCCTTTAAACTATTTTGAAGTATTTTCCCCCTTTCAGCGGCTTGACCACCTTTAGATAGGTTTTTATAATTTAACGTACCCTCTAATTTTTTCAGTTCCTTACCGGCATTAGCCATTGATAGTGTAATTTCTTTCACCTTATTTGCCTTACGAAAAACCCTTAAAACTTCGGTTCCAGCCCCAAACGCACCCAGACCAGTTAATATTGCATTTATCTTCCACCCTTCCTTTTTTTGGTATACATATACACCGGCACTTATTGCATCTATTATCCCACTTAATGCTATACCGATACCTGGTATAAATAGTACCGCTATAGATGCTATATCTGCAATACAGTGTCCGTCCTCGACACAAGTCGACGCCCAGTCGTCAAACACCTTTAAAGGTCCCCTAGTTTCCTTCCATGTGATATGATCAAAAGAACCACCACCATCATTATCTATATATGTACCCTGCTGTGGGCTCACACATCCGCAACCCACAGTGGTTTTAATATCTGATTGGTAAATCCACACCCCGTTGGTGTCACACAAATTATAATAATTCGGACTATAATTCTTCCTTTCCCCAAACGCATAATTATCATCCTTCGTGGTACTGATATGATGTGGGGTACAATACTTCTTAACAGTTGACACTCCTTTTGTATACGAGTTACTTTTATTAAAAACGAGTTTTTGTGTGTTCAATATATTATTCCTTTCTGTAATAAACCCCACTAAATCTTTAATATCTTCTTTTTGTTTTTCCATATCAGACTTATACTCATATTCGTCCCCAGTACTACTTAATATTGGTGGTTTTATCGGTTCTAATGGTCTTTCCGGAATCTTAGACAATTTCCATAAATCTGCGAACTCCCCCCCTCTCTTTTTCCAAGCTATTTTAGTTTTAGGTCCAAATTTCCCATACCCTGACTCTATTTTTTTATTAAGTGGTGGGGAAATCCAATTTGGGTAATATTTATCTAACCAGTCTTGAAAAATTTTAATCTGATCAACTCTTTTATCTGTGACAGTGTTAGATAGAGTTAAATCGTCTCTTAACGTGTCCACCTTTACCCCAAACATATCGGCAATAAATTCCTTAGTAAGTACATATTTATCCTTTTCCCTGTTTTCCTCTTTTTCCGTCTTAGATATATTATAGTTGTCAATAGGGGGTAAACCTTCAAATCTATCAATGGGGGTATACTTATCCTTGGAGTTATTATCAGCAATTTCAATGTGTTCTGGTGGTTTCTGGTATACTGAAATTTTAAGACTATCCCATATCTTTTTGTTAATTCCACCATATTTATCTTCCCAATTCTTTCTCTTTTTGTAAAACACTTTAAGCTTTTTATAATAGTCAACCTCTTCTTCCCACTTTTTAGCTTTATAAAAGGCTTTATCGTAATTAGCAAAATCATCCATTCCCAATTCAATTATACTAGAAATCTGGAGATACCTTTCAATCAACCATTGAGGTGAGAATATATTACACTTAGCACCCTCACCATACATATTTGATGCCCCGCCAATAATATTAAAAGCGTTTTTTCCATTTTTGTCTAACCACTTACCATCTACCATTATAATTTTAGAACCCTTCCAACCATACGGACTTCTAACTTTATTCCAGTGTCGTAAAGTCTCATTATAGTCCATTGTTTCTCGAAACAATGGAATCTTTCCACCCATTGAACTTAGTTTATTCATTTGTTCATGGGGTAAAAAGGAGTTAGTTAACCTTACTCTCAAATCCTCTAAACTCCCAGTCCAATCCCCAAACATCTGTTTAACAGATTTACCCTCAAAATCTTTATACTCTGGGTTAATGTAATATAATAAATCATCATTATAATCTTTTTGTTCATTTAAAAACAACCGACTATACTGTGATTCTGATATAATAATTCTATTACTCATTATACTAAACTAAAAATTGCTGTACCACCTTTTATTTTTTTAACGTTTAATTCCTTATCAGTATTGATAGCGTTTTTTATTAAAGCCACATACTTATC
>Ga0233415_10000994_pt1 | contig 12674 bp, 9 predicted proteins | sample Na_anoxic_12_MG_FD_188631 | JGI IMG/M metagenome (GOLD analysis project Ga0233415, IMG submission 188631) | Seawater microbial communities from Saanich Inlet, British Columbia, Canada - Na_anoxic_12_MG | ecosystem: Environmental > Aquatic > Marine > Inlet | place: Canada: British Columbia... | reverse complement strand
GATATTGGCGAAAAAGACAGTTTTCGTTCAGGCACTATTTAAGTTCAAATCGAATTGGAACCCTAACCCACATCTCAACTTTTTCTTGCCCTCTCATTCCGGGCTCGAATGTCCAGTTTTTTACGGCAGTTTCTGCCGCCCTGTCCAGAATCGGGTACCCGCTGGAAGATAACACACGCAAATCAATGACATTCCCGATTTGGCCCACCAGAACTTCAAGGACCACGTTACCCTGAAACCCTTTTCTTCTGGCCACTACAGGATATTTGGGGGGTGGATTTGATCGATAAAGAGGTCTTGCCTCACGTATGGTCTGTTTTTTAGGCACGGTTTCGCCCTCTTGGGCAGTCTTTTTAGAAACCGTTTTTATTTCAGTCTGTTCAGGTATATCCGGAGTTTTGGGCATATCAACGGTTTTTTCAGGAATTGCTTTTGATCGGTCCTTTTCCGCTTTTTGGATAACGTCTTTAATGACTTTTTTGGGTTTGAGCTTAGGAAAATGCTTTGGCTTTTTTTTTACTTTTTTGACAACAGGATGTTTTTTTGTTTTGATTTGCGGCTTTTTAAGAGCAGCTTTGGGTGTTGTCATCCTGGGTTGCCTTAGGACCAAAGTCATGTTCATAACTCTGAGTCTCGGCCTTTGGATAGATATTCTCTTGAGCCAATCGCATTCCAATCCCAGGAGAAATCCGTGTATGCCAAGAGCGAGTATCGCAGCTATTAATATTCGTTTCACTGGTCAACATCTGCCTGAAGAGAAATTCGATTGATATCCGCCATCCTGATCTGGTCCAAAACCTGGAAAAGCTTCTGGTATGAAAGGCTGTGGTCAGCAAAAAGCAATACACCGGGTTTTTCGCCTGATACGGTTTTTCTTCTCAAAGCCTCTGCCAGATATTCAATGGCAATCTGCTCTTTATCCACATAGATGGTTCCATCCGTTTTCACGGTCACAGATAACAACTGATGCTTATCGATTTTAGCGGAAGTAGATGTGGGAAGCGAAACCGGCAACCCGCGATGCACAGCCATGGAAAGCATTGCATAGATGAAAACCACAAGGAGCAAAAATACTATGTCAATTAAGGGAAGCATTTCAATGCGGACTTTTTTACTGGTTTGAAAATCAACTTTCATCTTTGATCCCTTTTTTGTTCACCGTTATGGTTGCCCAGTTTTTCATAGACGATTTCGAGACTTGTTGCATATTTTTCGATGGCAAGCGCAGACTTTTCAACCCGTGAATTAAAGTAATTGTAAGGAAAGACCGAAAGAATCGCAATCCCCAGCCCTGCTGCAGTCGTGATCAGGGCCTGTGCAATTCCTGCAGTAACAGCCTGAGGGTGTTCGATGCCTGCCGAACCCAGCGCTTCAAAGGAAAGAATGATCCCGATGACCGTGCCAAAAATACCCAGAAGCGGCGCCACGGTAATCATGGTGTCTATAATTCCCATATATTTGCGCATCCGTTTGATCTCTTCGGCAGCAGCCGATTCCATGGCTTTAACCATAGAAAAGTCTCGATGAAGAATTCCGGTAATAAGAATTTTAATAATATAGTCTTTTGAGTCTCTGGTCTTTATTCTCACAGATTCCCAATCTCCTGCGCGGCACAGTTCAAGAACCTCATCAACAAGCGGCTTGTCCCTGCGCATATTCATGTCGATCCAGAAAAAAATCCGTTCAATAATCACGGTCAATACTATTATGGAACAGGCCAGAAGCGGATACATGACCGGCCCGCCACTGATAAATATGTCTATCATGATTTCATCCTTTCATTTAATTAATCCTATGGAATCGATACCCTGAACCTCCTAACCCAGACCGACCGGTTTATCTGATGAACGACAAGGTCTGAATATGTGACTTTTTACGAGGCCATTAATGTTTAGCGGATTGGGAAAACGATTTCAAGCCCTGCCATCCAGTTTCTTTCCGGTGCGGGATAGAAATTACGCGTTGTTCCGCCTCCACCCGCAACCACATATTGGGAATATTCCTGGTCTGTAAGATTGTTTACCCCGACAAAACCTTTGAACCACTTCCACGCATAAGAGAGTCTCGTATTTACTGTATAGTACTTGTCCAGTTTTTTCAATTGATTGGCCTGGTCACTGATGAGGAAACCGGATCCAATATAGTTGTAATCTGCCGAGAAAATAAGGCCTGGAATCACGTCATGGATTCTGAATCCCAGATTCGCTTTGTGTTCCGGCACGGCAGGAATTTCATTTCCTTTGAAAGGAGCCTTCTCAAATTCGGCCTTTTCATAGGTGTAGTTGCCAAAGAACGTTAATTTATTGAAGAGTTCAATCTTGCTCCCGATCTCGATACCCTGGTGAAGTGTTTCAGGATGATTCGTGTTAGTGAATGTGGCGGCGTTGAAAAAGATTTCGTCTTTGATTTCAGCACGAAACAGGGTCACATTCCCCTGGATGTTTGGCGTAAAGTAATGTCTTACTCCTGCCTCATAATGTTTTCCTGTTTGAGGTTTGAGGTCTGCATTCACGTTAATCCTCAAAGCAGAGAAATCCCAGACTACAAGTTCGTCCGTGAGAGGGAAACGCAAGCTTCGGTTGGCCCGTAAGAAAACAGAGGATTTACCACTGTACTGAAAAGTTAGCCCCGCGCTGTAAGCGTTGTCGCGCTCCGTCACAGTATCGTCAAGGGGAGCAAGAGGAAATGCTGTGAGGTCTTCCCGATTGAGTTCGTACCGAACTCGTTCACGTCGAGCGCCCACGGACAGAAAAAGATTTTCCAATACGGCGAATTCATTGTTGAAATAAAATCCCAGGCTGTCCCTGTCAATATCGGCAAGCCCGGATGGTGACGGTGAACCCACAGTTCCTGAAAATGTTTTCTGATCATATTGGGAAGAATAGATATCTACTCCGGCGATAAATGTGTTTTCATGGGAAAAGATTCTTCCATCCCAAACGTACCTGGGCGTAATGCCCCATGTTGCTATTTCGGTTTCACTTTCGAATGTTGTTTGAAATGGAAACCAAAAAGACGGTGGATAAAAAAACCATTGGTCGTTTTCCCGATCCCTGTAAGACAAATCCGTGACAATGTTGCCATATTTCCCCAGATCCAGATTAACTCCCAGCTTGAGATACTGATCCGTGACCTCGGCTTCATTAAAAGGTTCATTGCTGGCCTCTCGATCAACAGCAATCTCTGCTTCCGACAGATCGCCAGGAAGGCCATAGTTGTCAGAATGATAAGACCCGCTCAGATTCAAGCTGAGGAATTCAATCGGATCAAAGAGAATCTTTCCCCCTATATCCTTTGTTCTGAATCCTGAGTTATCTCTGTACCCGTTTGTGGAGTCATAGCTGGAAAACAGGGAAGCTGCAATACTTCCCTCTCGGCCGCTAATAGAGATCTTTTCTTTGTTTCGTCCATAGCTACCGGCAGTGGTTCCTGCGGAAAAAGTGAGTTTCTCAGATGGAGTCTTTGTGATAATGTTGATTACACCTCCAACGGCATTATCGCCATAAAGCACGGTCCCTGTTCCCCTCACAATCTCGATCCTTTCAATTTGCTCAAGAGGGATTTGTGTCCAATCCGTCCCGCTTAGATCGATCTCGTTGACACGACGCCCATCCACAAGGACCAGGGTATTAGCGTTGGCTGTTTCTCCAAACCCGCGCAGGTCCACCTGCGCCGTCCTTCCATTGCTAAGCCAGTCTCTGACAACGATTCCTTCTTCAGAGCGAAGGACGTCTGATACAGTTCTTGCGTTGGAATTCTCAATATCCTCCTCATAAATCACGGTGACATTGGCCGGAATTCTATCAACACTCTGTTCGGTCCTTGTACCAGTAACCACCACTTCCTCCATTGTGGTTATCACATTAGCATCCTTTTTCTCTCCTTCAGCCAGGTTGATCCCAGGTACGACTAAAACAGCAAAGAGCACAATTAAAAACAGATACTTTTTCACTTTTTTTCCTCCTTCCCTAACAGGTTACTATAGTTAGGGTCCGGGGCCAAAAAAAATCCCCGGACCGAAATGAATCGATCCGGGGATGTCCCTTTTTTATCCTCAAGATCTCCAGGTATACCTCGATCCACGAAAGTTATACCTTCTGCTCAGACAGGTTTTCTGACTCCCCCGCCCTTTTAGCGGCCTTCCCATCCATGAGTCTGTTGACTAATGGTCTTTTCGCACAATCTCTGCGTTATGCTCAAAAAATAATCCTCGGAATATCAAATATATGCCTGTGGTTATTTTTTTCGCATGCCTTGATCTTGAACGAAAATCCTCATTAATCAATAGACTAATTCATATACGAACAGTGGCACACAATGACTAAAAGGGTTCCCTTTTCTAAGTGTAATCAGAAAAGGGCGGGGTTACAGCGGCGGGTCCGTCCCCGAGTTTAACGGGGTTCCCTATTAAGCTCAACATCGAGCATCTGAACAAAATAAAATTATTTATACTAAACAAGACAGCTACGTCAAGAAAAAATATTATTGGATTACTTAATATATCTGGAATAATAAATTTATTCTGCTGGACTTACGAGGAACGCCAACCTATTATTCTTCCTGCCTGTCGATATTAATACCTAAATTCTGCATGAAATTTTTTTAGGTCATATATTTTCCGGGTACCGGCGTAACCCGCGGAGTTTTGCCAAGAGGGCTCTCATCCACCAGAAGTGTGCAGCCATAAACTTGTTCCAACGTTTGGAAGGTGAGAACCTCTTTTGGATCACCTATCTGTACGATTTCTCCTTTATTGAGTAAAAGCAATCGATCGCCGTACATTGCCGCCAGATTTACGTCATGGGAAACCATAACCACGGTAATTCCCTTTTCATTTTTTAATTTTTCCATTAAATCCATGAGCCGGACTTGGTGGGCAAGGTCCAGAGAAGCGGTAGGCTCATCCAGAAGAATAATTTCGGGTTCCTGACAAATGGCTTTTGCAACAAAGACCCGCTGCTGTTCTCCGCCGCTCAACTGGTCTAATTTTCGATGTGCCAGATGTTCTACGCCGGTAAAAGCCAGCGCTTGCGTTGCAATTTTCAAATCTTTTTCTTGTTCGAGTCCAAGCATACCGAGATAGGGTGATCGACCCATAAGTACAATTTCGGTTACCGTAAAAGGGAAATCGACCGGTATCATCTGAGGGACAAAAGCAATGGTTCGTGCCAGAGCCTTGCGGCTATATTGATCGATAGGGCGATTCAGTATCATCAGTTGATCGATTTGAGATTTCAAGATTCCAGCCATCATTTTCAGCAATGTGGTTTTTCCGGAGCCGTTTGGACCTATGACGATGAAAAAATTACCCGTTGCGACAGAAAAGGTAATATTTTTCAAAGCCGGGAAATCCCCATAATAATAATTCAGATTTTTAACATCTATCGCCAAGTTAGTTCACTTCGCTCACAATTGGAATGATGGAACACTTGAATATTAGAATATTGGGTTCTGGGAAAATGGAAAGATGGGTTATTGTAAAATTCCTCTTGACGGGAATTAAATAGAGGAATATCATCTTCTTTAAATCATTATTCCAATATTCCATCATTCCAATATTCCATGTCCGAGTTAAAAATATAAGCCTAAAATATACCTTTATTTCCAATAGATTGTAGAATTTCCGAGATGTCATACTATCGCCGGGTTTTTTTTAATAAAAAGATAAAGAGCGGTGCGCCTATCATCGCGGTAATCACACCCGCAGGCATCTCGCCCTGTTTCGGAAGAACCCTTGCCAGGACATCGCAAAAAACAAGGTAGGCACCTCCGCCAAGAATACATGCCGGAACAAGTACCCGGTGGTCCGGCCCGAAAACAAGTCGAAGAAGATGCGGCACAACCAGTCCCACAAAACCGACAAGCCCGCAGTAAGAAACCGTTGCGCTGACCATAAATGAAGTTGCCACCAGCAGGATAACCGTTACCGCCTTTATATTTACTCCCATGGTTTGTGCCATTTCCTTGCCCATCAGCAGCAGATTCATGGAGTTGGAAAACCAGAAAATCAGGATAAAACAGGGGCAAAGTATTGCAGCAAGTATTCCCACATGGCCGATATCGACCATTGAAAGGTCACCCATAAGCCAGAAAATAATATTATGAAGCCTGGAATCATGGGTCATAGAGACGAGAAACATGATGACTGCCGCACAGAAAGCGTTTACCATAACCCCTGAAAGAAGGAGTGCATCTTTTTTAAGAATGGTTTGTCCTGAGGACATAACAAGAATTAGCAGAAGTATGGCGATACTTCCGGCAAAGGCCATAAGGCTTACCCCGGGAAACCTGGAGAGTCCTATCAGAATTCCGATGATGGCTCCGATGGCCGACCCACCTGAAATTCCAAGGATGTATGGCTCAGCCAGCGGGTTACGAAGCAGAGCTTGAAAAACAAGACCTCCCAGAGAAAGGGCCGCACCAACCAGGGTTGCCAGCAGAACCCGTGGAAAGCGAATCTGCCAGATGATGGTATCGAGCATGGGGTCAGATTCTTTTGCTTTGAGCAAGCTTTGAAAAACCAACTTGATTCCACTGGTGGTCGATCCCATGGAAATCCCTAAAAACATTGCTACAAGCAACACAAGTAAAAGAGATAACGAAATAACCGACAGTCGTTTTAGGAGCAATGGTGTTTTAGTATTCACTGGGTTTCATCAAAAAGTTCGGGATGTATCAGTTTGACCAGCAACTCGAGACCGTCCACCAGCCTGGGCGTGGGGCGATCAAAATAATTGGAATCTTCAAGAAAAATGCGATGATCTCGAATTGCAGGCATATTTGGCCAGCGGCTCCACTCCGCCTTGACCTGCTCAAATACCGAGGCGCGTGCCATGGAGGTGATAATGAATATTTCCGGTGAAAGGACGAGAACCTGTTCCCGGCTGAACCGAGGATAGGAAACCGGCCCTTGGGCAAGGTTTTTTCCGCCCGCAAGGACGATGAGCTCATGCATAAAGGTATCAGTTCCCACAGATACAATAGGGGAAATACCGATCTGGAAAAAGACCCGGGGACGGTATGCGGCTTTTGACACCAGGGACTTAACCTTAAGAACCCGGGAGCGCATGCGTTGCACGAGGAGGCTGGCCCGTTGGTTGGCATTCAGAAGGTTGCCGATTTCCAGAACGGTTTGCATGACCGTTTCCAGATTCCTGGGATCTACCGCATATACGGGTATTTTAAGAGATTCCAGACGGTTGGCTACCACCCTGGGATTGCCGTCCCTTATAGCGATACAAAGATCAGGTTTTAACGCCACTATTTTTTCCAAATTGAGCTGTACATAAGAGCCCACTTTGGGGAGCTTCACGGCGGCAGGAGGAAAGTCGCTATATAGGGTTACCCCTTTTAAAAGATTTTCCTGACCCAGGGCATAAATGATTTCAGTGATATTAGGTGCAAGGGATACAACACGTCGAGGTTTATCCGGAACCGTTACCTGACGTCCCAGCTGATCCGTTACGATTCTCGCATCAGATGGCGCACCTATGACAATAAAAAGGAATGCTGTCATTATTAAAATGATTGTCCTGGATTTATATTTCATAATCCCTTTACACATAAAATCTGAATTTAGGGTTCACCAAAAAAACCGGACCGAGGTCAAAAAATTATAGGGTAGTGTCCTCTTTACAATCCTTACAGAAAGGTGATAGATTGTCAATATAGGACTATCCATGCATAACCTTACAATATATTCAAGTAACAACATGGAGATTCTTGCCGAACAACTGGCACGGATCGTCAGAGAACCCATGCCTTCTCCTATTTCTTCTGAGATTATTGTTGTTCAGAGCAGAGGAATGGAGCGCTGGATATCCATGGAACTTGCCATGCACAACGGTGTTTGTGCAAACTGTTTCTTTCCTTTTCCCAATCTGTTTTTGCAGGAAATTTTTAAAAAATTTATCCCGGATATGCCGGATGAATCCGTGTTTGACCCTGTTACAATGACATTCAGAATCATGAAGATCCTTCCGACATGTTCTAATTTGCCGGGTTTTGAAAGTCTGAAAAGGTATCTTGTTGATGATGTTAAGGGGATGAAGCTGTTTCAAATTTCTCAAAAAACAGCCGATCTGTTTGACCAGTACCTTGTTTTCCGGCCGGAAATGATTTTCAGATGGGAAAAAGGGAAGGAAGACCACTGGCAGGCACAGCTCTGGAGAGAAATTTCATCCGGAAAAGATAATTTGCATCGAGCCCGGATGCGAAAAACCCTTCTTGAAAAGATCAAAAAACAACCCCATGAAATAAAAAATCTTCCCGATCGGATATCCATATTCGGAATATCTTATTTGCCTCCGTTTCATCTGGATACGTTTATTGAAATATCCCGGCTTTCTCAGGTGAATCTTTTTCTGATGAACCCATGCAGGGAATACTGGGCGGAGATCGTTTCCCCCAGGCAAATAAAAGAGATACAGAGAAAATATATAACATCAACGGGTATCACAGAGGATCTCTACCTGGAAGAGGGAAACCGGCTCCTGGCTTCAATGGGAACTTTGGGAAGAAATTTCTTTTCAATGATCAGCGGGATAGATTGCCAGATATTCGAACAATTCAAGGATGCGGAAGAACGTAGTATGCTTTCTAAAATCCAGTCGGATATTTTAAATTTAAAAGACAGAGGCTTTTCCCGTTTAGATTCAGATCCCGACCTCAATACAAGCGATATTTCTTCCCCGTCACGGAACAGGTTCTCCCTGCAACAGGATGTTGACACTTCAGTTCAGATTCATTCCTGCCACAGTCCCATGCGGGAGATCGAAGTTCTCCATGACAATCTCCTTGCCACGTTTGAAGAAGACCCTGATATTCTGCCCAAAGATATTGTGGTGATGGCCCCTGATATAGAATCGTATGCACCATTCATACATGCCGTGTTTGACGCACAGACAGACGAAGCACTCCGGATTCCTTTCACCATTGCAGACCGGGACATTAGAAAAGAAAGCAGTATCATCGAAGGATTTATGTCCATACTCAATCTCAAAGGCAGCAGGCTCGGCGCAACCCGTGTTATGGCGTTGCTGGAATCTGCGGGTATAAAAGAACAATTCGGTCTGACTGAATCGGACATTGGAATTGCAGAACGATGGATTAAAGAAACAAATATCCGATGGGGAATGGATGCTGATTTTCGTCGAGAGCTTGGGCTTCCCGGTTTTTCTGAAAACACATGGAAAGCCGGAATCGAGAGACTTCTTCTGGGTTATGCAATGCCAGGCCTGAACCGTAAAATGTTTTCAGGAATACTCCCTTATGACCAAATTGAAGGAAGAGAAGTAAAGATATTAGGGAAGTTTCTGAAATTATTAGACAGGGTTTTTACCTGCATCGACTCCCTTGATCAGCCCCGAACATTAGGTGACTGGCACTTGAAACTTGTTGAAATTATAGAGGAGTTTTTTGCTCCGGATGGGGATTCAGAACGGGAAATACAGGTTCTGCGGAGAATTCTGGATGAGATGTCAAAGAAAGAAGAATTATCCGGATTCGATCAGCTTTTGGAAATTGAAGTGGTCAAATCCTTTTTGGAGAATCTTCTTGAATCTGTAAATTTTGGGACCGGTTTTATCTCAAGCGGTGTAACCTTTTGCGCAATGCTCCCCATGAGAAGCATCCCGTTTAAAGTCGTATGCCTTGTTGGTATGAACATGGATGCTTTCCCGCGCGAATCAAAAACTTTAGGCTTCGATCTGATGGCAAAAAATCCAAGGATCGGCGACCGGTCAAGGCGAAATGATGACAAGTACCTTTTCCTGGAAGCCCTTATCTCGGCCAGAAATAAATTCTATATAAGCTATGTGGGCCAGAGCATCCGTGACAACACACGGATTGTCCCGTCTGTTCTTGTGAGCGAACTTATAGATTACATTAAGGAAGGATTCGGCCTTTCAGAAGATCAGATGGTAACGTTGCATAGACTCCAGGCCTTTTCATCGGAATATTTTAAAGCCGGCGGAAAACTGTTCAGTTATTCCCGGGAAAATTTTGCAGCCAGTTGCAGCAGATATGACCGCAAAGATATTACCTCTTTGATTTCGAGTAAGCTGCCCGATCCTGCCCATGAATGGAAAAATCTTGACATTAAAGATTTAAGCGCCTTTTTCAGCAATCCCACCAAATTTCTCCTTGAAAAGCGCCTGGAGATATATTTGCATGAGAGGGCAGACGTATCCGAAGAAAGAGAAAATTTCAGTCTGGGGCATCTGGAAAAATATGTGCTTGATCAGGAAATGGTGCTAAACAGGCTGTCAGGATTAGAACTGAAAGATATTTTCCCTGTGAAAAAAGCCTCCGGACAACTCCCCCACGGAAATGTGGGAGAATTTATCTATAATGAAATGAGTCTGGATGCTGAAGGTTTTGTCAGAAAAATTGAAGGTCACATAACAGGCAAACGCTTGGATGACCATGATGTTGACATTGAAGTTGCGGGTTTTAATCTTCGTGGCCGCCTTACTGATATTTATGAGCACGGGCTGATCCAGATTCGATATGTAAAAGGTAAATCGAAATATCTTTTAAATACATGGATATATCATCTTATACATTGTGCATTGGTTGAAGGAAAACTACCTGTTAAAAGCTTTCTTTTATGCAAAGATACTGCCTGGGAATTTTCGCCGGTTTCAAACTTTACTGATATTCTAAAATATCTTCTTAAACTTTTTTGGCAGGGCATGTCAGAGCCTTTGCACTTTTTTCCTGAATCCTCCTTTGAATATGCTTCCAAGCTCCTGCTGAAGAATCAGACTATACAGACTGCATCAAACTCTGCCAAAAACAAATGGACCGGGAGTGACTTTGCAAGGGGAGAGTCAGAAGATCCGTATTTTGAGTTATGTTTCGGTAAAATCGATCCCCTTGATCAAGATTTTGGAAAAATTGCAGAACAAGTTTTTGCACCGGTATTGAATCATTGCAGGGAAATAGTATTATAAAAAGCCGGGTAGCCGTGGGCCGGCAATTTCCCTTGTCATGACACCCCGAATTGATAAAATTACCAACAGAAATGAACATAGTACGTTGGATATCTGGAATCTAACGGTACGTTGCAGCGGACGGCGCTTTCGCATCGCCGCTGCAACCGGTTAGCTGGCAGTAATCTATTTCGGAACTTCGTTCATCGAGATACCCAGGGCGTTGCCAACGCCCTCACCGTATGCTGGGTCTGCTTTCATGCAGTTGCTGATGTGACGGATCTTGATCTCTTTGGGGGCATCGCCCATTGCTCGAGCGGTGTTCTCAAATAGAACCTTTTGCTGCTCGGGGTTCATCAGCCGGAACAGATTGCCGGGCTGAGAGTAATAGTCGTCGTTATCCTCGCGGTGGTCCCAATGGTCAGCAGCGCCTTCAAGACTTAGCGGTGGCTCACGGAAATCAGGCTGTTCCTGCCACTCGCCATAGCTGTTCGGCTCGTAAGCAAGTGTACTGCCATAATTGCCGTCAACCCGCATGGCTCCATCACGGTGATAGCTGTGAAATGGGCATCGAGAGGCATTGACCGGGATCAAATGATGGTTCACACCGAGCCGATAGCGTTGGGCATCGCCATAGGAGAAGAGTCTCCCCTGCAGCATTTTGTCGGGGGAGAACCCGATGCCGGGGACGATATTAGCTGGATTGAAAGCCGATTGCTCAACTTCGGCAAAGTAGTTTTCCGGGTTACGATTCAGTTCGTAGATACCTACCTCGACCAAAGGGTAATCGCCATGAGGCCAAACCTTTGTCAGGTCGAAGGGATTGAAAGGGCATTTAGAGGCATCCTTTTCCGGCATCACCTGAATGGACAAGGTCCAGCGGGGAAAGTCCCCTTTTTCGATGCTTTCGTATAGGTCGCGCTGATTACTTTCCCGGCATTTAGCGACGACCGCCTCGGCCTCTTCATCGCTCAGACAGCGTATCCCCTGCTGGGTCTTGAAATGAAACTTGACCCAGTGACGTTCGTTTTTGGCGTTGATCATGCTGTAAGTGTGGCTGCCGTAGCCGTTCATGTGACGGTAGGAGTGAGGGATGCCCCGCTCGCTCATGGTGATGGTAACCTGGTGCAACGCCTCCGGTAGCAAAGTCCAGAAGTCCCAATTATTACGGGCGCTACGCAGGTTCGTTCGGGGATCGCGCTTGACGGCCTTGTTAAGGTCGGGGAACTTGAGCGGATCTTTCAAGAAGAACACCGGTGTATTGTTGCCCACAAGGTCCCAGTTACCCTCTTCGGTGTAGAACTTGATCGCGAAGCCGCGAATGTCTCGCTCGGCGTCAGCCGCCCCGCGTTCGCCGGCTACCGTGGAAAACCGGGTGAAGAGCTCGGTTTTTTTCCCTACTTCGGAAAATATTTTGGCCTTGGTATACTGAGTAATGTCGTGGGTGACGGTAAAGGTACCGTAGGCACCGGAACCCTTCGCGTGCATGCGTCGCTCAGGGATCACTTCCCGATCAAAATGGGCCAGTTTCTCAAGAAACCAAACATCCTGAAGTAACATCGGTCCGCGCGGGCCAGCAGTCATTGCGTTTTGGTTATCAGCTACTGGAGCGCCGGCGTTGTTGGTTAGTTTTTTGGTCATAACTCTACCTCCTTTTTCTTAAAATAGTTAGCTTAGCTTTTTTCCCTTGGCATTGCATTTGGGGCAGACGCCTTTTACTTCTACCTGCGTTGTTTCCAC
>Ga0233415_10000993_pt1 | contig 12678 bp, 13 predicted proteins | sample Na_anoxic_12_MG_FD_188631 | JGI IMG/M metagenome (GOLD analysis project Ga0233415, IMG submission 188631) | Seawater microbial communities from Saanich Inlet, British Columbia, Canada - Na_anoxic_12_MG | ecosystem: Environmental > Aquatic > Marine > Inlet | place: Canada: British Columbia... | reverse complement strand
AGAAGTCCCCTCCAGCTGTTCATTCAGTTCTCGCATCCAGGGTGCTGCAACCCTGGTGGCCAAAACCTTCATGAACTCTCGCATCCTCCCAAGAGTTCTGGTGGTTGTGGCTTCGAGGAGTTCCAGAGAGACATCCAGATCTCCAGTGGCACTTTTGAAATTCTCGAGTGCTGCTGCAAATCGCTTCCCCTCATCTTGTCCGAGGGTAGCCACTGCAACAAATGCCCTGACATTCCCAACCACCTTGGCCAGTGGAATTCCCAGCTCTTTGGACTTCTTGATGATCAGAGCAAAGACATCTCCCAGGGTGCGTCCATCGTCAAATAGGTTCTCGAGGTTGATACCCAGTTTCCCCATGACCAACTCAAGATCACTGGATGGTTTCTGGAGTGCTACTAGAGCCTGTCTCAATGAGACTGCTGCTTCTTCACTATTGGATGCAACCTTTGTGATGTCTCCAAATGAGGTGGCCAGTTGATCGAGTGGGACTTTTAAAGCTGCTGCAACCGCTGTGACTTTGGCGAGATTGGAAGCAACCTCCTCCACGGTTGTCTGACCGATCACCTGTGTAGCGAACAGTTTCTCAGAGACGCTCCGGGCTTCCTCGACTCCGAGACCGTAGGCACTCATCACCTTGGTCAATGCAAAGACTGAATTGGCCAGGTTTGCTGATCCCGCAACTGCTAGCCTGTTGGCCTCCTCCAATGTCTTGATGGCATCGCTGGCACTTACTCCAGCCGAGATCATATTGAAGAGAGCTTCTGCAAGATCATCCAGAGGGGTTCCACTGGTGACTGCTATCCGCTCCAGCTCGACCCTGAATTCCCCGAGCCTATCCCTGGCCTCTTTTCCCAGGGTTCCGATCTTGGCGATGTCTTCTTCAAACGCTGCACCCAATCGGACCGCTTGGATGGCTGCCATTGGACCTGCCAGGGATAGCAGGGTAGCTCCCATCCTGGTGATGGCTCCACCGATGGCAGCAAAGGCAGCAACACCGGCATTCTTCAAGCTGACCAGGGACCGCTTGACCAGTGCAAAGGGTGCAGCTGTCAGGTTCTTGGCCTGAAGGACAATCTGGAGGGTTGTTTTTCTAGCTGCTGGCACGGTTCTTTTTCATTTCTTCAGCCTCCACCCTGTTGACTTCATCGCTGACTATATCGAAGAGCTGCATGAATGCTCTGGACTGATCCTGACTTCCTCCAGACACTGGCCAGATGTTGTAAACCTTTGCTCTCAGTGCTGACCTGACTCCTTCAAATATTTCCGAGTTGACCATTTTCCTTGGGCACTCATGAAGCCCTGTGAATCCAGCACCGTGACAAGCACTGCAATCAAGTGTGTCTCCATCGCAACTCATGCAAGGCAATCGATCTTGTTCATGGGGAGTTGGCTCGTCGCATCCCCATGATTTTCGCATTGCATCTCCCTGAGTTCCTGGTTCTTTGCAAATCCTGCAAGAGTGAGGATAGCGGTCGAACCCCATCCGCACTGCGATGATTACTTTCCCGCATCTTCAGGAGTCAACCCTGAAAGCTGGAGTGCTGCTTCTGCAAGAGTGCTGGCGATGTCAATGGGGAGCAGGTCGATTGAGTCAATGCTGAATGGGACATCCCCACCGCTTGAACTTCTCAACCGCTCCCAACCAACAACAGAAATCTTCAGTAGATCATAGATCTTCTCTGGCTCTTCCTGTGCCATCGCCAGCACTCCTGCAATCTTGGCAAACTCTCTCCCAGTCATTGGCTTCAGCTGGAATACTGTCTGGTCCTTCTTTGGTTTCTTCTCATCTGATGGAAGGACAAAATCCATCGGGATGTCTGGGTCTACGATTATCGCCATCAAGATCCCCTCTCACCGGGTCTAGAGTGCTAGGATTACGAGTTCATCATTTCCGTTGGTTTCATTGAAAGACAACTCAACCTGGTTGGTGGTCAATCCGGATCGCTCTCCACCACCAACGCTGCTGAACTGTGCTTTGTTGGCACTGATCAAGAATTTGTTTTTTGCAGCAGAACCGATGGTGAGATCCAATACACCCTCGGTGTTGTCATAGAGTGAATTGAACCAGTCGATTCCTCCGGCAATCGTATTACCTTCTGGGTCCATCGATCCGCCAGCAGCTCTGCCAACAATCTTGCTGGAGATCAATCCTGCCGAGGTGTTTGGATCGGATCTGTACTGGAGATCATTTCCAGAAGTCATCTCCAGGGAGTTGACATAAACTGCATTGCTCCCGTGAACAGAGAGGATGTTTGTTCCCATGAAGGTGGGTGGAGTGATGGTGGGGTAACTGATTCCAGTCAGCATAGTCGCATCCATTGTGATGTTCAGACCTCCTGTGAGTTCGATATCCATCATCATCGGTTGTCCAACTTCTGCCTTGAGGGTGAAGTTTCCCCGGCATCCGTTCAGTTTGTGGAGCAGTCCATCGTTGTATACCCAGACCGTTGCACTGCTCAGATAGTCAGCCTCCCCGCTATCATTGAATTCCGAGGTGGGTCTGTAGTAGACACCCTGGCCACCAGTGGCCGCCGATGTCCCACTGGTTGTGGCCGAGGCTCCTGAAGTTGCCCCCGTGATGACTTCACTACTTGCAAATGCGGAACTCTCTGTGATGTACATGGTCTCGCCATCCGCTACTGACTTGACGCAAACACCGACACCAGTGCCACCACCATTCAGGACTTCACCAGGGACAAATGGACCACCGCTGACGGTTCCGATTCCAATAGTCTTCAGACCTGAGAACTCTCTGAACCCACACATCTTCAGGATGGTTCCAAATGGTGGAGCAGTCTCGACAACATTGGATCCAATCAGTTCCGTGGTGAATGAGAGACTTGCCTGTCTCATTCCAGCGATGGATGCCAGACTTCCGATGGAAGACCTGAATGGAGACCTTTCAAACTGCTGGATGTCTGGAGAGAAGCTGGATTCAAAGACATTGAATCCGGCATCTGCTGCTACCAGAGCAGTCTCCATCGTGCCTTCTGTTGCTTCTGTCTTGATTGCTATCTGTTGCCGTCTGTTCAGGAGTGACATTCACTACCTCATTTCTTCAACTGTAATTGAGATCTGATAGGCATTCACAGATGAAGCCTCCCAGGAAATTGTATCTGATACGAATCGAACCGTTATTGCTGTTGTTTCCCCTGGGGGAATCCATGTGAAGGTTCCAGATCCTCTGGTGTCTCTGAAGAGCTGGACAATTTCATTCTTGTCATTTGCACCGGCAACCTTCCATCCCAGTCTCCACTGCCTCAGGAATGGATAATGAGACCGATAGACATTTCGCCGCTGGATCATTCCAGCTGGTGCAGTTGTCAGGGTCCGATGGATCCTGACTTCCTCAACCTGTTCAGGTTTTGATAGAAGGAGAGTCATCGGATCACCTCTGGATCACCCGCCTGGTGAGCATAGGTCACACTCATCTGGATAGTCGCTCCCACAAATGGCATCCCCTCGCTGAGTCTGAAGGGGGACACTGTGGAGATCTCTGAATCATGAGCATATCCACCTCGAGAATTGTCAAGGTTGAGTGCTTTTTCAACATCCGTGACCAAACTATCAATCAAGGTCCAGGTGGATCCAGTGACGGTTGAAGTGTCGTGGACTGCCCAGATGTCTATTCCGATGGTCAGGTCACAAGTGTACTGATCAGAGGGTCCAAGGGACTTACTCTCAGAATCGAACTGGACCACAATGGTTGGGACGGTCGAGACATTCAGACCAGTCTGGAGGAATCGCTGAACCCCTCCAGGGATATCATTGTCGTACCCACCAGCAGTGGAGATGGCTGCACAAGCAGTGGCAACATTAGCCGTGATATTCTCTCTGACTGATGCCATCTACCTGCGTCCCTTCCCACGCTTCCACCTGGTTGCAAGTTTTGCATCAAGTTCTTTTTCAAATCGACGCAGGGAAACTTTCTGGAGCTTCTCCCATGTGTAGAAGAATCTGAGCCTCCCAGGCTTCAAGGTCACCGATTTGACCAGTCTGAAAATTGGACACCATGGGCGTCGCTCTTTCGCTCCAATTTTCCTATTCGATGAATCTTTCATCGCCTTCTTGGTCATCTTCTTCCTGGTCAAGATCACCTGATGGGATCCCTTATCGATCAGCTTGAATTGCCAGGTCTTTTGGTCCAGTGCCCTTCTGACTGTCTTCCATCGTCCTTTGACATTCCCATTGGCCTTGGTGTTGACTTTCCGATGGAGTGCATCCATCCCAGTGATCGGAATGGCCAGGTTGCCTCCATCCCTGCCTTTGACGGTTCCTCCAACCTCGAGACCATGTGCAGCAAAGCTGTGAGTTGAGATCTGGCCATCGATCTGACTGACCTTCTTGACCTGGGACTCATTTCGAGGAGTCATACTCCAGATGAATGTGGATCCAACATTCCTTCCAGATCTGGTATTCCCTGCCCCCTTGGCTCCTTTGCCCTTGATATGGACAGGAGTGGACTTCAGCCAGTCCTTCCTGAATCCTGCCAGCACCCTCCTGGTCCCTCGATACATTCCCTGAGCTGCCAGCTCTGGACTGATGGACAGGAGCTTCTGCACCTGAGGGAGATTGGGCATCGAGAATCCAGATCCAACTACTGGCTTGACCATTTATTGACTTCCAATCAATCGCCAGACACCGGCATCCCCTGAGATCATCCTGGTGATTCTGATCCTTTGAGCTGCCCCAAATCCTCTGGTTTTCACATCTGCCAGGTCTTGACCAACTGCAATCGAGGAGACCCCTGCTGTGGCATCGTTGGGAATCTGAATCTCAACAGACCTGACCAAAGTATCTTGGAGAGTGGATATCGGAGTCCTGAAGACAACAGCAGAAATGGAGATCCCAGCTGCCAGGTCTCCCGATGGGTAGTATGTGATGGTCTCCCTGGGAGAGAACCCAAAGAAGTCAACTATCCCCATCTGAGCCTCCTCCAGTGAGATCTCTGAATCTCGAGGGGTCCAGGGTCGCTCCTGCTGGACTTTATTGGACTGCCCTGACTCCTAGCACTCATCGAATTTGCCCCTCTGAGAATCGGTATCATTTGACCCCCAACAGCTTCCAGAGTCCTGGATCATCCTCGATCAGTTCCACGATTCTCACCCTGGAGGCTGAGTCCCCTTCCCGGATAATCACATCCGCCAGATCTTGCCCTGGTGATGGTGTGGATACTCCTTTGGTATCGTCAGTGCAAACCCAGAACTCCACGCTGGTGGTAACAGAATCAGCTGTTCCGTAGTCATGCAAATCAGGCTCGAGACGCTCCACAATAGCATTGATGGTCTTGGCATCTCCGATCACTCCTCCTGGATAGTAGGTGATCGATTCTCCCAGTAGAGGAAGACTGACCATCTCGCATCCATCAGTCTTCAGCATGATATCTTCAACTGAGACTGTGAGAGTGACTGCGAGATCTGCTGATCCCGTGAGACTGACCGCTACACTGCTGATCTCATTCAGGAGTGCTGCAATCGAGCCTGAGCCACTGACAGAAGCTTCCAGACTCTTGATAGCATTGAGAGTGACTGAGAGATCTGCTGATCCCGTGACTGATCCAGACAGGAGATCTACCTGGATGACCACCCCTGCCAGAGATGCTGATCCAGCCACTGATCCAGTCAGGGACTTCACGCTGGTCAGGGTCGCTCCCAGGGACGCTGACCCCGTGACCGATCCTCCCAGAGTGTTCACGCTGGTGAGAGTTCCCGCCAGCTCTCCCGAGCTGCTGACAGCTCCTTCCAGGCTCTTGACCGCACTCAGAGTTGCAGCAAGGGTCGAGGATCCCGCAACCGATCCTGACAGGAGTTTGCCTGTCTCGACGGTTCCCGCCAGCTCTCCCGAGCTGCTGACAGCTGCTTCCAGACTCCTGGTTGCACTCAGGGTTGCTGCAAGGGTCGAGGATCCAGACACCGATCCTGACAGGAGTTTGCCTGTCTCAACGGTTCCAGCTAGATCTCCTGAGCTGCTGACTGCTCCTGCCAGACTCCTCACTGCACTCAGGGTTGCTACCAGGCTCGATGATCCAGACACTGATCCTGACAGGAGGGTGCCGGTTTCGACGGTTCCCGCCAGCTCCCCAGAGCTGCTGACCGATGCTTCCAGGCTCTTGATAGCATTCAGAGTTGCTGCAATGGATGCGGATCCAATGACAGATCCTGACAGGCTCCTGATTGCACTGAGAGTTGCCGCCAGGGTCGAGGATCCTGCTACCGATCCCGTCAACAGATCGACCTGGGTGAGAGTTCCCGCTAGGTCTCCTGAGCTGCTGACTGCCGCTGACAGGCTCTTGACAATGCTCAGGGTTCCAGCAAGGGATGCCGATCCCGCTACAGATCCCGCCAGTAGATCGACCTGGGTAAGAGTCCCCGCCAGCTCTCCCGAGCTGCTGACTGATGCTGATAGGCTCTTGACCGCATTCAGAGTTGCTGCAATGGATGCGGATCCAGTGACAGATCCCGCCAGTAGATCTGCCTGGGTGACGGCTCCAGCCAGGTCTCCAGAGCTGCTGACCGATGCTTCCAGGCTCCTGACTGCACTCAGGGTTCCCGCAAGGGACGATGATCCAGTGACAGATCCCGACAACAGATCGACCTGGGTGACGGTTCCCGCCAGCTCTCCCGAACTGCTGACTGATGCTGACAGGCTCCTGACCGCACTCAGAGTTGCCGCCAGGGTCGATGACCCAGCAACCGATCCCGACAGGAGATCTACCTGGGTGACGGTTCCCGCTAGGTCTCCAGAACTGCTGACCGATGCTGACAGGCTCCTGACCGCACTCAGAGTTGCCGCCAGGGTCGATGACCCAGCAACCGATCCCACCAGGAGATCTACCTGGGTGACGGTTCCCGCTAGGTCTCCCGAACTGCTGACTGCCGCCGACAGGCTCTTGACGATGCTCAGAGTTGCCGCCAGGGTCGATGACCCAGCAACCGATCCCGACAGGAGATCTACCTGGGTGACGGTTCCCGCCAGGTCTCCCGAGCTGCTGATTGCCGCTGACAGACTCTTCACGAGGCTCAGGGTTCCCGCAAGGGACGCTGCCCCGGTGACCGATCCAGCCAGGAGTTTGGTGGTGCCACCAGACAACTCGGCAAAAAACAGTGACATCGAAACGCCGGAGTTGGTGTCTGCTCCCGTGTCCCAACCGTAGTAAGAAGAACCCGTGGATGTCCAGTTCCCATCGAAGGCAGAAAAAGACCCTGCTCCGCTATACTTCTTGAAAAACCATGTGAGTTGATGCTTGGAAGCGATAATCGACTGTCCACCAATGGTTGTCCCGCTGAGGGGCCAAGTAGCCGTCGAGTCAACGCTCGTCGATCCGGTGCCCACCGGGCTTGCTGTTGGATCTATCGCTGTCGCTCTTCTGATTGTACAGAAAAAGACATTCATAAACTCGTTGCCGACAGTCCCCAGTCTCCATGCACCAGAGGTTCCATTGTTGTCGCTGGGTTGTCGCCACTCATAATCTTCTTGGTCTGGCAGGATAAACGATGAAGACCTGCAAGCATCTCTCATGTCAGTTTCAAAGGAAGTATCCGCTCCCCTGACCACGAAGCACTTAAGTTGCCTTGGAGCGTTGCCACCGCCGGAAGCACTCGCATCTGTATATGACACCGTTTGAAAAGTACCGCCCGATCCAGCAAGTGCGTGACTACTGGTTATGGGCAAGACCCAGATCCCCATCGCCTGTCGCCCACCATTACTGGTCGCCCGTCGGTATCCAAAATCGATGAAGTCGGTAGAGCCGGTCCCCCCGGCACTAGTTGTGTAGGTCACTAGTTGTCCAGATACATGAACGGAATACCCGTTGGCATCAGTACCAGGGTTCAGGCTATTACCGTTTCTTTCTTCGGTATGCTGAAGCACTAGATAATCGCCAGCAACCAAGGCACCTGTTGCTCCAACTGACTCGATTGTCAGGCTCAACGAAGCCGAAGTTGCTGCGGCCTGTAGGTTGCCTTGTAGATCCAGCACCTCAAGTGCCATCAGGTCACCGTCAGTTCTACTGTCAGCGTTCCTGGACTCTGGCATTTGGTCACATAGAAGGTGATCTGCTCACCTTGGGCTGCACTGTAACTGACGGACGGACTCACCCCATAAGTGCTTGCACAAGTGATGTCTGTTGCCAATAGATACGACGAAGCATAGGGGTCTGTCGATTTATATGGATGAGCCGCCGGTAGAGAGTTGGAAGCCCCTGACCCCCAGTATTTATGGGCTAGATATCCTTCGATCTTCTGCCTGATTTCAGTGGAGACTACACCCTCAAAGAAGATCAACTCAGAGATGGTACCGTTCAATCTCCGTAACTGCGGGGATCCGCCTCTATCTCTTCCGAGGACAGCCATCCCGTTGTAGGTCCAGCCTCCGGTCAAAGAGTTTATCGTGATAGACTGATCGGTATATAAAGCGGTGCCGTCAACCCACTCAGACAAAATGGATTTTGTACCGGTATCTTCCCCACACACCAATACTCTCATTTCGTCGTTGCCGAGGTCTGGGTCTTGATAGTTAAATTCATTCCCTGAGTCGTTCCTCACTCTGAGGTCTCCCCCTTTGTGGCCCCAGGTCGAGTTCCAGGCAGTGTCCCCGATGTCGTATGTGCCAATTATTGGAGAATTGTTAGACGATGTGTAATCTCCGATCACTGCAAACACAGAGAAAGCCGCATCGTAAGGAAGAGAGTAGGTTCCTAAGTAGCCAGTGAGGTACTGCGTTCCGTCGAAGTCGATGCCTTCGTTTGAGCCGGGACCAGTTACCGTCTTGTAAAGAGGCTCATCCCCTGAAGATGTCTGCCTGAAAACTGCCTGATCTTTATCCCACGACCTCCATACACTAACGGCATCTCCATCAGAGGCACCGGCAGGGGAGCCAACATCCTCGGCCCTGAAGTGCCAGAGCATTTCCCCATTGTCGTCGTAATCAGAATCATCCATGAGGGGGGCATTCGGTGTACTCATCTTCAGGTTGAAGGCAGCAGTACCCGAAGAAATCTTGGCTCGGACTCCAGTGATGGTCTTGCCGGAACCACGCCAAAGAGCTGTTGATCCAACGGCACCATGACTCGTCAAACCGGGATGGCAGTTTTCAAAGGTGTACTCGTAAACAGCCATTTCACCGCCCATCTTTCTCTTCTATAGCACTGGTTGTGAAAGATAGATCCCCGGAGAGATCGGAGGTGTAAAATCCCTCCGGGGATTGGCAAAGAAGATATCAAAATCAGTTCAGGGTGAGTGTGAGGTTTCCTGAACTGATTTTTGCTTGGTCTCCATTTCCGACAGTGACACTGGTGATCGCAGTGTGGAACAAGATTGTTCCAGCAGTCGTGTTCACTGTCCCAGTGTTACAAATTGCGATGTGGGTGATTGCCCCCCAGCTAGCAGTGGCAGTTGTCCAGGTGATGTCAGCATTAGAGGTCGCAACCCTCAGTGCTGGATTCACCGTGAATGCTCCCGCCAGTGCTTGCCTGGTGTATGCACTGGCGGTGGTGGTTACCTCATTTGCTGGGGTGCCGTCAGACCCTGGATCTCCAGTAAAGAGACCGATGTACAAGGCTCCCGCTCCTGTAACAGCATTCCCCTCGATCAGATAATCAAGGACATCACCAGCACCCGTGACAGTGAAATCAGTCATTGATCACCTCCTATGTGAGAACATTCTGGATGGCGTACTGCCAGTAAGCAGTGCCGACATTCCGAGAAACCTTGACCCCGTACTGATGCATATCAGAGTTGAACTCGAGGTCAGATCCTTCAGCCAGTGCAGTGATCTGTGGAGCAGTCTCCTCCTGCAAGATAAATGACTTGCTCGGGGAGTCTGCACGGAACAGATAAAAGGTCACAGCATTTGTGAGCCTGGGATTCACCACAAAACTCACATTGTATCCAGCCAGGTTCACCAGGGTATTCGTCCTGGAGGAACTGCCATCAACGATCACGGAGTCAGTCAATGCTGCTGCTGTAACAGAGAACAGAGCTGCTGGAACCATACAAACAAAGTTCCGAGCCTCTGTGTTCATTGGCTCACCCTGATCATCTTTGAATCCAAGAGCCTGTTGGATAGCTGCGATGACCGCAGATTCCATCTCAGCTGCTGTGGGAGTAGATCCAGCCATCGCTGGAACCAGAGCATTGTCCTGGGTTCCGCTGTCACCCTCAGTGTGACCAGTTCCGAAGAATGCAGTTCCATCGTAAGCATTCCCAGGAGTGACGATGAGATCAGTGAGAAGTTTGGTCCAGTGCTGCGATGCTCTGACTGCCAACTCCGAGATTCTCAGCTGGATCTGGTCGGTTTTGTCTCGACGAATCTCCTCGACAAGCACCTGCAAGGTACTCTCAAAACGCTTGTTTTGGATGGTGATTCCGTTGGTGCGGAATCCTTTGGCATTTCGACCACCCAGCCATTCTGTGAGTGGTGCGGTCATTCCGAGCCATTTGTATTCTTCGCTGGATTGATTGCTGGCGACACTCATCGCAATCGCATCCACCCATCCTGGAGGAGAAGTTTCCTCCAGAGCTGTGGCCAGTCGTCCGATGATCGCTCTCGATCCGAGGGGAGCTGCTCCACCTGTAAAGTCTGCCATCTTGATTTCCCTTTCAGTTCAAGAGGTTAACGGTTGCTGACTGCATCCGCTGAGAAGTAAACCTGGCAAGTGGTGCCAGTGACATGACGCAAGACCTTGCCGATTGGCAGGTTGTCGGTCGAAGTCAGAGTGAAAGTTCCATCGTCTGTTGCGTAGACCGCTACGCCAACAGAAGCAGCTGAGGCACCAACCGCATCGATGGTCACCACTCCCTGGGAAACAACTCGAACCTTCTCACCACCAGAAGCAGTGGAGACAATACCCCGTAAGGCAAATCCACCAAATCCAGAGGTGCCGGTTCCGTCATAGGGTTGAGCCAACCCTGAAGCCAACTCAATGCATGAGCCTTCATAGGTGGTCGTACTCGCAACCGCTGTGATGTCATTGATGACAGGCTCAACCCCTGCCTCATAGGTCCGTGCAGTGTCTGCTGCAAGTGCCATCAGATTCTCCCATCAGAGGGTTTGATCGATCCCCCAGAGATTCCTTTTTTGTAATTGATGTAGAACTTGGACTCTCCAAATTCTCCCTGGATGTTCTTGTCATTCTGGAACTCTGCAAGCCAACGATCCTCATCATTCATCGGAGTCTCTTCGACCTCGACTTCCATCCCAGCTGGTGCCGGAGATTCAGTGATGATGGTGGAGAGTCGATCTTCCATCCTGGACTTGACATCAGAAAGCAATGCTCCCTGTGCCTCCTCCAAACTGACTCCACTCTCGATGAGATTCTTTGCCAGTTCATCTTGTCCAGTGCATTTGGCACTCAGGATCTGGCTGATCCTTCCCCGCTCCTTCTCAACAGCAAGCTCTACATCGCTCTTTGTTGGGATTGCTTCTTCCGTGATCTCTGGTTCGAGATCTACTGGCTCGAGATTGTCGGACATCTGGTCCTCCTTGATGGTTGAAACTGTGTAAACCGAAGCCTCCACAGTTGATGTCTCATTTGAAAGAGAAACCGCATGGGTGTTCTCATCTGCCCCAAGAGCTGTGAATGTCACTTCTCTGAGCCAGGATTTCCGGAATATATGCCCTGGACCTTCCAGGGTGTTTCCGTTTACTTCTGCTGTTTTGCCTTCTGGCACTTTTTCGATGCTATCTGGTGGGATGTAGATCGAGGCTTGCCAGGGGAATCCTTCACGAGCCATGGCCAGGACTTCTCTGCCGTCATCTGTGGTCTCAGTGAAGAACCCTTCTGCAACTAATCCCTCTGAGGTCTTCTCAATCTTGTCTGTGAATCCAACCACCCTGCCTGGATCGTGGTCTCTTAGTGCAGGTTTTCGTTGCCGACCTATGCGGATTCCATCCATATCGATTGCGAAATTCTGCCAGTATGCGTGTTTCTCAATCACCCCGCCTGAGTTGGCTACCATCCGGAATCTTGGCTTGTCTCCTTCTGGCTCTGCCATTTCAAACCGGAACATATCCCCGCCATCGCTCAACCGCAGTGCTTCAGTGGGGATGGTAATCTCTTCTTGTTTCATGGAGTCTCCTCAACTGTTGGGATGCCGAATTCCGCTTCCATTTCCTGAATCTTCCTCTTCTCGATGGCTCTCTGTTCCAGCAGGTCAGACCAATCCCTTCCCTGACTAGCTGCCTCCTCTGCCAGCGTTGAAACTCCCAAATTGATGGCAGCCTCGCTTGCCTGGGCCTCTTTCAAGGGGTCCACCCATGCCCACCCTGGAGGAATCCATCTGGTCTTGGTCAACTCCATCCTGGATTGATCGAAATCCACAAACGGAATCTCACCCTTTAGCCATGCTTCCTCGATGAGCATTTCATAGATTGGTTGGCAAAATCTCGAGCAGAGGTACTGCTGATGCCGTTTGAACATCCTTCTGGATTCCAGAAGAGCTGCCCTGGCACTGGAGTAGTTGGTTTTGGAAAAATCATTTGTAACCAACTCGAGGGGGAGACCCAGAGAAGCACCGATGGCTCTCAGGTGCCGCTCGACAAATGGATCAAATGTGTTCCCCACATTGGTTGGATTTCCGAATTGGACAGTCTCACCAGGGGAGAGGTACTCAACCATCCCCGGTTCAATCTCATTGATCCGCTGGCCAGATCGAGTGGCATCCGCTCTCTGGAGTGCCG
>Ga0233415_10000992_pt1 | contig 12685 bp, 20 predicted proteins | sample Na_anoxic_12_MG_FD_188631 | JGI IMG/M metagenome (GOLD analysis project Ga0233415, IMG submission 188631) | Seawater microbial communities from Saanich Inlet, British Columbia, Canada - Na_anoxic_12_MG | ecosystem: Environmental > Aquatic > Marine > Inlet | place: Canada: British Columbia... | reverse complement strand
ATGCTACAAACCCGGCTCCGCCGTGATAGATGTCACAACGGAATCGTGGATCATGGAATTCGGACATAGCAAGAAGAAAATTCTGGGGCCATCAAATTAGAACATAGCAAGGAAAAAATATAATATATTATATTGTGACAATCAGATTCGTATCGTCAAAATGCGACATGAGGAATGATGTATGCCCGATAAATTAAGCCACATATCTTCTAAATTGGGCTACATATCCGCTATTATTGATGGACAAACATTTAGGAACATTTCCTATCACGGAACCACCCGGGGGGGTAGCATAATAGGCTAGGGCTGCGAGCCGTAGGGCTGCCCCTACGGCTCGCTGAGCCATTATCTCGGATGCTGGCGGATCTGGCCGCCGCAGCCTTCGCATTCCATTACGATCCTCCCCAGATCGTCTGGGCGTGAATCCCGGATAGGCATCAGGAGATGATCCTGCCCATCCTGCCCATAGGCTCCGCAATAGGGGCTCAGCCCTGCCAGATCGGCATCTCCCCTCCCGTTCGATGCATCTGGCCGGGGGCCAAATGCATCGTTGATGCGTGCAATCATCCGTCTACGGATCGACGGATCCTCGATCCGCTTCGCCGCTCTCAATTCCGTCTCGTATCTCGATGCTGGAACGCCCATCGTTCCCTCCTCTCGTGCCCCTATTATATCGAGCCATAAAAACACAGGGATTCTATTTTCGATTTTCTTTGGACACGCCCACGCCCATGCTTGCTACAATCCCGTTGCTACCGCCCGGCGGTGGTTCCGTGATAGGGGTAACAAATCGAGCCGTTATTTGGGTTCAAAGAAATCTGATAATTCAATTCCCGTGTATTTATCTATGGATATAATAGGGGCATGAGAGGAGGGAGCGATGGGCGTTCCAGCAAGAGGAGATCGTTGGGTCCAAGAGATCCGAGATATCGATACGGATGCGATGGTTGAGGCGATGCATATCGGAACGGACACCTTCCGTTTTGCTCTGGCATCGATTCGGACCGATCTTTACGATTCCCAGGATTTCAGGGAAGCCACAAAGGGCGAGGCTCTTCGTCTGATAAAGGACACGATCCCCGTGGCCCAAGAACTCACCATTATGAAAATAATGCAGCGGGCGAATTACGGACCCATGGGCGACGGGATGAGCAGGATGGATGATCTACAAGCAGCGTTCGCTAGGGCCGCTTGTGATTTCCAACGGGCAACGGAATCGAGGAAATAACACCTCCTCCTGGCAGCGAAGGCACCCAATCGGGGCTTCGCTGCCTTTTTTTACCCCGCCGTGATAGGGGTTACACGCTATGCTGATATATTAATAAGATGCCAGGTTACAAGCCGATATCAGATTAGATGTCAATTGATAATCGGCTACAACATTTAGAAGAACATTTAGAAGAACATTTACCCTCTCTTCTTCTTCCGCCTCTTATTGTAGGCGATCATGGACAGGGCTTCTTTCTTGTCAGCGTCCGTGGGATGTATCGGCACGCATTCTCCGCATCTGCGACATGTCCGGTGTCCTCTCCCCGGCTCCTTATGCCAATGGAACACCCAATCGTGGATATATCCCTCGATACCCTTACCCCACGGGCAGGTGTCGTCAATATTCAGATCCCCCATGTGTTCCTCCTTATACGCCAGCCAGCAGGGCAAAGACCCCTGCTGGCGTTGGTCCGAATTCCTTCGTATCCCGCTCGTTCCTCGAATCCGTGTGTATCTTGATCACGATCATCGTCCTCGATCGATGGATGATAACATCTTTGGCGATCTTCTTTATGGAGACGCTGTAGATCTCCGCAAGCAGATCGCTCGCTACATATGCTATCTCCATCTGGGAAGCCTCGTTGTAGATCCATGGCTGGGCTTCGAATCTTGCCATACGGATGGACAGCATTGATATGGATTCATCATATTCTTGCATCGCATTCTCCTCTCATGCCCCTATTATATCCATCCATAAGAACACAGGAATTAAATATATTATGATGTTCAAAGAAATATCATACCTGGATATGTCACCGTGATAGGGGTCAAAAGAAAATCGGAAAATAGAATTCCCAGGTTCTTATGGATGGATATAATTGGGGCATAGGACGGAGGGATCGATGGGAGATCCAGCAGAGAACGAGGATGCGGTAATTATCAGGATGCCCAAGGAGGATTGGATTGGTCCGAACGGGAGATCTAAGGATAAATTCAAGCACGAGGTGTATATCATCCAATCCGTGGGTGATATATATCTTGATCATTGGATGACGCTCTCGAGCGACGGTCGAATCGATATCATCCCAAGGATTTGGGATGAGGGTAAATTCAGGCGAGCAGAGGATTCTGCTTGGCAATCTATGACCCCTGGCCGTCGATCCGGATGGCCGGGGCGGGGTCGTTAAATAAACGAAGGGACGAGGGATCTTTGCCACAGGCAGGGATCTCTCGTGATAGATGTCACAATCTGGGATGCCTATAAAAAAGGGTCAGAGGGGATGCCGCCATCTTTCGATGAAGCACCCCGCTCGCCCTATTTCATTAGAACATTTTCATTCCTGCCTTGTGATAAGCGATGGCGATACCCATCCTGGCCGATTCACGCTCCTCGCCTGTGAATTTGACGATCTCCTCGGCGTGTGGGCCGTATGGCTTCCCCTGATAAACCATGTCGTCGGCATGATCTCTGGATTCCAATCGGATATCGACCATCATCTCCTCGATCACATCGTCGCCACGCCGCTCTCCCAACCCATTTGGCCCTCGCTCACGGGTCAAGATCGATGCCAGAGCGAATCGGAAAGTGTCGCTTCCGATCTCTAGGCATTGCTGAATTCGTTCCTGTGGAACGCCCATTATTCCCCCTCCTGTATCATCGATTGCAGCACATTGAGCCGCTCTTCTGAAAGATATGTCCAATCGCAACGGAGATTGTCCATTTCTTCACGATCTGGCGGATCGACATAGCCAGGATCTCCTTGCTGAATCCTTTGTTGCATTGCCAGGATCGCCCCCCCAATCAAAAGACAGAGGAGATCCTTCGAAATTACAACGCCCGCCTCCTCCTCTGTTGCTTCCTCCAGCAGATGCGACAGGCTGGAGACGATCTCCTCTAATCGTTCTGTACTAATATCAACGCCATCAGGATTGCCCATCAATCCTCCTCTCATGCCCCTATTATATCCATCAAAAAGCACCCAGGGATAAATCTTATAAAATAAAAAATGTCACAATCAATAATATTACGCCAGGCGGTAACCCGGAAAAAAGAAATAGATATATTGTGACAATCTTATATCCACCCCTATCATTGTATGGGTGACAAACATTTAAGGTAACATGAACATTTAGGGTAACATAAACATTTAGGGTGACATAAACATTTAGGGTGACATCTATCACGGCAGACCAAAATGACCCCAAGGAAGCCACGGCCACGGGCCGGACAACCCTGGGGTCGGGAAACGCCAATGAAATCCTGGGGCGGTCCTTTCCGGATCCCGCCCCAGGAGGGTCGGATTAGCCTTTCGGCTTTTCCGGCCAGATCGGAGAGGCGGTCGCTTTCTTCGCCTCCTCTTTCCGGCGGGTATCAACGGCCCTCGAAGCGGTCTCTTTCGAGACGCTCGGGGTCGCATTCACGAGAGCATCCCGGATGGCGAAGGGGGTCGCAATACGCTTCTTCGCCTTCCCCTCGACGATTCGACCCGTCAGGATCTCCTCGGCCAGGGTCGCAAGCCCAGCGGCCTTGACGATGGTGTCACGAATCGCCTCCGTGATCTCGACGCTCGGGTCAATGCTGAAGAGCAGATCAGCAGCCTCGGACAGGCACGCCTCCGCATTCTTCGCCATACCCGCCATCCGATCCTTGTAATCGGCCTTCTTCTCCCCCTTGAGCGGAAGAACCCGTTTGACGCAAGGGAAAACGGAATTAACCGTTTTTGGCTTATCAGCCATAATGAAATCCAATCGGACCCAAGATCTCAGATTGCCCATCAATCTGCTCTCATGCCCATGCCCCTATTATATCCATCAAAAAGCACCCTAAAAGGATGGATCCGGATTTAATCCGATTTTCTTTTGACCCACCGGAAAATCATTCCCACCCGGGGTGGATCCGTGATAGATGTCACAATCCCCGATTGTCCAGGCCCTCTGCAATTCCTCTGGGTAACATATCCGTCGTAAGTCTTCAGCGTGTCTGACCTTACGACTCGAAACCTTGCAAGCAGAAATACATCCGACCCCCCTATACTCTGGGGGGCTGCACCTTAGGTTTCCTTAAATTAAGACAATTCCTTTTTTATTATTCACTAACATTTACGCAACTCCTTACTACTAATAGACTTATAGTTATATATATCTATTCCTGTTCAGGCAGTATTATTATTACCTGACCAAATTACAGGGGCCTTGATGTGTATTTACAATCATAGATTTTTCATGTTTACGAAAAAAATTCCAGTAGGGGGGGGGGTGCCTACTCCAGTTTGCGATGTGCAAAAACGCTTGCGAGTAAATTAGTCATAAGTATAGACAAGGCCCGAGTTTCTGATGTGAAACCGAGCCAGAGGAATTGCAAGCACATATTTAAAAACCCTGAATTGCCGACCTTCATCACCTCTGAGTGCCTGAAAGTTAAGTATTATCAATGTTTACAAGCGGTCGACTTTGTTAAACATTTAGGTTTTCCGATTACCCTTTTTTCTATTATTCGCTCGTGTCGTGACCTTCAAGTTCTTCTTCGAGTTAGACCCGCCCTTGGAGAGTGGCACCTTATGGTCTACTTCCCTTGGATCACCAGGTTTCACTCCCATCTTCCGTCTCGCCTTGTTTCTACTATTCCTGTTCTTCTTCTGCTCTGAACTTCCATGATACTCGTCGTACTCTTTGCGGTAGTTTCTTTTTTTAGCCATTGTGGAACACCAACTGCTTTCCATTGACCATTCTGACCTTTCCGTCGCACTGACGGATGAGTCTCACTAATTTGGCCATCGGGAGGCTCTGGTTGGCGAATGGAACCTTACCATCGACCTTTTTCCCGGCAACATAATTGAACATTTGTCTCGTTGTCTTCCCGTGACATTCCCGAACTCCCTCTCTTAATAGGTCCATAGCACCTGGCTTTATGTTATACTCGATATCGTTCAACTCTTCAAACAGATCGACATATTGAGTGGCCCAGTGGCTCCAGTCGAACTCCTTCAGGACATGATCCCGGACCTTCTTCCCCCACTTGATCCGTAACTCGGGGTCTGTGAGCAACTTACGAAGGTGAGACTTCTGTTCCTCTGGGGAGTTGAACAAGAACGGATACTCATTCTTGTCTTTCCCTGTGATCTCGGAGAAGGTGATACCGTCAGGTGCGACTATAGGTTGCCCGAAACCCATAGACTCGATTCCTGAGATACAGAAGGTCTCATACGATGAATTGGTAACATTTAGATCACATTCACTTAATTGCTTCAGATACTCATCACGGGTCGGACATAGCCGTGTCTCTACAAATGGGTATGACTTGATCGCTGAGATATGCTCTGAGGTATTGTTCATGTATCGAAGTTTGAACTTCACCCCCTCCTCGTATAGTTCATTCAGTAGGGCGAATGTCTCCTTGTAGCGTTTAAAACCCTGAAGTCTATGATTGTAGGCGATTACGGGAACCTCGTTGCCGGGTTTCATTAGTGGGAACTTGGATTTATCCAACGGCCCGAGGTATATGATCCTCGACTTGGCCCTGATCGAGTCCAGGGAGTCCTCACTGAGATACTTCCTGCAATTATCCTCAAACATCCACTCCGTATACTTCGAGTTATGGATGTTCATGTCGCAGTGATACCCGCCTAGCATCTGTGCCCACATGATATGTCTTTGACCTTCATTACCTTGCAGGGACTCATGTATTACATAGTTATGTGCTGCGACCACGGCAGGTCTGACCTTCCGATCAGTACCTTGCCAGACCCCCTGCCCCGAGTAGGCTATCGAACCTGCCGCTTCTACGAGGTTGCACCATACGACATCGAAACCTATATGTCTCATCAGATTGTCGTACCAGATACCGTCGAAGGAAACAGCGTTAGACATTTTGCGAGGACTGATCCGCTGTGGAATTCTTGTCACATATGGAAGGTCGAAGAACCCGTCGTCCTGATACTTATACCCGGACTTGGCATCTGGGAAGATGACCATGAAGTGCCAATCGGGTCGGATCTGGTGAACCGCCTGAGTGAACTGCGTGTATAAAACATATGTTGAATCCGCATTCAATTCCTGCTTCGAGTACATGGGTTGCACTAAAACCTGCATTGGTTGGTCCTCCAGCGATACTGCACTTTGTATGATTGATGCTAGAACATTTACCTGACTTTATACTTGAGATCGAACGACGAGCAGAAGTCGGCTAGGCCTGTAAGGAAAGTCTCAGACTCCAGAATTCCCTTTTCTCCTGTGATCAGCACCTCGTTCTTATCGACAAATTGAGGACCAGATGCGAATCCACTAGGGGAGCCATCATCGTTAGGATCTGTCAGATCGATCTCAGTATTGCTGTCTTGGTGTATGCCGAATCCCTGGAGTTCCGTTTCTGTCCAGAAGGAGGTGAGGTCGTCACCCCATCCTTCGCCATCGAGTGCCTTGATAGTCTCTTCTAGGACATCGTAATCCCAGTGGCTCATCTCGCCTGTCCGATTGTCTGCGATTGCCCGAGCGACTGCATCTACATTATTCTCGTCAATGACGACTGCTGCGATATGAGTCCATCCGAGTTCCTTAGCAGCAGCGAGTCTGGCATTCCCGACTCTGACGATCATCCCTTCTTTCTGTACGACGATCGGCACATGCTGCCCGAGTTTCCGCAATGAGGTCTTGATAGCATCTAGGTTCTGTCTGCTGTGCAGCCTCGCATTTGCCGGATCGGTGTTCAACTCCGAAACATCGATCAATAGAGACGATAACTGATCTACTACATTACACTCCATTTGATACCCTCTCTACTTTCCTATTGGTTAGTTGTTCCCAGCGATTGGCGATCACATCGCAGTATTTCGGCTCCAACTCGAATCCGAAACATATTCGATCAAGTTGCTCACAGGCAAGTAGCGTACTCCCGCTGCCTAGATACGGGTCCAACACTGTCTGACCTTTTGCTGAAGAGTTTCGGATTCCCAGAGAGCAGAGGTTTATGGGTTTCATGGTGGGGTGAAACTCATTCCGATTAGGACGATCAAAGTCCCAGACATCTGTCTGCTTACGGTCTCCATGCCATGAGGATTTCTTCCCGTACCAGCCGTAATAGCAGAACTCATGTTTTCTCTGGTAATTCCCTGCGGACAAGACATGGGTGTTCTTACGCCAGACAATGGTATTACCGTGATGGAAGCCTCCCTCGATCAAGTATAACAGAAGTTCCGCACCTGCCTTCTTATAGGTCGTCCAGATATAGCAGTCCCCGACGACCCTCTTCTTTAGATGCTTTGATAGTTGCAACATTGACTGACGAAACTCAATCGGATCAAGAACATCATTCTGGATTGCTCTCTTTGTGAAGCGACCAGCCTTAAATGCTTCTTCCCTGGCACCCTTGTCCTTCGCCAACCTCTGCCGCTCAAGACTGGAGGTAATACCAGCAGAAGTCATCAAGGGGTTCTTATGGAAACCTTGATTGGAATAACCGATATTATATGGAGGATCAGTGAAACACATATCCACGACTCGGGGTCCCAACAGGCGGTCCCAATTGTTGGCATCCGTACAATCTCCGCATAACACACGATGGGCACCCAGGATGAGAATGTCTCCCGGTTTCGTGACAACTACCTCGTCATCTTCTAATTGAGGTTCTGGAGGATCGATCTCTTGTATAGTGGATAGGTCGATCTCGTCCACATCTATAGACTGATCGAAAGCCCCGACCTTCAGCATATCGTTGAGTTCATCCTGGTCCCAGCCGAACGGTTGGATATTAAAGTCCTCAGATACCAGATCTCCCACTAGATCAGAGAGAACATCTTCATTCCATTCAGCGAGGTCTCCGGTCCTATTATCCGTGATCGCATAGGCTACAGCATCGACATCGTTCTCATCTACGATCACAGCGGCTATATGGGTCCAGCCTAGCCCCTTTGCGGCCTCTAATCGACCGTTCCCTGCCCTGACGATCAGACCGTCCTTCTGGACGACCAGGGGCACCCTCTGGCCGAACTGGCGGAGAGACTGCTGTATCGAGTCCAGGTTACGCTCACCGTGCTTCCTTGCGTTCCGTGGGTCAAATGAGAGCGTCCCTACCTCAACCAGGAATGGCTTCAATGGTTCAATCACCTTGCAGATCATCAAACTCCTCGGATTCTAATGGGACTAATGGGGAATCTGCGTCAAGACCATCAATATCGATCTCTACTGCATCAGTATCATATTCTAGTTCCTTATTACCAAGGAAACTACCCAGATCCATAGATATGTGATCGACTTGCTGATTGGCTCCGATATCTACCATTAGTCCATCAATAGTGGCTGAATATCGGTCCAATTCGAGTGCGAATCTCATCCAATTGGTTAAACTCTTGTCGATCGGCTCATGCGTAGTCTTTTCCGAGGTCGAGGTGATCCGACCGTCAGAATCAAGTTTCTTCTCCATGGTCTGATGGGGGATCCCCTTACCTCCGGACTGCTCGTTCTGTCCTAGCAGTTGTCTGATTCTAGTGGAGGCATAGAGTCTGAGTTGATCTACGAACCCTTTATGCTGTGCTAACCTTCTAGTCCGACCCGCCTCGTCAGCACATAGATCGGCGTATTTATCAAGTCCTCTACGGATCTGTCCGACATTGAACTCTCGGCCCTCACCCTTCTCTTTCTTCTGTATCTGGGGCAGGGACATTCCAATGAGTCGCCATTCCCACCATTTAGCATATCTATTAGTAGCCTCAGGAGTGATCGCTTTAGCCATCTCCCGAGGTGACCTTTTAGACTTACCAGTCCCAGAGATCTTCTCTAGGAGTTTGTTTTTAGGTATCTTCGGAGGTTCTTCCATTAGTGGACAACTCCTCGGTTCCTATGTCTAGGGCCAATTCTTCAATGTCTGATGACGACACCACAAATTCCCGGTCGTCTATTGTGACGACAACGAAGTTTATCCCCGCTCTAGAATATATACCGCCGCAGGGCACTCCACGCTGGAAATACCCCTCTACTCCCCCAGAATTATAGCCTGTAATATTAGTGATCAACTCTCAAAAACCAATCTTGGAGACAATGTTTTAGGCTTCCTAGCAGAATAGGAATAGAAATTTGACCTGCTTATATTCGGAATACCGTCACCGTCAGTGGCAAAGATCCAATGATCCACTAATGGCCTGTCGAGGATTTTACCGAGCCAAGCGAGCAAGCAGGTAGCCTTGTCGTCGTCCTCCGAAGGGTCCGGATCCCTGCCTGTATGACTATGACAGAATACCCATCCATATTCATATATATCGTCATTGCATAACAACCGAGTAATCTCGGCAACAGGTATATAGGAATAATTATAATCTGATTGGTCTGACCAGAATCGGAAAGAACAATTCCCTGAAGATTTCACAGCGGCGATCCCGACTGCTTCGACACCCATAGACTCGAATACATCGAGGAATTCTACGGATACTATATCCAAGGTCTTATCTACCGCTTCCCGTCCTCCGAAGGCTTCACGAACCCGTGGAGATATAAGAAGTCCCATAGTTCCTCCCTTCCCCTAATAACAATCCCATGACCATTTGCCTCTTTTATCTGTTTTATACGATGCTCTTGTATCTTAGTGGCCTCGTTCTTACCTATCTTCACTTCTATTCCAACGAATTGACCATTAATACAGGATAATATGTCCGGAGTCCCCACCTCCACTGGCGGGGATATAACCACCGCATAGAACCCCTTCGATCTCAGAGTCTTCAATATCCATTTCTGTAGCCGGGCCTCCGCCGCCATTTTACACCGCTTCCTGGTTGATTGACAACCCTACCGCAGTCGCTATCACGAGTCGACCCTAGAATGATGGAATTGATTCCCTTGTATTTCTGATCAGATATAATTAGGATATAAAGACCTGATTGGGGGCAAGATGACAGACCGGATTCTGAATGGTGCTATCCTGGGCTTAGGAATAGCAATCATGATCCTACTAATTGTGTTGATCAGGAAAGAAGATCTGGGGGCGGAACTTATATATATTGAAGTTCCAATGGTCGTAGATTTGGATGTATCGCAACGATGCCCGGACTGCGAATTGCCTTGGGAGATCCTTGACCCGGCCCCGGGATATCGCCCTGTGATCCGTAATATCAGAAGCAAATAATGTAGGGCGGGGGAGGCGACAAGCCTCCCCCTTGGAACCCTACACCGCACGAATGGTCTATATGATTGTCACAGAGATTCGTCGCCCCAGGAGGTCCAACCTGGTCGAGTTCCCCGTGAAAACAACTCTATCTTAGATTGATTAGGGAACATTTTGTCGATGTTATCTGCCACGGCATCGGGTTTCGCTGAATGCTCTCCTCGCATCTCCCTGACCAACTGATTGACATTCCTGGCCCCACGAGGTTTAGGTATCTTACCTCGCTTAAAGATAAGGCAAAGTTCGCATTGAGACATCGTATAGTATCCTGGGTTCCTGCGGATCTTATCCCAGACGAACCCCACGGTGGCCCATTTGAATCCCCAGGATTTCCCGAGTTCTATGGCCTGATCCAGATGGGGGCTGGTTGCCCATAGGAATAACAAGCAATCTTTCGATGCTATTTTGTCGATGGAAATCCTGACGAGAGAATTTAATTTCATGCATCGATAATGGGATGTTGCCCCGCCCGTGCTGTCCGACCCGGCCCCGGCGTGTTGAGTCTGACCCTTATAATCCCATGGCGGGTCAGCGTAGATTATGTCGAATTTGCCTTCGGGGAGATCGATGTTATTCAATTCGATAAACCGTTCCTAAATGATTTATTATGACCTTTGCATAGGTCTCGACCCAAATAGTCGCTCCGCATGGAAGGGGTTCGAATGGCTGGGAAACGATTTTTGAAGGTCCGAGGATCTTCACCGTGTTCCCTATATGATTTGATTTATAGGTCTTTACGGTCAACGCCGGATCGTTCATCCCAATTTTCTTGTTTCTACGAAGGATATGCTGGTTTACATGGATCCTCTTACGGAGTGGTCGTTTCTTCTTCTTCTTCAATGGTCGTTCACGGAATTTGAATCCTTGTTTCGTCGTCTTCAATTAATCCCCCGCACCAGGACATCCCCGCTTGCCAAAGGTTTCGATCCATTTAATTAGTATTGATTGTGCCCTAGCCTTAGTGGTGATTCCTCTAGCGTTCTGGAGATGGGGTGCCGCCTCGAACATATTAGTGATCCCGCTGGATCTCAATTCGTCAAGGAACTCAAAGTTGATCCGCTCGTCGTCGTTCTCGTATTTGTATTCAGTAGCCATCCTGAGTATCCGATCTATAAAAATGGGACGACCAGACCTGCTTGGTGGTCTGGCCGCCCCAACATAAAGGAGGTGTGTCTATTCGCTTATCTGATCCCCATCTTGGTCCTGGAGTTCCTTAGCGGCTTGGTATGATTGAGCAAAGATACCCTCAAAGAAATCGTCATCGCAAGTAAGAAGTGTCAATACGACGAAGAGTCTTACTTCGTTCATCTGTCCAGCCATATTAGAGAATGGAACTCCGACCCCATATTCATCTACATTAGTAGCAGCAGCCCAGACGGCATCTGTCGCCCATTCGTCAGGATTTGCCACTATGAAGTCGATGGCATCAGAACCCGCCTTCGAGCATATCCGGTGGATCCGTTCAAAATGGTCATTCAAATCATTAATTTTAATCTCAATCGGCATCCTGTTGTCTCTTCCCCGTTTATTGTCCCTTAGTAAAATTGGGGGAAGGATCCACGATGGGCATGGTTCCCTCCCCCGCAACGAAAGGATGGTTTGATAATCATATACCCCGGGGAAGACCTGTGCAATAGATATTCCCCTCCCATCCAACGAAACATTAGTCTCCAGATCCAGTCCCAGACTCCGCTAAGTCCTTTGCGTGGGCGGAGTTGCGTATAATGTCGATAGCGGCCCCCAATGCCGCAGCCTGTTCTAGCCCATCATGGAGCAATTCCTCCATGGTCCCAGAACTCGGATCGGTCTCGATAGCAAGCCGCTCCTTCAACTCCTTAAAGGAATCATCGATAGAGGTCTGCCCCTCTTCCATCGACTTCTCCCAGGAGTAGGATTTATCTCCGACGACGGGTTCCCCGAATTCCATGACGAGTTGGTTAGGGTTGTCATCTTCCTTGTAATGAGATCTCGATGGAGACAAGATAGGCTCCACTTCAATCTTTGATTTAGTATCCGTCGCCTTGTGCATTAGACCATATCGCTCAGACGCTCGTTGTGCGTCCGTGGCGTTGTCGAATGGCCCTACGACGATGTGCTTATTGCTGCCGTTCCCGAATCTCAGGACGACACACCATTGCGAGTCTCGAAACATTCCAAATCCTTTCATCTTGAGATCTCAACTAAAGATCTCCCATCTAAATCAATTATCTCATAAGTCGTCCGACAACTCCAGGATAATAGGATTAGTTGAATCACCTTATTACCTACCAAACAGGGCCACTATCCATTCTTCCATATCAAGTCCTCCCTAAATGGTTGTCGGCCCGTGAT
>Ga0233415_10000991_pt1 | contig 12686 bp, 26 predicted proteins | sample Na_anoxic_12_MG_FD_188631 | JGI IMG/M metagenome (GOLD analysis project Ga0233415, IMG submission 188631) | Seawater microbial communities from Saanich Inlet, British Columbia, Canada - Na_anoxic_12_MG | ecosystem: Environmental > Aquatic > Marine > Inlet | place: Canada: British Columbia... | reverse complement strand
AGGAACAAACGCTGTACTAGCATGGCCGGAATAGGTAGTGCTTCTTGATATTTCAAGACCTTCAATCAAGCCCCTTGATTCGGCTAGGATCATTCCCTCGGGGGTTTGGATGTTTCTTATCTTTAGATTGACCTGCTCAACAGGTAGGTGGTGGGGATTGGTGTAATCTTCGCTAACGACCTTGAAGAAGTTACCGCTCATAATCATGTCAACATAGCCGGACCAGTTAAGGGTGCGCCCGTCTTGAGTAGCGTTGCCTCCGTTAACAATATCAACGGCTGGATGATTTTCTAATATCTCACCGCTTGCCTTATCCTTAACAACCATGGGAACACGCGATAGGGCACGAGCAATACGATCGGCAGCGATAAAACACCAGGGCTCTCTTTGGTATAGTCCCTTAAGACGACCAGAGGTTGCTTGTAGATCGAACTCAACGTTAAAGAAACCTCCGCCATCTTCGCGGCCATAGGTTTGAAAATCATTAAGAGAGAACTGCTTCTCTAGGGCAGCGCTTATCTTACCGCCTAGCGTATTAAGGTTATCAAGGCTGGCATCATCAGCTTGGTCTAGGTTGTATTTAGCTTCTTCAGATTCGCGCTCTGAGATAACTAAGTCTCTTGCCTTATCAGCTTTGCTTTTAAAGATATCTAATGCCATCGTGGTTTACTCCCGGTTGTATAAAATATTATTATGCCGTTTCTGCATCAAAGTCTAATTCGTCTGTATCGTCTGTATCAAAGAAGTCGTCGTTATTCTCGCCAGATACTATGTCAGCATAGGCTTCTAAGATATCATCTTCTTCTATATCCCCACCAGACATAACCTTTTCGAGAAGCTCAGACGCCTGATCTGCCTTGTCAGAATTATAGGCCCCAGACACAGAAAGCATTTGAGCGGACACAACGTCGTCATGCTCACCTTCAGCTGCCGCAAAGGTATGGGCTCCGTTCCTTGTGACAGTAAGCTCGTAGCTTGTCATCTCGGTTTCTATTTGTTCAATCCTTGGGGCCTTATGCCAGCCAGCTTCAATAGCCAGGGTAAGGCGGGATATCATCTGGTTCTTGGATTTATTAGTAAAGACAATGGGCTCTACGGATATATCAATATCGTCGCACTCGTCGAATATCTCAGAGAATTCTTCTCCAACTGATACACCAACACCGGTGGCGTCATACCTGAGTATGTTCTCGCACTCAGGGAAGAAGCGCCTAACGAAGTCAACAAAGCGCGCTGCTACGACCTTATAGTCAACCTTCCTAAAGCGGCAATAACCGACCAGCTCGCCATTTGAATTGGTTGAATAGAATACTGTATAGTCATTGATCTTCGCCAAGTCGACGCCGTGCACCATCACGCCCTTGCGTTTCTTAGCATCAGGGTCTAGCCAGAACCTAATGCCTTCGGGCTCAATGAGTTTAAAACCATTGGGAGCGTAGGTCATTATCTTGGCTTCGACTTCTAGTTCGGTGCGCCACATGCCCGACAGATTGCCAAACACGGTTGACTGGCTTGTAAAGATAGCCCTGTAGTACTGATCGAAGAGCCAAGCAGGAAGTAGCCTCCTAGCAATCTCAATAGCAGCGTCGCTAACGTAAGGGCTTGATGCCGTCTCTATTGTTACTCGAACAAAGAATGGATCGTTAATAGCCCGCTTGAATAGCTTGTAGTACCAAGTATGGCCACGAGGAGTACCGGTTACAATCCCCTTACCGCGAGTCTGTGTAATGGTTGTGAGTAGCGAGAACCAAACCTGCTGCGTTATTTTACCAGCCTCGTCTATTACGAAGCGGTCAATCGCCTCTCCCTCTACGGTCACCTCGGCGTCTCTACCGTGAAGAAATACTATATAGGACCCATTAGCCAGCTTGATCTCAAGCTTACCCTCGACGTCCTTGACCCATTCGCAATCAGGAAGGAAGGCCTTCATGTACCTGAAACCAATCTTAGCCTTGCGGTAAGTTGGTGCAATATAAGCGCAGTAAAGACCAGGGTTAGCCATAGCCTCGCATGCTAGCCACCACGATGAACCAAACGACTTACCTACCTTGGTACCGCAAGGAGCGACAAGGACTTGGGCGTCAGGGTTATCCTCTGACCAATAGCCAAAGATACGCTGAGCTTCATATAAAGCTGGGAGACGGACTACTATTTTGGGGGCGACGTCTAGCAGTGATTCCCCTAATAATTAGGAGCTGAGAGGTATGAGTATCCCCATGTAGCCATCGCGCACGGACGAAGCTTTACTTTTTTCTTGTGGAGCTTAAGGGGTGAGTTCTTGCCAACAGGCCTGCCTTTGCAGTTAGTACAAAGGGTCTTGATTGGTTTTGGTGTATCAAATTGAGTATGCGATGCCATAGCAATGCCATAGCCATGGCCGCTGCAGGTTGTGCAAACCTTACCAGGGCCCCAGACTATGACAGTCTTAGTATTCTCAGATATTACCTGAGACCTAAGCTGCTTACCGTTTATTTCGTATTCAGCTATCAACTATTTCTATCTCCTCTAAGGCTTTAGTGATCTTTCTAAGCTCACGCAGTATGGATTCCAATATACAATAAAGAAAACAACCAACAAGAAAGGCGGTCATTGTCTCTTTGCCATCTGTAGCATAGTAAGCCCCTGCACTAACGAAAACTGTAGTTCTTCCTAAGTTGAATAAGTCGAAGTGTTTCACTTATCACTAACCTCTACCAAGCCATCAACATGCTCAGCAACCTCGTCCAAGTTAAACAGCTGAGCTTCATACTTACCACCCGCCGAGTAGACGTGGAATACGTCCTTCTTCTTAGATCCTATGCCAGCTTTGATTGTAAAGCCTTTGTATGAGTAATCGTGATCACCTTTTGGTGTTTCTTTCATGCCTTTTGGTAGTTTGATTTTAGTCATTAGTTTTCTCATCCTCAGTTAAAAGTTCTGTAGCTTTAAGTAACATCTTTCTTCGAGCATCCAAAATTGCCTGCTCTTCTGGCAGCCTACTCTGCTGCATATGATTCCATCCCTTATAAAGCTTTAGTAGCTCAATGGCCTCTGCTCTAGTCATTGCTTGTTCCTTCTGCGCCAAGTTAACTTAACGAATGCTTGAGTTGTTAAGTATCTAACCACAAATAATCTCACCGTCAGGCCATTGGTCAGGCTTCTCTTCGTGCCATAAAGACCAAGGAGCGCCCAGTCTATATAGGAACTCCCTTGGTTTAATTATATCTGGATTGCCGCCCTTGAGTGCTCTACCTAAGGATATTGATCTGCCAACTTGTTTGTTGAATTGGTCCCTAGGATTGCAACGAGAAACACCTACAGACCTAGCGTTATCAATCCAAGCGACGCACACGATAAGGCCGGTGTAAAAAAGATTGGCGTCTGTCTTGGTGTCGCGTGCAAACCGCCCATTCTCTTCTCTGGTTCTCTGATACCAATAACAAAGCTTAAGCCCCGCCCTAGCTACTGCTGGGTTGGGGCTATCAATACAAAGAAACTCTCTTTCGAGAGCCCCAATATGCTTCCTTACCCCGCTCATTGCACTGCCTCAAGCGCTGGAGGATTGGCGTGGTTATCTTCAGCATCACTATGAACTACTTCGCTATCAGCGGGCAGGTTAGAGCCATCATTAAACAAGTTGCCCTGCTTAACCTTTTGCTTCTCGTATTCGTCCATTGCTCTGCGCATGTATTCTTTGCCTTCGTATTCGTACCAAGTATCGCCTGACTTCAAGCAAAAATGCTGCTCGCATTCTACGTTGCGTTCTTCTTCCTTAGCTCTATAAGCTTGGAGGAACTTACGCATTTGAAGCCTTAGCTCCTTAAGTTCACCACGCCACTTAGACTGAACGCCTTTGTATTCTTCTTCTTTAACGTCAAGCTGCTCCATGAACTGGGCTGCTTGATCGGCGTAGCTCGTTAGCTCTTTGGTCGTTAATGGGATTGGGATTAATGTGTTAACTGAGATTGACTCTGACATGCTGTTAGCCTCCTAAATATAGCTATGAATAAATTCAAATATGCGGCGATAGTCGCCATTATAGTGTTTATATATATTAGTATTTCGTTTGGGTACACGATGAAGTCCATTATTTAACATCCTTCATAATCTCATTAGCGTGTGTCAAAAGAAGGTGAAGGCATAGACTGCGTCGATAAGTATCATCGTGCTTCTTGCGTTCTTCGAGAACCTTATCCTCCAGCTCCTTGTTGCCTAATAAAAAATAAGCATTATTAATAATCTGCTGCAAAGAACCAACTTCATTGAAGTGCTTTTTAGTTACTTCCATATACCGCTTCTTGGTTATAAACATTACTCACCTCTATGTTTCATGTGGAACAATTTACTAAGCAATCTGCCTAGGCCTCGCTCTCTTAAACTTTCCTGATTCCGACACTTCTACCACAAAGACTGGAATCTTAGGACCATCATCAATCTGTTCTGGGGTCTCTACATTGCTATCTGGTTCTGGGAAGTCAACACCTACGTTCTCGGTGCTCATACCCAAGGCTAAGCGCTGGACCTTCTGGACTGATTCTAGGGCCCCAGCAATAGCTTTAAGCTCGGATGGCTTGAGGCTTGACACAGTTGATCCATCAGCCTGCTTAGTTACTCCGTGGTTCAGTATCATTTTTATATGAACCTTAATAGCTTCTGTAATTTCATAGTCGCTCCTAGCTTGCCCCGAGCGCCACTGCATTACCATTTGGTAAAGGCTTTCCGACTCAGTTACCGCAACCTTATCAGCCCCATTCTCAATGGCTGCCTTACGAAGCGCCTTAGAATGTTTAGTCCAATGCTTGGTATTCCTTCGAATATTACCGGCGTTTGGGTTCATCCCATATTCTTTAAAGAAGTCTTTCTTGGTCAGATCGGACTTAACCCAAAGCTCGAAGAAGGCCGCATAGTTTATAGCTGGCCGTCCTCCGCCCCCGTGAATCATTGGTGGTTTCTTAGTTTCTTCGCTACTGATTGACACAGGCAGTCCCCGATCTTCTTCTGTTGTTGGCTTGTTCTTTAGCGGTTGCCCACCTAACATTACCGGGCTCATAGTTGCCGTCGTTATCTATCCTGTCTATAGAATGAGCATCGCTAGGCGGATGTCTAAGGCAAGTATAAAAAGATTCAAAACTACCAACCCACTGATCACAAACAGTTATTCCTCTTCCACCGTAATATTTATAACCAATATTGTTTGGATTTAAACACCTAGAAAGCATAGCCTCCCAAGCATGATAAACCTTGGTATTAGAAAGCCCGTGAGTTACCTGGCCCTGTCGACAACCACATGATTGAGACAGCCCAGACTTGAGCGAACTAACAAACGGCGTACTATAGCCACCGCATTCACACTTACAGAGCCATCTATTCACGCTGCATTTGCCATTACTTACAAGTTCTATAACAGTAAGCAGACCGTATCGCCTGCCCCTTATGTCTTCTCTGCCGGCAAAGTACTTACATTTAAGACCGCAGGACTTAGTTGCCTGACTTCTAAAGTGGTCAACCCTTACCCACTTTTTATTACCGCAGTCACATAGGCACAGAAGCTTATAAGCCTTGCCGAACTTCTTTCTTTCTCCTAATGCTAGCAGGGATCCTGATCTCATTTGGTCTCCTTAAATAGCTCGGCCTTCTGACCTGTAAACTGCTGCCAATGCTCTACGGTCGCTCTGCCGTCAACAAACAGATCGCTGGTTTTTAAGTTCACTATGCAATATCCCTGTTGGTTTGAGTGTCTTGAATTCTAAATGGCAGCCCGAAATCATCGCGCATATTACCGGGGATGTTCTCAAGGAAAGTGTTAAACGAGTCAATAACAGGTGAGAAGGATTCCAACAATCCGTTGGATACCTTTTGAACAGACGCAACAATCGCCTCGGCTACCTCAAAGGCTTGCTCCGGCGATGTTATATTATGCTGTTTGAATATTAATCTAGTTTCTCTGTCAAGGCCTTCAAGCCATTGATTATCTGATCTATCCATACTGTCGGTCCCCTAAATGCTAGGTTTTGTTTAACAGTATGAACTTTAAGAGTCAAGTTATCAAGCCGCTAGTGCTAACTTCATTTGAATAAACTCCCAAAGATCATCGGAAGTGGACGGCTTATAACAAACCCTCCTCGGGATCTATCGTCCAATCAATTTCTATATCAGCTTCAATTAAGTATAGTGTACAAAGATTGGTCGGTAGGTTTAGCCCCAGCAAGGGAGGACCGCTAAGTATATACCAAGCTGGGGCTATGTATGATTGTTGAGATCAAGCTGATTGTATGGCGTCTGTCGTGTCTGGGTCAAGTATTTTTGCGCTACCTAGGCAAGACACCATATTCACTGAGCCTGTTAGAACCGGAGGAGTTACCTTCCATTTGAAGCGCGGTATACCGTTTCTTGAGAAGTGGTTTGCTAGCTCGTTGATTACCGACCCAGAAGAGGGGATGGCATACAAGGGCACTAGAGTTGATCTTCCGTTGATATATTCATACCTTGGGCTGTTTACGTCGAATATTAGATACAAGCGCCTAACCGTCTGGCCGCCATCTTGGAAGTAAATTGGTCTGACTACATAAGACATGCCCTTAACTCCCGCTTTGGAGGGTCTAGGTGACAACAAAGACAAGTGACCTTTACGCCTTACGACACACATTAGCTCGCTTGATTGATTAGTTGTCTGGTTTCTGTACATGTTATGGTCCAATTTAATTGTCTACGGGTATAGGGTCTGTGTTTTCCCCTAAGAAGTCAATGAGTTTAACCTCAATAACTTCTTTTTTATACAATTAAGTTTAACCTTTGGTTTCTATTTTATCATAACGGGATGAGACTTTTGGGGGCGGTCGATATTAATTTTGAAGTGTTTAACGATAAGGGCTTTATAGTCTACCCTCTTCTCAATTATCTCTAGGTTGTCGTCAAGCCTTAGCTTAGCGTCCCTGTCGTAGAGCAGGCAGGCGCTGATTACCACAATAGGTGTCTTAGTATTCTTGGATTTAGGATGGCTCCTAGCTTGCTTTATGACGTCGTGAGCGGTCTTTGGGTTTATTGTTCCTTGGGGCTCTAGGTTAAAGTCTGTTATAATCAAGTCATAGGTATATTTTAACAGGGAGAGAGCCCCGTCCTCGTAGGAGGATTGGGGGTGGACGTTGACGACGTTAGGGTTGGCGGCACGCTTGAGAAGTAATCCCTCAACTTCGTTATCATCTATTATCAGAATATGCATTTCTATCCCTTTAAATCGTCAACCACCTTTAGGCAGTTCGGGCACGTAACTTCTTCGTTATCTGAGCAGGTGCGGTAGCTAGTCTCTAGGCCAATTTCGCCACATAGGGGAATTGATTTGTCCCCAGACTTAGTTAGATCCTTGATTCGATGGGTGAGCAGTTTAGCCAATTTATATCTCCTTCTTAGAATGTAGTTTGTCGTAGTCAGACGCCTTGTAACCATAACGAGCTGCCAAGTAAGCGAGTTTCATTACATCAATTTTCATCTGCTTCTTACTAATGGGAGGGATGACCATTCTTAATTGGATCACCAATGTCTCGTGCAACATATGTTGCTCTAACGATTTTTTAAAAGCCTTAAACATCAATACTATTCCTTACAGTAACTAAGTTCTATTTCAACAGTCTCAAGCGGGGAGTGATCGTCGTCATAAAATTCTCTGTATTGATCGTCATCATCGTGTATCAGCCAAGAGCAGTCCATTGCTTTAGCTTCGGCTCTCACTTCTCTCATCCAATCTTCAAATGATTGTGTCATTCACCATCCTCCGTAACGCCGAATTCTGCAGTTTTAATCACTATAGATCCAACAGTGTAAATAGATTTAACAATAAAATAAAAAGTACCTGACATTAAAAAATATTCTAACACTTGCGGGTCAATCATTAGTCAATCCCCAAACCTGGGAGCATCTTCGGCATCGTTCCCTTGGTATAAGCTTTCTCTATTGGTTCTAAGACACACCTGCAATTAGAGTGCACGGGTGGACTAACCACCTTGACTACTTTGTTTTTTTCGTGCCCGCATTTACAAACCATCTTGTGTATAATAACGGGATATTTAAACAACTTCCACCCTGTAGGGTCCCACCTAAACCCATGAGAACTTATGGGTAAGTGATTGTGCCCAAACACTTTACATTTAAGATGCCCAAGGAAGTTAAACATTATTCCGGAACTCCACACTGCCAGTTCATCTCTTGAACTAAATCGGTTGGCTTAATATCTAAAGGAACAAGATCGACTGCCACCTGCCTAACGCATTTCTTGTCTATCCTCATGGGGTCAGTACAAATATTGTACTTACCTATCCTTGAGCACTCCATTTTAGTTGTTACCTTTGGGTTCATGCAAAGAACCAGGGCTGTCATTACTGTACAAACTGCTAGCATATTAATTCCTTTGTTTAGTTATTATTCATATACTGTTCTTACTTCTACTTCAGTTGATATTGCTGGGCCGAATACAAAGAATTCTCCAGGGCTCATTGACTTGAGCGTACCAGCGTTTTCTTTGCATGATATATTTAGTTCTTCGCATGCCCTACGCACATCAAGATTCAGGTTTGTTCTTCCTACCATCTTGTTAACGCACTCAGCAGCAACGTCTTTATGTAGCTTGGATATTCTTTGGGTTGACAGGACTAGGGATAAGCCGCGCTTACGTCCCCTGGAGGCTAAGTCTGTTACTGCTCTGCGGCATTCCTTGGCCTCTTTGTCCCCACCTTGAGGAGCGAATAGGTGGGCTTCGTCTATTATTACTAAAGCCTCGATGCATTCTTCTGGGGTGATTGACATTAAGGATTCGCAGCAATCAAGGACAACCGCTTTGCGGTCTTCTGGGGCCATATCTGATAGATCAACTCTAACCGATAGGCCTTCTCTTATTACACCAGCAACTGGTTCGCCATCATCTTCGGCATAGTATTCGTTTTCTATATCGCCAAACTCCCCCTCGATATCAAAGACAACGACAGGGAGCTTTCCGTAACACTCTTTAATTATTTTTCTTAACGCATGTGACTTACCTCCCCCTGAATTGGCCTGGATAAGAAGGCGGGTCTTTACTAATTCATTTAGGTCTATATTAAAATCGTCGCCAATTACTGCAATGCAATCTTCAGACAGCTCTTCTTCTGACTCTTCTTCGCCTCCGTATAAAACTGTATTGCATTCTTCAAATAGATCAACAATTTCGGAAACCTCTTCAGGCTTACATTTTTCCCAGTCTATTTCTGCGAAGTGATTTTTAAGTGTTACTAATATTTTTGCTGACCTTCTAATGCGGCTAGTCGACCCCTTGCGACCCTTCTCATCTTCAAACAATTCTAATGCTTTAGATGGTGTACGCTCGCCCTTTGGAATGGATGATATTTTATCCATAGCCCTAGAAGCAAACGGGTAATGGTGATCTTGGTATACGCCGTCTGGAAGCTCTTTAACTATTTCTTTATAGATTCTTGTGTAGTTATTGAGGGTCTTGCGGTTGATACCACTGTCGTCGGCAAACTGCTGAAGGGTTTTAATCCCCTTATGACCATTCCAATGTCCGCCGCCGCCATGGTTTACTACGCAGATTGAAAGAGCGTCTTTAGCTATCTCCATCTTGCGTTTCATTATGCCGCCGTTTAAGTCTCTAGCCTTTTGAGTTAAGCGAGCATACTCAGTATCGTAGTCCCCATGAGCACGAACAGCCTTGCGGTTGTCGCGGTCTCTTATTGGTTCTGGCAAAATTCCTGATTCCATTACATATACTTTCCATGACAAGTCTCGCAAAATGGCAGGGCTTTAGTCATTGCTTCTTGTTCACATTTTTTGGCTACGCATATATGGGATGCCATAGCCCGATTATTCCACTGCCTCTTAAGAACCTCATACCAAGCAACAGCTCTACTGTCTCCCTGGATACAGCTTACCTTTGGGCAGCGTATTAGGTTTGATCTTTCGCTTGGGTTAACTAGGCTGATGGTTTGAATGCGATTACATCGAGTGCAGCAAAGAGGGCAGGGCAGCAGCTCCATATCGTCCCCAAGGTTTATCTCTTCGGGACTACTCAACGCTATCCTCGAATCCAGTTAGACCGCACAGTGTACAAATATATTGATTCTCAACGCCAGTCTTCTCGATATTGTTATAACCATGACCGCACGAAAGCCTTCTGAAATTCTTAACCCTAGTTCTAGTAACCCTGGACGTTGGTTTGAATATTTCAACATTAAGACCCTGGCGGGAAATAAGACGAGACTTGAAGGTCTGGCTCATATAAGGAAGAAGGCCATCCAAAGCTTGCTCGCAGTTACTAGCTGCAGCTCTATAACCATTAACCCACGCTGCAGTTGAGTCGGTTGGGAGCTCCATTGGTTTTGGAGGAGTTGGTATAGTTATTTTTAGCCTTACATCTTCTTGGTAGTTTCGGCATAAGCCTGTCTTGGTTTTCATTTTACAACCTCTTCAGCGGCTTTTTTAAAATTATTAGGCATTACTTCCCCCTTGATTCTATTAGTACGTCTTCCATTGATTGGAGCATCGCTTCTCTTACGTTGCCGTCTGGGTGTTCTCTAGCATAAACAGACATCATTACAGCTATTAACGATGTTGGGTTAAAGCGCTTCAGCTCCCAGAATTCTTTCTCGCCAAGGGCGTGTAGGTCCCCATGGTGCGTTGAACATAAAGGAACAGCCCTAAAATCCGAAACCTTAGTCGACACGCCGTTAGGGTTGCCTACTTGTATATGATGAGCATGAATCTCCAAAGGGGTCTGGCATGCCAGGCATTTGTTTGTTCTTATCCACTTCAGATACCATGCAGCTCTATGAGGCTTAGCATTTCGGATTGCTCCTTCTATGTTAGGCATCCCATATCCCTTAATCTCTGTCCGATAGTATTTACTCTGTTCGGGTTTGGATTACTAAAGCGGTACTGCTTACCTGATTGAATTCGAATACAGTTTTTGCAATCTACCAAGGCCCTCTTTGCGGTAAGTGCTCCTGAAACAGAGCTGCATAAGGGTAGGTTTCCTTTTCTTAAATGTAATCTCATTGGTTTTGACATTTGTTTCTCCTATGGAAGTGTGTCTTCTAAGCTCAATAGCTTCAGTTAATATTCTCAGTGCTACTGGTCTGGATTTTAAAGAGTTGCTTATATGGCGTTTCATTACCTGATCGTCCCCAAGGGCATCAAAGGTTTCTAGGATCGTGCATATGTTGGTTGCTATTGATAGCTTTGATTCTTGGGGATTCATATCTTGCCCTTTAGTTTGAGTATTATTTTCATGCATACTATAATAATTATTTTAAAAGCGTTTATCGTAAGCTCGCCGAATTCAGTAAAAATATTACTAATATCATTTATTACTATTAGTTCAGCTGGCTCTACCGACTTCCCCCCCGGAACTTTGGCGGGCTGCTCTGATTTCATGTGGTCATAGTTATTTCTGTACTTCTCAGATGCTGTCCACTTCTTTAAGCTGTCTCCTTTAATCGTCAAGGTCGACCCCGCCTTCAAGGGTGGCTGCTAATCTCTTTTGAGCGCTATGGTTTTTTGCTACCCTAGCGAAAACTCTTTTAACCCAGTTCATTCTATACTTTAAAAGTACGGCGTCAGACATCAAGTAGGTCCATGGATGTTTTTTAGTTCTCTGGACATGACAAGAACCAAGGAGGATGGTTTTTGGTATTGCCGGATGGTCGGGGAATTGTTTTTGAAGATCTTTAATTACGTCATTCCCATTAAGCTCCATATCAAATTTAGCCGTATAATTTATAACTCCCAAGCAGCAGTGGCTTGGGCAGTGATCGAAAGTAAACTTCATATGCTGACCTAAATAATTTACAAGGTCATGCTCACCAGGCTTGTCTTCGTTATTGGCTTTGGTTTTATCCACCAGCTTAAGATTGCTCATGTGTTTCCTCTTACTTGGATATTGATATCGATGAAATAAGCTGGACCATATCGTCTTTGCCTATTGGTTTTTGAAAGTGGTACTTGATCATGCCATGAATCTCTAGCAGGCATGCCATGTTCTGAACGGATTTTGATCTTAATATATCTTTAAGCCTTTGAAGTTCTTCTTGATCCTCGGTAGCTTCAAGCGTCGTCGTTAATACTGAGCGGACGATATATTTGTTTTGAGCGGTTTCTGTTAGATTGCTTATTACTAAGGGAATAGATGACATATGGACCTCTGTTTATCTGTTGGCTGATAGCGGGCACGAGCAACCCTCCAACAAGTCCTCTCGTGCAGGTGGACTTCCATCACCGCCTCCGCTACTGGGCTAAGTTATAGGGTTTCGTTATACTTAATGCAAGTTATTTCTTGGGGGATTTCTGGATAGTTTTCTCGTAGGAATCTAACCATCCGAGAAGGCTAGATCTAATTATTTCTGACTGGTTGATGCCTAATTTTTTAGTTGCTTTCTTCAGACGCTCACGGGTCTTCTGACCAGCCTTGAAGCCGATCAGCTTAGTCTCACCCTTCTTCTCAAGAGCGGGCCGTCCTGGGCTTTTAGGATGATTATTCAAGCTTTCCCCTTGAGTAATCAGCTAAGAAATTCTCCATTAAACTCTTGACTCTCATTTTATTTTCTTGTCGGTATATTGGTTTGTTATTCTTATCGGAGGCTAGACGTTTGGAGTATCTCATGTGGTTCTTTGTATACCAGTAATCCATGGATACAGGCGTATGGTTTTCCATCTCAACAAAGGCGTCT
>Ga0233415_10000988_pt1 | contig 12720 bp, 13 predicted proteins | sample Na_anoxic_12_MG_FD_188631 | JGI IMG/M metagenome (GOLD analysis project Ga0233415, IMG submission 188631) | Seawater microbial communities from Saanich Inlet, British Columbia, Canada - Na_anoxic_12_MG | ecosystem: Environmental > Aquatic > Marine > Inlet | place: Canada: British Columbia... | reverse complement strand
GTTATGAAAGCTAAAAATTACACAACTAAACAAAGGTTATCTGTATTGGAGACAGTAGTCTCAAAACTTTATGTTAAGATTACAGAAATGGACGAAGAATTAAAGGCTTGTCGTAACGAAAAAAAAATTGATTAAACAATAAACTATCAATTATGGACAAAAGAAAAAACAACGGAGGAAAAAGAGAGGGAGCTGGAAGACCAAGCAAAGCAGACGAACTCAAATTAATTGAGAAGTTAGATAAACTTATTGATAATGAAAAGGTCATTGAAACTTTAGGTAAACAGATATTTAAAGGAGATAGTAGAGCAATGTCATTATATTTTGGTTATAGATATGGCAAACCAAAAGAAACAGTTGACATAAACTCAAGCGAGGGATTTAATATAAACTTTAAAGATATTATTAAATTTAAGTGATTGAGATACATAGAAAATTTGAGCCAATAAAAACTTCTGATGCGAGATACTTTATTGTTACTGGAGGTCGAGGCTCAAGTAAATCATATTCTATAAATACATTATTATTACTTTTAACTTACGAGGCTGGTCATACAATCTTATTTACAAGACTAACTTTAACCTCTGCATACGTTTCAATAATTCCAGAGTTTTTAGATAAAATAGAGACTCTTAATTTAGAGGAGCATTTTAATATTACTAAAAGCGAAATAATAAACAAACTTTCTGGGAGCAAGATTATTTTTAAAGGCATTAAAACTTCGAGTGGAGATAATACGGCATCGCTAAAATCTTTGACTAATATAACGACTTGGATTATGGACGAGGCAGAAGAATTAGTTGACGAAAATATCTTTGACAAAATAGATATGTCAGTTAGAAATAACAAGAACAAAAACAGAGTTATTTTAATTTTAAATCCAGTCACAAAGGAACATTGGATTTATAGCAGATTTTTTCAAGACAAAGGAGTCCAAGCTGGAAGTAATACAACAAAAGGAAATACAAATTATATTCATACTACGTATTTAGACAACAAAGAGAATTTATCAAAGAGTTATTTAGAGCAAATTGAAAATCTTAAATTAAATCGACCAAGTAAATATCAGCATCAAATGTTAGGAGGCTGGTTAGAAAAAGCAGAGGGCGTTGTTTTCACGAATTGGGAGTATGGAGAGTTTAATCCAAAAGGAATACAAACTGTCTTTGGACAAGATTACGGCTTTAGTATAGATCCAACTACTCTTATTGAAGTGGCTATTGATAAAAGAGATAAAATAATTTGGGTAAAAGAACATTTATATAAAGCAAAACTAACTACAAGCCAGATATCAGAAATAAATAAATCTTGTGCTGGTAATAGTTTAATCATTGGAGATAGTGCCGAGCCAAGACTTATTCAAGAGTTAAATAATCAAGGCAATAATGTAATGGGAGCAATGAAAGGACAAGGCTCAATATCTTTAGGAATTAGTTTGCTATTAGATTATAAATTAATCGTTGAGGTTAACAGTACAAATATTGCAAAGGAGTTGAATAATTTTACTTATGCAGACAAAAAAAGCAAATTATTTGTTGACGATTTTAATCATACGATAGATCCGTTGCGATACGTTGCCTCTTATGTTTTAGGTAATCAATTCGGAATAGAAATAAGATAAATAACAAAAACTTAAAAATTTTATTATTAGTATATGAAAGTCAAAGTAACATTACCAGAAAACAATAGCGATATTACATTATTGCAGTTTCAGAAGTACGAAAAGTTGACAAGGAAAAAAGGTTTAACTAGCCGAGAGTTTACGGCAAGAGTAGTTAGTATATTTAGCAATTTAGATTATCATAGTTTAGACGGAGTTAAGCTGACAGATTACGAGGATATTGTTTCTCAAATAACGACTGCATTAAATACGGAAGTTAAATTTCAAAACAGATTTTATCTTGACGGAGTGGAGTATGGTTTTATTCCAAACCTTAACGATATTACAACGGCTGAATATGTGGATTTGGTTGAATATGGAACAGAGCCAGAAACATTGAATAAAGTAATGGCTATATTGTTTAGAAGAATATCAAATGAAGACGCTTTTGGCAATTATAGAATTGAAAAATATTCTGGTACTGCATTGAGTGGCGAGGTTATGAAACAAGCTACAATGAATATCGTAAATGGTGCGTTGGTTTTTTTTTCGAGTTTATCGAAAGAATTAAGAATAGCTATCCAGAAATATACGAGCGAGGTAATAGCGAGGGGAATAAAACATCAAGATACTTTGAAAAATGGGGTTGGTATGCAACAATAAGTTTATTGGCAGATGACAACATACTAAATATGAAAAAAGTGTTTAAAATACCAGTACACGAATTGCATATATTTTTGGCACACAAATTTGATAAAATGACGCAAGAAGAAAAATTAAGACGAGGAAGTAACGCAATAGAATTATAAATGAATCAGTACACCGAATTATTAAGATATTTAAGACAAAGACTTGAGGAGAGCGAGTTTATTAATACCATAACAACTGGTCAAGATATTGATATTAACAGAGCAAATATATTTCCTTTGGCTAATATCGAAATAAACAATGCAGTTTTTACCAGCAACGCAACTATTCAGTTTTCAGTCCAGATACAATGTTTAGATCTTAGAGACATAAACAAGGAGATAGTAAACGATAAGTTTTATGAGAATGATAATGCAGTTGACAATTGGAACAATACACTTTCAGCTTTAAATGGCGTTTGGGTTAAAGCACACAGAGGATTTGTAAATATGGATATTACGGCTAGTGACAGTCCAAGTATTACAAAAATAGAGTTAGCAAATGAAAATTTATTGGACGGCTGGGAGTTAGATTTTAACGTTGAATTACCTACAAATCAAATAAGTATTTGCGAGGATTATTTGGCTCAAGAAACAAGAGAATTAATATTACAAGAAAATAATGCAAAAATAGAAATCTAATGGCAAATTTAAAAATATCAGAATTACCTCAAGCGTCAACTTTACAAGGCACAGAGGAATTGGCAGTGGTGCAAGGAGGCACAACTAAAAAAAGCACGTTAAATGACGTAAGGAATTACGCAACAAGAAACTATATAACACCAACAAATTTAACAGTTGCTAAAGATGAGACAGTAAACCTCAACGATGCTACTTATCAGTTTGCAGATATGATACGTTTAAGTTGGAATGGCTCAAATGGAACTATGACTTTAAATCTACCAGACGCAACAGATAGTATAAATGTAAATAGAGTAATAAGATTTATTTCAAATGGTGGATTTGCAACCTCAACAAGAGTAAATCTAACACCGATTTTAGGACAGACTTTAGACGGAGATACTGACGCTTATGTTATAAATAAAGAATTTGAGGGAATACAAGTTTGGAGTGACGGAGTAGAATGGTTTATCATACAGAAAAAGGCATCTTAAATGGCGTTAATTGACTATATAAATGCTTTTGGTACTAATGTACTAGACAAGGCAAAATCTAACCTTACAAAAGAGGATAAAGGAGGAGGTGCTTTAGAAGAAAGTTTAAGCTATAAAGTCAATGTAAGTAAAAACAGTTTTCAACTTGATATATATGCAGAGAATTATTGGAAATATGTAGATTATGGAGTCAAAGGAGTTGGAGGCACAAAAGCAAATGGCGATAATTGGAAAGTTAAAAGAGTAACAAATAATAAGTTTAAGTATAAAGATAAAATGCCACCTACAAAAGTGTTTAATGGCTGGTCTATAAAAAAGGGAATAGCGCCAAGAAATAAAAAAGGGCAATTTACAACACGAAAGGGATTAATGTTTGCATTGGCAAAATCAGTTTATCATACTGGAATAAAAACTACCGATTTTTTAACAAAGCCTTTTGACGATGAGTTTAAAAATTTTCCAGATGAAGTGGTTGAAATTTATGGTTTAACAGTAGAAAATTTATTAAAAACAACAATAAAATGATAAAGAGTTTAAGTCCGTATTATGTAACGACTCCTTGGACAAATCCAGTAGATAGTATTGTATGTTCAAGCTATACAATGCTAATATATATTTGGAATGGAAATAAAAATACTCCACCAACTGCAACGTATCAATTCACAAAGAAAAATGTAGCTGGAGAAACTGGAAATGACAAAGTAGATATTGCTAGGTTAGTTTCAGATTATATTGATTTCACGCCAAAGGATATAACCACAACATCAATAGTTGACGGAGACAATCAAATGTGGGTAAAACATAGTGTTTATTATAATGGCGTTGTAACACCTCAACAAGAGGCTACCGACATAATGAGTCTTGCTTATAGTTGGGGAGACGAGGGAGAAAATGTTACTACGATTGCAAATAATATTTTGATTAGACCATTAGAATATTTAACCAGCAGACAAAGTATGTTTATTGTTCCTTTATTATCTCCAAATAAAACAGAGGTTATTACAGTAATAAGTGAGCCAAATGGGGAAATATACACCAGCTTTAATATTGGAGAAACCCTTGCAAGTAGCGAAGTAGTGCAATATTTATTTATAAGAGTTGCAGACGCTCCAACAGACGAATTGATAAACATAAATTTTAACAATAAAAATGTTACTTTATTTCCAGTTGAAGATTGTAAATACCAGCCGTTAGATATTTACTTTCAAAATAAAGAGGGAGCAGAGCAGATATATACTTTTTTTAAAGAGAGAACTCAAAGCTTTACAACTACAGACGAAGAATACCAAAGCAGTCAAGGTCAAGCAAAAAACGGCAAACATCAATTTGTTAGATACAACGTAAACGGCAGAGAAAGTCTTGACGTTAATACTGGATTTATAGATGAAGAAATGAATATTGTTTTGACTGAATTATTGCTATCGGAGAAAATCTGGTATAAACAAAATAATGATCTTATACCATTGAATATCGAAAGTAAAAGTATGACTTATAAGACACGCCAAAAAGATAGGTTAGTAGAGTACGATATTAAATTTAAAAAGAGTTATAATCTGGTAAATAATAGTTAAAATGAAGTCAGATATTTACATAGGTGGAACAAAGGTTGACCAATTTAAAGATGAGTCAGCAACAGTTGTTTCTAATGTTTTAGATATTTCTAACATAGAGAAGAATTTAGGCGACTATTCAAAGACTTTTACAGTACCAGCTAGTAAGAATAACAATTTATTATTTAAACATTGGTATAACGCTAATATTGACAATCAGTTTGACGCCAGAGTAAAAGTTGACGGAAGAATTGATATTGACGGAATGCCTTTTAGGATTGGCGCTTTTAGATTAGCCAAAGTAAATGTTAAAAATCAAAAAGTCAGTAGCTATACGTTAAACTTTTTTGGAAACTTTGTATCGTTAAAAGATATTTTAGGAGAAGACGAATTAAGTGATTTAACTTTTTTAGATAATTTTAGTCACGATTTTATTTATGACAAAGTTAGGCAAGGTTTACAAGCCTCTTTATTTGAGGGCGATGTTAAATATACTTTAGCGTCTGGCAAAAGATATTATTATAATTCTAATAATTCATTTGACGAAACGGAGCAAATTTCAAACATAGATTGGGACGGAATTTCTGGAGGCAATTCGAGTAACGGAGTTGATTACCAAGATTTAAGACCAAGTATAAAAATAAAAATAATATTACAAGCAATAGAATTAAAATATGGAGTTAATCAACTTGTAAAATTAGATATTACAAATCCTACAACCTCAAATGGAAGTTGTAAAATAACATTAAATGGACTTGTATATATAATTCCAGTAACTAACCAGTTTGGCTCGGCTGTGGTTAATGCTCAACAGATAAAAAGATATTTTGAAGATACTAACAATACAGATTACAGAGTGATAAGAAGTGGATCAACTTTATTTTTTCTGGCTCTTAATCAAGGTTTGCAAAGTGATCCAATATTTGACAATTTTACTGCGACAAATATGACTGCAAATTTTACTGTTATAAGATACGGAGTAGAGAATGAAAGTGGTATAATATTTACAAGAGATTTCTTTAGTACAGAAGAATTTCAGAATTTATTTTTATGGTGCGATGACGATGCAACAGAGGGAGTAGGTCAAGTTTTTAGAAAAGTAAATTTTACAGTTTCAACAAATACGAATATAAGTACAATAACAAACGAGGGAACTTTTACGTTAAATGCTGGAGATACTATAAATTTAAAATTTAGTGCTGAAAGAGATTTTCCTCCAGTACCAGCTCCAACTACCACTACTAGTGATGTCAGAGCAATAAGAATAAAATGTTATGTAAACAATGAATTGTTTGCAGAAAGAGCCACAAGTTTTGGCTGGTTTAATTATCAATACATTGGTTTGAATGAAAGAAAAGCATTTTTAAATACTTCATTTACTGCTATTGAAAGTGGAGTTTATACAGTATTCTATGAAATAGTTACAAATGCAGAAGATATAGAACAAGTTAGATTTACGCCAACTGGAGACGGTGCTGGAACTGGACTTGCAACTGGAAGTGGAGCGTCAAATAACGCTTTTCCTAATTTTCAGTTTACTAAAAATATGCCAGAAATAAAAATTATAGATTTTCTCAAAGGTTTATTCGATATGTTTAAATTGGTAGTAATTGCTCAAGATGACGGACAACTTTACGTAAACACTTTAAACAATTACTATCAAGAGGGCGTTAACTACGATTTAACGAACTATATTAATTTTGATACGTATGACGCTAACAGAGGAGAGTTATTAAAGGAAATCGAATTTAAGACAGTATCTCCGACAACAAGTTTGGCTATTCAGTTTCAAGAAAATAATAATACACCATACGGAGAGGAAAAAGTTAATTTAACAGACGCAAACGGAAAACCATTAGACGGAGGAACACTAAAAATTGAGACACCATTTGAGCAACCAGTTTATGAAAGATTAATTGACCAGAATGGAGGAGATTTAAAAGACATTCAAGTTGCTGGAATTTATGACCGAGATTTAAACCCAGTAAATCCAGCACCAATAATCCATTATATTCATAATGTAACGATGCCACAATTCACGTCTATAAAAATGCGAGACGAGGACGGAGTTGGTTTTGAGATAGCTGGAAATCTAAATAACATTTCAAGTGATTTTCCTCTGGAACAACCAAGCTATTCAGTTTTATTTGGAAGTGAATTTTCGACTTGGGATAGTGCTTTGGTAACAAATACACTTTATAAAAATCATTGGTCAGAATATATCAGTAATATATTTAATATAAAAAGACGAATTTGGAATTATACGGCTAATGATTTGCCTTTAAATATCATTAATAATTTAAAGTTAAATGACGTTGTAAAAATTAGAGATAATCAATATAGAATAAATAAATTTAGTGTTGACTTACTTAATGGAAATACAACTTTTGAACTTATAAACGCTTTTGATACAATAGTTATCCAAATGCCAGAACTAGTACAACTTACAAGTGACCAGCAAACTTTATTATATGAAGTTGCAAATTTACAAACATACACAATAGCCAAAGTCGACAATGGCTCTGGTACGTCTTGGATATCAATTCCAACTGGACATTGGTCAAAATTCCCAAATCAATTACGATTAAATATTTCTGAAAATACTTCTGGAGTTTCGAGGAGTATGTTTATAACTTTAACAAATACAAACGGAGAAGAATTACAAAGAACATTAATAAATCAAGCTGGATAATATGATTGCAGAAATAATAAATACATTGAGACAAAACGATTTTTATGGTGCTGGAGAAAACACTGAAATCGCAAAAGGTAAAAATGAAATGATAACCTCGTTAAAAGGTTTAAATCGAAAAATCAAGAGAATATGGCAATCGAGAAAGTAATTGATATAAAAGTTGACGTTGCACAAGCTGAAAAAAACGTTGAGGAATTAAATAAGTCTTTTGAGTTACAAGAAAAATTAGTCAATGATCTTGAAAAAGAAATTTTTGAATATGAAAAGATTTTAAACAAAACAAGTAAAACTAATTTAGCTGGTAGAAAAAAAGTTAATGACGCAATAAAAGAGTCTAAATTTAGATTAAAAGAAGAAAAGCAAGGACTCAAAGACGTAACTAAAGACAGAAAAAAAGCAAATGAAGAATTAAAAGAGGCTACTAAAAACCAAAAAGACTATTCTGGCGTTGTTGGAAAACTTGACAGTCTAACTGGAGGTGCAATTTCTGGAATTAAAAATATGATTAAGGCAGTTGGTGGAGCGACTAAAGGTTTTAATGCTTTGAAGATTGCAATCATAGGAACTGGAATTGGTGCATTGGTAATTGGAATAATGGCAGTTGTTCAAGCGTTTAAATCGAGTGAGGCTGGACAAAATAAGTTTAAAAAACTTATGGGTTTAATTGGCGTTGTCGTTGGAAACTTAACTGATATTCTTGCTAATTTAGGAGAGGGGATTATTGAAGTTTTTACAAACCCAGTCGAAAGTATAAAGAAACTAAAAGATGCCATAGTACAAAACATTACAAACAGAATAGAGGCTTTAATTGATACGTTTGGTTTTTTAGGTAGTGCAATAAAGAAAGTATTTCAAAGAGATTTTGCTGGTGCAATGGAAGATGCAAAGAAAGCTGGTAGCTCTTATATTGACACTATGACTGGTGTAAAAGACACAATAGATAAAAGCAAAGACGCATTAACTGGTTTTATAGATGAGCAAAAAAAGGAATTAAAAATAGCTGGGCAAATTGCAGACCAAAGAGCAAAGGCAGATAAAATTGAAAGACAGTTATTAATTGACCGAGCAAATGCAGATAGAACAAGAGCCGAGTTATTAGAAAAAGCAGTTGACAAAGAGAAATTTTCAGCAAGTGAAAGAATTGCGTTTTTAGAGGAGGCTGGAAGATTAGAGGCTGAAATTACTGACAAAGAAATTGCAGTTGCTAAAATAAGATTACAAACTAAACAACAAGAAAACGCTTTAAGCAAATCTACAAAAGAGGACTTGCAAGAGGAGGCTCAACTAAAAGCAAATTTAATAAATTTAGAAACCTCAAAATTAAATAAGCAAAAAAGAGTAACTACTCAATTAGTAACTGCGAGGAGAGAAGAACAAGCCGAATTAGATGCAGACGTTAAAAAAGAAGAAGACCGAATACAAAAAATATCTGATTTTAGAAATAATGTTTTAAAAAAGGACGAAGAATTATACGCCACAACAGAGGAAGAAAAATTACAATTACAAAGAGAAAGAGCAGAGCAAGATTTAGAAAATTTAATTGGCACAGAAACAGAAAAAAGGGAGGCAAAAATTGCTTTAGATGAGTATTATGACGAGTTAGAATTACAGTTACAAAATAAGATATTAAAACAACAAGAGGAAGAAAGTACTAAAACGAAAGAGCAAGAAACAAAAGATGCCGAGGCTCTTAAAGATGCAAGAATACAATATGCAAGTGAAACACTTGGTAATTTAGGAGCATTAGCAGAGGAGGGAAGTGCTTTAGCTAAAGGCGTTGCAGTGGCACAAGCGACAATGAATACTTACCAAGGTATAACGTCAGCTTTGAGTGCAACAGTGCCGTTTCCAGAGCCATACGCTCAAGCATTAAGAATAGCCAATTCTATTGCTATTGGAGTTATGGGTTTAAAGAATGTTCAAAAAATATTACAGACAAAACCAATAGAGAAACAAGCACCAAGTATTGATAGAGGAGGAGGAGGAGGAGCACCAGCACCACCAAGCTTTAATCTAGTGGAGGGAAGTGCTGACAATCAAATTGCAAATAGTTTAAATGACCAGAGTAAACAACCAGTTAAAGCATTTGTTGTGACAAGTGACGTAACCTCTGGTCAAGAAATGGACAGAAATATTATCGAGAATAGTAGTTTATAACTTTTTTTTTATATATTTGTGTAACAAAACAAGATATAATGGAAAGATTTAGAGTAATATTAGACAACTACGAAGATACAAACGGACTATTTTACGTTTACGATATGGACACAGAAAAAATAGTTAGCAGAGGATATAAGAATAGTAGATACGCTTGTAATCTACAAGACAAATTAGAATTTAAAAATATGTACGGAGAATAATAAAATATTTTTTGTATATTAGCAATGTAATCAACATACATACTATTAATCAATTAAGAGGGAGGTTGTATCGTCAAAATATTTCTCCCTTTTTTTTTATTACATTTTTTTCTTATATTAGCAAAGTAATTTTTTGAATAGATTTTAGTTTTTAAACCTCAAGCGTTGGGAAGTGTTTGGGGTTTTTTTATTGCATGCGATATTACAAAAGTGTAACAATAACATTTTTTATTTATTATTAGGTTATGAAAACATATAGTGCAAATTTCAAAAAAAATTCAAAAGGCGTTTTCGCAATTTCATTAGTAGACGATCCAGCAACACAAGAACACTTTATTGCAATGTCCAAGCCACAAGAGATAAGACTGGCAGATGTAGATAAAGAGCAACGTATTGTTATGGGTTTAGTATTACAACCAGACCAATTAATTTACCGAAATCAAGGAGGTCAAGAGTTTAATATTTACTTTAGTGCTGAAACAATAAAAGAATTATCACAAAACTTTTTACAAAGTGGTTTCCAATTAAATAGCAAATTAGAACATAACGAGTCAATCGAGGGCGTAAGTTTTGTTGAAAGCTGGTTAGTGGAAAACCCTAAAATTGACAAGTCTTACAACTTTGGTTTTGAATATCCAAAAGGCAGTTGGATTGCTACAATGAAAGTGGACAATGACGAAATTTGGAACAACTACGTTAAGACTGGAAAAGTAAACGGCTTTTCAGTTGATGCAATGGTAGATTTGCAAGAAATTGAAATGTCAAATAATAATTTAAAGACAGAAGAAATGTCAAACGAAAAAAAATCATTATTGAGCCAAATGGAAGTTTGGTTTACAGAAAACATTTTGACTAAAAAGAAAGTTGAAATGGGAGAGGTTAGAAGTGGAGAAATTGTTATCACTTATGACGGAGAAGAATTGGAAGTTGGTATGCCAGTATTCGTTGAAAGCGATGAGGAGCGTATTACTTTGCCAGACGGAGACTATCCAACAGAAATGGGGTTAGTAATCGTAAATGACGGAGTAGTATCGGAAATTAGAGCAGAGGGAGACGAAGAAGTTGACAAGAAAGTTGGAGAAGACGAAGAAGTTGACGAGGAACTTGGATATGGTGGAGAAGACGATATGAAAAAGAAAAAGAAAAAGGAAATGTTAGATAGCGATGTAATAAACTCTATCAAATCAATTTTGGTTAAGTATTCAGAAGATATGGACGCTAAACTTGAGGAAAGATTTAACAATTTCTCGACTGAATTGACTTCTCTAAAAGAAGAAAATGCGAAACTAAAAAGTGAGGTTACTGAATTGAGCAATCAACCAGCATCAAAACCGATAGTTTCAAAACCAGCTACTCAAAAAGTAGCATTAACAAGAAAAGGGCGTTTAAGACAAGCAATTGACAACGCAAAAAATTAATTAATAAAAAGAACATTTAAAATGGAAAATGTAAATTTAGCAACAACAGTAACAGTAGCGTCAAATTACGCTGGAAAAGTAGCTGGTGGAATTATTGGAGCATCTTTTAAAGAGGCTGACACACTACGTTTAGGATTGGTTACAATCGCTGAAAACGTAAATTACAAATTGAATTTAAGAAAAATCGCTTATGCAAGTGGTTTAACTGATTACACTTGTGGCTTTACTCCAGCTGGAGCAGTTACTTTGTCAGAAAAAGTATTGGAGATCAAAAAAATAATGAATCCAATCCAAGTATGTAAAGAAACATTTAGACAAACTTGGTCAGAAGACCAAATGGGAGCATCGGCATCAAATCCAAATGAGCCAACTGAAATTTTAGACGCTATTCAAACAGAAATGTTAGAGAGTACGGCTGAACAAGTTGATAATGACATCTGGAATGGAAACGGAGCAACTGACGGAGAGTTTGCTGGACTTATTGCACAGTTTACTGCTGACGGAGACGTAATCAAATCTGGAAACGGAATTGTTGCTGGTGGAGCACCAATAACAGAGGCAAACGTTGAGGCTGAACTTAAAAAAGTTTTAGAGGCAGTACCAGTTTCAATAAGAAGAAAAGATTTGACGGTTGCAGTATCTCCAGACGTATTCCAAGCATACTGGTTTTATTTAGTATCTAAAGGAATTGCAAATGACGGAAACGCAGAGCCAAAGCAAGTACGTTTTGGGCGTTACACTTTAACAGAAGTAAACGGATTAGCAGACAATACAATAGTTGTATTTGAAAAAGCTAATGTTGTTTTTGCTACTGGATTACAAGCTGATTTTAATGAATTATCTTTAGTTGACGAAGATAGCATCGGACTATTAACTGGACAGATAAGAGGAAAAATGGTTTATGGTGCATCAGTAGGTTACTACTACGGCTCGGAAATCGTTTGGTACTTGAGTACACTATAATTATTAATCTTAAAAAATAAAATACAATGAGTTGTGATATAAGCCAAGGACGTTTACGTTCGTGTAAAGACGGATTGGGAGGAAACTCCGTATTATATTTATATAATGGATTAAAAGATGCTTTCACTATTACAAGTGGAGAGGCAACTTCAATTAATGCTGGACTAACAGAGGTTTACAAATTTGAGTTAGAGGGAGATTTAAATACTCTTGAACAATCTCAAGTTGGAGACCGAAATACTGGAACAGAAGTTAACACTCAAACATTAACAATTTCACTAAAGAAAATTGATGCGTCTACAAACGCACAGTTTAATTTATTAGTAGCTGGTT
>Ga0233415_10000987_pt1 | contig 12721 bp, 12 predicted proteins | sample Na_anoxic_12_MG_FD_188631 | JGI IMG/M metagenome (GOLD analysis project Ga0233415, IMG submission 188631) | Seawater microbial communities from Saanich Inlet, British Columbia, Canada - Na_anoxic_12_MG | ecosystem: Environmental > Aquatic > Marine > Inlet | place: Canada: British Columbia... | reverse complement strand
ATTTTCGACCGATAAAAATCAGCTGGATACTGCACCATGGGATCCTTCATCTTGTCACAGAGATGCGTTCGGTAGGTTAAGTACTGGACAAACTAATAATGTGGATAAGGTTGGCACTCTACATCTCCATGTCCCGAGACAAAATACTATTGCAAAAAATCAACATGCAACTTTCATGGTTCCCCTACCGTTTTCAACCTTGAAAAACTTAACGAAGAATTTCCAGACACGTTTTGTTCAGGATCTGGAGGTTGAAGTTAAAATGAAATCGATTGGGCGCGGTTTCAATAAGTATGCATCGCCTACTGTTGAAACCCAGTTTCATAAGGTTACTCTGGTTAATATTTATCACAATTGGCACGATAATATTGAGAACTCGATTCGTAATGCGAACTACAAGAAGGGTGTACCCGCATCTGTTTATACCACAAACTGGGTTAGGGCAAACTCCGGAAAAGCCGGTCTTAACACCGGATCCTCATTTGATATTCCTTTGAATACGCGTAATTTGGTAACAGAGATTTTGATGGTTGCCAAACAGTACAGGACCGGCAAAATTCTTCTACCAAGCGTCGATTTGAAGAGCGACTACACTATGTTGGGTGAAAGTTCATTAATGTGCGATTACGAGCTTTTGGGGTCGGGTAAAACTATTTGGAAGGGTAACTTACTTGAACTGCAAGGCCCCGATTCTTGTGAGTACGACCTTATGACGCGCAGGAGCGGTGGAGGCGTTGCTTATGGAGGTATGAAACGGGAAGAACGAGCCTCAAGTTATCAAACAATTTCAGGTGATTATGATGCCTTCAGTCCACAAACAGGAGCAGGATATCTGCGACCGAGCGGAAATCAAATTACGCAGGGCGGTGTTGATTACAGTTTTGGTGACAACATGGCGGTGATGCGTTTTGGGTTCCAGACTAATGACGAATATTATACTGGTGGTATTGCTCTCCAAACTATTAGCAACCCTACTATTCGCGTACACCACCCTTCAGGATGGATCGATCGCGACATGGAAATTGTTGTTTACGTAAAGCACGGTAATATGATTCGTATCGATAGCGATACGGGTTCAATCACGCGTACACTAGATGTTTAAATTAATTTTTAATTAAGAGTAATAAAGATGGACAGTACAATCCAGAGTTTAACACAGAGCGCAATTGTGCAAAAACTTAGCGAGAAGGAACATCTCATTAAGAGATTCCTACACGATATTCCGGATAATGCACCATACCGTTCCGAACATAAAGTCGAACTAAACGGGGTTCGAGATGATGCGAACGTGACCGACTCTCTCGTCACTTTTAACGTTCCGAGAAACGGGTTCTTGAACAGGATGTGGCTCAAGGTTAGGGTACACTTCGATAAAGTCCATACTAAAGCAAACACATTGGCGAATGAACAACATGCATGGGGACCAGAGAAATTTGGTATGGTTTTTGAGTATTGTCAGCTGAAGATTGGAGATCAGGTTGTTGAGACGCTGCTTCCTGAATCGGTTATGTACAATGCATTTCGTCACAGAGGTGCAGCAGGGGTACACATTCTAAAAGGATTGACAGGTTACGATTACAAAAAGGAAAATTCCGTTTCTTTTGAAGATTTTGGATCTGCTCAAGAGAGAGATCCTACTCCATCACACCTTCAAGGCGTGGATTTTATGATTCCTCTTGAATTCTCTATTCTGAGACACTTGAAAGACAGTTTGGACACAAATTTCCTTCCCAGGATAACTGTGTTATTCAAAAGGAAAACCGTTGTAGGACACCAAAGTCGCGGTCTAACAGGAAGTACAATGAACAAGTTGACTTGTAAATATCACAATTTTCACAATCATTTTCGTGCAAATATTCGAAATGCAAACTTCGGATCCGAGAGCCCCATATTTTACCTTAATGATTCTACACAAGTCACAAAACCTCCTCTGTATACACCTCTCGAAGATGATGTGGGGAAATTTAAGTTCTCCATAGATCTCGACCTGGACGTTACTGAACTTTTGATTGCATTTCGTAATCTCCATCCTGAGCATGTTAATGACGACGACTACAAGAGCGAGTTTGTACCTTCTCACAATGGTCAACAGAACATTTCTTTCCATTTAAAGGCCAACGGGAAAACATTATTGCTAAAATACGGTTCTGAACTGCTCAGGGAGGACTTTGCACTTTCAGGTGTCGATCTGCAAGATAAGGTTGATGTCTCCGGAGGTTTAACTGTATTCCAATCTGAGAGAAGTTTTTCCCCACACTGGCTATCTGATCCTCTGAGAGCATACACCACTGATAGTGTTGCTGAATCTCATCTTCATCACAGAAGCTCCTCTTCATTGTACATTATTCCCATGACCCTATTGGGCACCGATCTCTTCTACAACGGATCAATGAGTACAAAATCGTTGACTAACGTTACACTAGAAATTGAGGGTAAATCACTATTTATAGATGAACCCTCACCTGCAATGACTTTCAACAACTTTTTACCTTCAGTGGTACTTCGCCATAAGAAACTTCTTAGGATTGATAGTAAGACTGGTGTTGTTGGATAAGTTTTTATAAAGCACTAATAAATGACTGACGTAGTAATTCAATCTCAGTTGCAGAGTCCTCTAGTAAGGACTCTCCAAAACATTCCCACAAATTCAACACATCTCTACCATGGTATTCCTGATAATACTCCTCCCAACTCAAGACACAAGGTAACAGTGAACAAACATAGGGGCAGCATCAGGAATCTGAATGGAGAACAAGCTTTTAAAATTCCTCAGAACGGACATTTAACTCGAATCTACTTTACTTATCGTATGATTGGACATATAGATGGCGGAAATGCAACCGTTGCTTCGGACCCTGACAATCCTTGCAGCATTGCAGACAGCATCGAATACTTCGAGCTCCGAACACACAACAACGTAATAGAAAGGCTGTACGCATCATCAATTCCTTTCTTAAACAGTTCCATAGCAACTTCGGAACAGACGTTGTCCACATTGTTGATTGGTACAGCCGGTTATGTTGCCCTTGATGCTGCAGATAACTTGTTTTTGGAACCAAACTTCAGTAGAGGTCTTATTACGTTAGGTAATGAAACACAAGAGGATGGGTTAGAAATGCAGGCAAAGGATTATATGATCAATGTGCCCTTTTCTTCATTGTTTTACCTCAAAGACAATCTCCAAACACGGATGATGGAGGACATGGAGGTGGTGGTAAAACTGAAAACAGGTCCTGCTCAATCTGCAGTCAATGCTCGAGCCCCTAACTTTCCTACTGACAATACCCACAATCTTCAAATGCATTGTTCTTTCATCAATTTCCACGAGAATGTTGAAAATGTAATCCGCAATGAAAACTACAAACCGAATGTACCTGCATCACTGTTACAAAATGATCAGCTATACTTCAAGGCAAAATTTGTTCCCGGATCCCGGAAAACTTTGAGCGCCAGACAGGCGGTTTCTAAGTATAGCGTTGATCTCACGAACGATCGAGTAGTGACAGATATCTACATTGTTCCTAAGGTACACGATGCTGGTCTTACTTATGACCGTGTCGCTGGACTTAGTACTCAAGGGGAACATTTTACACTATCTGCGGGAGGGGTTGTAATTAAGAGCGGAACTAAGGTTGAATTCGATGGAATTGAGTCGCTAAACTACTCAACAGTTACTCGTCAATATCAAAATGAAGGAATTTTTCCTCCGCGATGGTCGCGGTGCGGTTCACACATTCGTCTGGCACTGAACAATACCGACGAATATCTGGATGGTGGTATTTCTTTTGCATCTTTATCCAACCCGAAACTGGACATTCAGGTTTACCACGATACTGGTGTAGAAGGAGGTTTCCGTGTTGATGGAGGTGCACCCATTACGCGACATTTACATTTTGATCCAGACATCTTAGAGTTTGATGTTATTCTTAAGTATAAGGTATTGTTGCGTATTGACGGGAACACGGGTAAGATTCAGAAGAGTCTAGAATCGTAGTTTTTTTGTGAAATAAGAATAAATGCCTAAGCGCAAGGAACCAAGTACAACTTTAGCAAAAGAAAAAAATGCTAAAGATCGTCAATTTGCCTACGATGCCCTCGCTAAGAATGTACCTGCCACCGATGTTATAAAACAATTGCAGGACAGACATGCAAGTCTAATGGTCATCAACGGTGTGAGAATGCAAATGCAAAAGCTTAAGACAGGAGATATCACTAAGGGGGGATTTCTGAGATATTTAAGTGAGGATGCTACTTTAAAAGAAATTAAGGATACTGCAGAAAAATTAGAAGTAACAGCCATGGTTGTAGAAGAGAGTTCTGAAACGGTTGCACCTCGAGAAGATAGAATGGTTGTACACGGAGAAGAAGATGGAATGGAAGAAGTAAAAGATGAAGATCCTCCCACCGAGGAAGAGAAGAGAGAAAGAGAAAAAATGTTGAATGAGGGTGCGGTGAACGCCATGTTCGGTGCAATGCAACGACAATTCAAACGAAATCAACATAATAAAGGGGCCGATCTAACTCTAGCCGATTTTGAAGCTATTGATAAACAAATTGCGAGTAACGTGGAAAAGGGTCTTTTGAGTCCGGAAGATGCAGCTGATAGCAGAAAGGCTCTACAATTAGCGAGAGAGGGTCAAGTTCAAGCGGCAATCGCAGCCACCACTGCGACGATTGAAAGTCATAATCAAATATCTGGTAAACGTAAACATCGTGAAAAGGTCTTTGAAGCGGAAAAGGTGTCTAAGAGATCAGATGCGAAAGCACAATCCGACAAGGCGCGACTTGAGGCACTAAAACGTTCTCAGGCTAGACGTAAAGTGGGACGGCTTAGGCTTGATGTTCCGATTGACCTTAGTGCTGCTCGAGCAGCTGCACAGGCTCAGAGTCAACCACCATTGGCAATTGAAGCTGCACCGACTTCTGGAGGTGATGCTGTTGATCCACCTGATTCAGCAGATGCACCGCTTGCACCCCCTACAACAGAAACAGCTATAGTACTGCCACCCTCTGGCGTACAACGAGGAGATAGTGCGAAAACACGTGAAAGCGTACAGGAAACTCTTACAAAAATGCGTGGAGGAGTCACAAGGATTGATGAACAACAGGTAGCGAGGGGTGACCAGCGACATGCTCTTAAAGTCAGGGCGAGGAATAAAGCGAGGAAGCAAGCTCTAGCGAGGATGCAAGCTGCAGAGAGTTCTGGTGGTGAAGCTGAAGCGTCTGATCCTCCTGTTCTTGCCCTTACTGCAAGTCAAGAGGCTGCCGCCGCCTTTTTCCCACTTCCACCTGCAGATGCACCCTCTCTCGGTTTACCTGCCTTCTTAACTCAACCACCTGTTGAGGAAGCGAAAGCAGATGATGTTGTTTTCGAGGATGCACAGGGTATGCCTGTTGATGAGCGGGAAGATACTTCTGGAAAAAGTGAAGTTGATCAAGGTCCTGCACCAGGTGTTTCTGGAGGCGGAGGTGATGGAGTCGGGCTTGAGGGTGCTGATGGACGGGATGATTTTCCTTCACCTGACGAACTAGAGACTCTACGTGCAAAAGGGTTTCAGTGGACTACCGGAAATACGCAGTATAAAAGTAGGGAAGAACGTGGAAAGATTGGCTATGGTACGCGGGCAGATGTACAGGCCGTTCAACCTTTCGGAATCGATTTGATTCGACACAGTGGGGGTGAAGAGTCAACTTCCGTTTTCCAGCAGAGGGTTTCCGGACGTGGTCCTTTTGAGGGTGGACACGATGTTGAGAATGTTGATCCAAAAGGGCCCGAAGATAAGAGCGGGCCGGGCGGAAAAGGTGAGGATATTCAACCAGCCGCAGATAAACCTTTTGCCAAAATTGAAGGCAAGATCATCTGGATACCCTTTTACGGACGTGCAGCAAAGTTTTTCTTTACCTCAAAAGATTACTCTGAACTTGTATCGCACGTGGTTGAATCTGGAGGAAGCCTTAAGCTAAGGGCACCCGACCCGAAAATGTTGGAGGGTATGCAGAACACCATCGATATGGTTAGAAAGTCTCTCGCTTCGCTCGGAGTTACACAGACACGTTTGAGACATGAAGGACTCGTTACACGACATGCAGAGTGGTTGGAGTTGCAGCAGCTTATGCGCGCCATTGCAGAGTATCAGGCAACAACCGCAGGTGAGTATAACACTGCGGGACTCTTCGCCGGTAATTTGAGGAATGCGATCACAAAAGCTTTAATGGATACTGTTGGGAAGATGGATGGTAAAACGTCTCAGGCAATGAAGCGCGGACTTGAGGATGCTTCTTTAGGTAATCCGCAAGCCGATAAGCGGCAGAAACGCGCGAGTGATTCTGATTCGCGTGAGCCGTATAACCCTTTCCAAATCCAAGAGGGTATGTTGCAAACTCAACATGCGACTCTTCCTAAATTTTTTTAATCCAATAAAGTAAATGCCTACCAATTCTAAAAACACATTTCCTTCGCGGTTTGCGTCTACTCGCGTGGAAAAATTCAAGATGGAGAGTTCCGAACTACGATCAGGAAGCGGGAAGAAAAAAGATGGAGCGATGACCGCAAAGGCTTCAATAGAGAAACCTAGCTCGCTCGCTCTAAATAAAAGTTCTAGTTAATTTATTCTTCAATTTCAATTTGGAATGAAATAGAGTCTAATCTAACCTTATCCTCTCCGCTAAACCACTGAAACGAATCGTCTCGTTTGTTATCTTTAATCACTGTCAACTCCACATCAATAGCGGTAACATTCTTTTCAACAACCCCAATGTTCATATCATAAATCGAATTGTGTCCATTTTGGGTTACTGGAGGTACATCCCATGCTGTTGTATCCCCGATAATCCCTGCACCATACTGACCGGCCTCTAGCTGCATAGTTCTCTGAAACGGTATGTAATCAATCGAACGGGTATCTGAAATTCCAGGGAGTGCCTGATTTACAAAACCGACACCTGTATTTGTACTCAACAGGTCTGCACCATTACCTCGAACTCTCATTTGAATTTCTTGGGGAACATAACGCCACGTAAACGGTTTAAGGAATGAGTCCTCAAGGAAACCGTCGTACGCTATGTGACTCTCATCAGGAACCCAATGGCCCATATAATAGGCGAAATATTTTAGTTTTAATTTTGACTCGCGTCTTAGATCTCTCGGTAAAACAAACGAGACCGTGATCGGTTTGTCCACGCCAGAGAATTGGCTCTCGTTCTCAACATCAACATTTCCAACCAACAACATTTATTATATAAGTCCAAAAACTAAGTTAAGTTATTTACACTATCCATCTCTAACACTATCGATATATTATTCAAATTGTCTGCAGTACCGCCAGCTGCTCTGCGACCATTGATTATAATTCTAAAGAAATCTTTTGACGTATCCATCTCCCCTAAATCCAGATTTAGACTCAGTTGTTGACAAGACTCTTGAAAACGTCCTGATCCATATGCCCCTCTCTTTATACCTTGCTCGGTCACAAAGTGAAGACCTTCCATCTCCCATATATCTGATGCATCTAGTTCCTCTATTTCCATGTCATAAACGTTAATGTCCGGAAAACTTAGGTGGCATGCACCACCCAGAGAATTTACGTTAAAACCTAAGGTTCGGAGTTTTACCCTCGTATTCTTCTTCGGATAAAAACCCAACTCCAAACGAGCTTCCACATTAGTAAAGTTTTGACTTGCTTGATTATTCTTATCATAATGATAAACAAGGAGAACCATCTTTATTTAATTATATTCCAAAATAACCTGCATCTGACGTGTTCTAGCAGTAAAGTCGGAATCAGAACCGTAAGCTGCTGTTCTACCTGCACCGTCTCTCGGTGTGATGATACAAAATATTCTATTTTCATCCATGTGGATTCTTCCAATCGGAATGTTTAAGTCGTGAACACATCTGTGCTCGTATTGGAGTGCACGACCGCCATCAAATTCTCTATCTACACGGTTTGAATCTCCTGATGTTCCATGATTACCATTGACTGGATAAGCTTTTAATGGAAACCGAATCAAACCAAAATCGTTCGTAAATGGTCCTGCACCGTTAACGTCCAAGAATTGGTCAATAACCGTTTGATTGCTGTAAATATCCTCTGTCAGCTGCGGAAAGTCTACACTAATCCATACTGCAGGTTTATGTCTCCTACCTCCAAACCCTCCTGAAAATCCGTCTCCCGCGAATGAAAAGTGTTTTAATGTAAAAGTGGTTTCAGGAGGTAGGTCATACGCTAAAGAATGACTCAACAGAAAAGAACCGTCAGGTCTGATACCGTATGGTAAAATGGAATTCGAACCTGCGTAAGCAGTATTCACTGAAAAGACTACTAGAGGCATATCTTTTAATCTTCATATGACAAAATTACACAATAACCATTTAAACTAACGGGTAATTTATGTGCATTTCCGCGCTTGGCAGATACTACGATATTTAAAACGAAATTTTCAAGGTTGTGTCTACCTAAATTTAAATTAGGATACTTTGTAAGGGAAGAGAATATACTATGTGTAGACCTTCCTTGTTGAGCTTCATCTTCACCGCTTTGTTCCGTGTTATCGGCGTAATACCTTAAAACTGGTGGAGGTGGCGCCACTCCGTTAACGCCTACACTTTCGATTAACATATTTTGCGTTGTCATCAATTCGGGGAGGGATATTTCCAACGTTTGGAAGTTTTCTTTGGAATCGTTGTAGTACAGGGCGGACACCATATGCAGGGTCCACTTCTTGTTATCTGTAAAAGTTGGCAGCACCACACTTTGTTTGAAGTCAAGCAGGGGTGCGTCTGTAGGATTGTCTTTACTCTGTACATAGTTGAATACAACCAAGCCCATTTATTACTCATACTCTAAAATAACACTATACTGGGTTAAACTAAACTTAAAACTGGCATTTCTACCGTTAACGGAACTAATTATCATAGTCAAGTCTTGAGAATCCAAAATGTGGTGTCCCAGACTCAAATCAGGGGTAGAGTGTGTTGCCAATAAATTAGGTGGTCCTGATGTACCCAAATTACTATCCATCTGAAAACGGTTAACGTAAAATCTTAAATTGCGTCGCGGTTCTATTGTTGGCGCCGCACTTTCCGTTGAATACAGAATCATATCTTCACGCATTAATTGTGGAAACTCAATCTCGATCCAGCGCATATGCTCGTTAAAACCTCCAACGGTCCACAGACATGCCGTAACGCTCTTAATCTTCCAATTTGCTTGACGTGCATTAAATGGAACTGTTATTGTTTGTTTAAAATTATCCATTTTAGGCGGTGTCACATCTTTTACATCAAATGCGTGGTTAAACACAAACTGTACAAGAGGCATTTTATAAACTATCGCTAAAAACCTATGGTCGGGAATACTTGAGGAGCAGTCTCTATCTGCACATCGTTCAGTCTAACACTATCCTTATTCGGAACATTCGGTGTAACCATGGATTCCGGTAAAGATTCAGGCAAGCGCGGATAAAATTCGGCCAATGAGTGACGTTCGAAACCTCCGTATCGGGTATGGTTTGATGAACCGACAGTGTTTGGATCTTGCCCGCGGAACATTGTCTTCGACTGTTCATTCACCGCATGCATACCAAAACGGCTCTCATTCGCCACGTTTAGATAATGACCTTCATTTACCCTATTATACTTTGGGGCGAGCTTAGCCACACCCTTCATACTACTCTTGTAACGATATCCATCGTCACGAACAATCTTGGAACCGCGCACACCAACTGCAGCAATCTGTTCTTTAAATAAACTTTCGCTGATTCGGTTCGTTCCGTTCGCAGAATTTAACACAACGTGGAAATCGGAACCTTGGTTGATTGCACTCGCTTCAGACGGAAGTTGGTCAAAACGTTCGTGAAGAGGAATTGCGTGTGATGTATTATTTAACTTTATTCGTTTCTGACTCTTGACTTGTTGGAACTCTTCTAGACGTTCAATAGGAGCATCCCACAATCTAAACTTAGCCATTTTAAAATATAGAAGCTAAAAATTCACCTCCTCCAAACGATGTAAATTTACTAATACCCTTGGATACATGGTTATCTCCTGCAACACCAAAAGCACCTCCAGGTGCAAACCTTCCGCTATCTATCGTTTGTAACGGAGTTGTCTTAGGCGGCTCCTTTGTAAAATCCTTATCCGTGAATTCCGGTTTCCTTGCTATCTTCTCATCCTTCTTCCACTGCTCATCAGTACCCATCCTGAAATCTTCCGATACATTGTCTGGAGGCTTCGGTACCGGACCGTACTTGAACAAATAATCTTGGAACCTCGTGGCACTTGAACTAGCAACCTTTATCACGAGACATCGAAACTCTTCGCGAGAAATATCCGATAATATTCGTAGACCGTCACTGGAATGATCCTTGTCGTTTGAGATTGTAAGGTACTGTTCTTGAAGCAATTGACGTTCACGAACACTACGAGGATTACCCATTACCATAACGTAGTCACTGTTGATTCGAATACCTGGAGGTACACTCATGGAACCGCATACACACTGTGACAACACGATTGCGGTAATCTTAATGTGACGTCCGTGTACGGCAAGTGCATTCAAATTCTGACTGTTTCGGATTGAACCTTCGTTCACCACATCATCCAGGATAATCAAAATGTGAGGCAACAAATTCTCATCAATCAATTCATCTCGTCTTGCCTGCTCTACGTCAGCATCTGTAATGTTCTTAAGATCTGTAAACCTTCTATCTAAAACTCCTGGAAACCTCTCCAAATCATTATCGAAACCCTTATCCTGCTTCTCAGGTACTGCACTAACGTTATCACTCTCATCCTTCTTCTCAGCCTTTCCACGCTTTCGTTTCTTTCCTCTTGCCTTTCCCTTCTTATCTAACTTTTGCTTATCCTCCTCCTTCTTCCTCTCTTCTTCATCAACCTTACCCTCCTTCTTTTCCGCACCATCAACCTGATTAACACTCTTTTCCATAAGCTGACGAATAACCTCCTTCTTTATGTTTTCCCTTTGTTCATTGACAACTTTTCCAACAGATGTGTTAATGTTTGCAATGTCAGAGTTAACCACGTTCAATGGAAAATTCTTCCACTGCACGGGATTATCTTTACCCGTACCCGCGAACACAAACACCTTGTGGTTCTTAAACCTATCCTTCATACTTTCGAGCATCGTCATCAAACACGTTGTTTTCCCCGTACGCCGCATACCGTACATAATCAAAAAGAAATCCTTAGGTAAATCGGTAGACGGATCGAATTCTTCTAAACCACTCATTTTTAACAAATAGTACTAAAAACATGGTTGCCGTAATTGCGCTATTTCGAAAAAGACACCTCATAGATACCAATGACCTAAATTTCGTTACTGATAGCGCACCCATCGGTCAAGATGCTTTTGGATTCCCATTATTCAGAGAAATTACTTCGACGAATTTCGTACAGTCTTCTTACGCAAGCACGTACTATAAACAATTAGATTCAACCGATCAATACGGATTCTATGATACTTTTCTGTTCAGACCAGGAGTCAGAAAAATTCGACAGGATAAATTGACAATCACTGTTGAACAAAAACAAAACACTTTTAATTCACCTCTATACGTACTCGGACTATTCGGTGTACGTATTGTTGCCTATGATGAGACAACTCAAACGGTTGTTCCAACCACAAGACCGTACCAATTAGCCAGCGCAAAAGGATCTGTAAACCACGGTGAAGCCATGACGTACGAATTAACCGCAAGAGGAACCACACCTGATAGCATTCTTGATGTGCTTGAGGGTGCTAATGTTATTCCACCGCCCATCGAATTTGCATCCGGAGAATCGTACAAGGCTAATGTAATTAACGATACAGGTTTTATTAGCAACTGGAGACAAGTTACTACGGTTGAGGCACAAAACAAAATCTTAACAACGCATGTTATTGATAGACCTCTAATCGCTTACAACAATGATCAATTAAATTTAGCGCCTGGACTCGCGCTACAGTTCAAGGCACAAACATACGTATTTAGACTTGAATATCCTTCCGCAGCAAATAATTCAATTGCACCCATATTAAAACTTGTTGATGCTGATGATATTATTACTTTTTCCGGTCATTTCAATGCTATGTAAATAATAAACCTAACTCTACCGATGGACAAACACTCATTGCCTGATTCTTAAAATTGTAGAAAGATACGTGCAGCGTATACTTCGTATTCAAGTTATTTCCACTCAAGTTAAAACTTCCCATACCTCCCATGCTACAACTAATGCTTCCTCGAAAACCTCCTTCATCAATATCAAATGATAAATCCGTACTATAAGTTAACATACGCGTTATCTTTCTCACTTCGTGACTTGCGTATTCCCTTTCGGTATCGTTACTCGAATAATGATTATGCGATTCCGCCAGTGTTATATTATTCCTCCTTGATGATCTACTCACAATCTCAAGCTCAACCAAGTGCGGTAATTCATCTAGTGCCTTTAATTCCATCTGTGCTGCGTGTCCTAATGAAGCACCACCTAAACCTGGTACATTCGCCGATATCGCTTGTCGAATCTGACGATTCTCAATCTTAAAATCGTTCCATGTCTGTGTAAATGGCCACTGAGTTTGTTCGTACGTCTCTTCATCGTAAACTTGCATAAACTTAAATGAAGTAATCTGGACTCGTGAAAACGCTTGGATTTGTGTATCCAGCTCAATAATCGTTTCACTCACCGCCTTAGTCTTCTCTACAGTCGCGAGCTTAA
>Ga0233415_10000986_pt1 | contig 12724 bp, 10 predicted proteins | sample Na_anoxic_12_MG_FD_188631 | JGI IMG/M metagenome (GOLD analysis project Ga0233415, IMG submission 188631) | Seawater microbial communities from Saanich Inlet, British Columbia, Canada - Na_anoxic_12_MG | ecosystem: Environmental > Aquatic > Marine > Inlet | place: Canada: British Columbia... | reverse complement strand
GGAAAGGCAATTGGGATATGTAAAATGATGAGAATGATAAAAATAATAAGAATGATGAGACATATAACATAAAAGATGAAAATAAATAATTATTGCTTATAAAAATAATAACCAATAATAATAAACATCTGTCCGCAATGTATCAAGTTCAGTTTCTTGGGAAAAAACGAACTGATGTAGAATTTACATTAATTTTTGACGGACAAACTCAATTATCTGCCAAAGAACAACAATTATATCATGTGGATGAGCGAATTCGTATTGATGATACTATCGAAATAATAAAACACAAAATATTGAACCAAATTTCAAAGGTAGTTTCTCATCCCACAATTACCAATGTAAAATCCAATGATTTATATTTATTTTATCAGGCCGACGAAATATTGAATATTGAAACTCTGCGTTATCAAATTATCGTAGAAAACGACGGTCGAACAACACACATTCCCTATGAATATGCATATAATTTCTTGGCGACCTTTGGCACAGAATTGGCTGTAAAACTAGAAAAAGAACATAAAAGGGAAAAAACATTTACATTGGATGAAATCTTGGACCACATACCTAACAAAAACCTAAATAAAAATCAAAGGGAGCGAATGAAAATTGTCAAACAATTGGGACAACATGAAACGTTTCTAAAAATCGGCAAAAAAACCATCGCTGTTGCAGACCCTTATTTAGATTGGAACCATGACGAAAATATGGTTCTAAAACCAGTGAATCGTAATCCGTACATGTTGTTAGATAGCTTGGGTTCTATTGAAGATGCTACTGCTGCTAATACTACTGCAAATATAAATATACAAACCATCTTTTGTTGTTGGTATCCATTTATTGATGGGACAACTGATGTTATTCAGGATATTAAACACAATTGGTATTTTCCTTTGCATGGTGCTGCTGAACCGAGTATTGCAAACATTGAAAGAATGCAATATTCTATTCAAGTGGCCGACAAATTATATGAAACAACGGCTTCATTACCATCCACCTATTTAAATCCATTTTATTTTGGTGTGGAGCAGTTTCATTTCACTTACCATCCCGTAAAACCTGTGAAATTTCCATTGTTTATTCTCTTTAAATGGCTGGAAGTATCGGCACAATATCCTCTCATCAAATATAATCCACGCAAAAAAATGCAAAAAATGTCTCTTCGGGAACAAGAGTTTGTGGTTGAAGACGACAATGAAAAAAGCATCATTTATAAACTATATAGCGAGCATAAGACTGCATCTGGTGAAAAGGTTCCCGTGTTGGCTAAAGAAAATATCAATGCATTCATTTTGCACAGAGAAGTGAAATCCCTTACGATTTATATTTATAAAGTTGAATATAAAAATCGCCATTATTATTTGGCCTGTGAGATACAGGCTAATGGCAATCTTTCGGTGTATTCTGTATATCCCCAAGAAAATATTGCCCCACCATTGAAAGTTGCAGATGTCTATGAACTAGTTCAAGTTGCACTTGGACCAATCATAGAGAAAATAAAAGAAATATTGAAAGGATTTTATAAAATAGACCTTGGAAATGACTTGTATGCTTCCAATATTACAATCAATTCTTTAACTTTTGCAATGCCTTACAATAAAACCATTAAAAAGGGGCTTCAAACTAATACAAGTATTCAGCCTTTAATTCAATCTTTAATTCAGACTGCTCCTGTTAAAGAGTTGGATGCAGGGCGCCGTAAAAGTAAAAAATTAATTTACACAAAAATATCCAAAGATGCAATTCGTATGCCAGATGTTGGATTTCCTGTGGTTTATGATGATAACAAGATGACGATTGCGAAAATAACCAATTTATATTATTTGGATGTATTGGATATTTATTTCAATGCTCTTTTTTATATGTTAGGATTAGACAAGCAAAAGATAAACTTACAATTGGATGTGCCAATTCCGGTGGATGATAAAGATGACGACAAAGATGTTGCCCTTGTTCCTGATGATGAAGAAGATGATGAAGAAGATGATGTAGATTCGTTCAAATGGGATGACGATGATGACGATGACGATGATGATGACGATGACGACGATTTGTTGGAAGAATTAGGAATGTTTGGAGGGCGACAAGTAGGTGATAAAAACCCGTTTGTTTCTAAAATGAAGCAAATATTTCCCGATTTATTTAAAGAAAATATTCACGAGGATAATCCGCAAATGAATAAATATTCGCGAACTTGTCAAAATAAAGAACCATTGCTCCTAACAACCACCGAATTAAATGAATTGAAAGAAAAGCAGTATCCTCTCACCGAAAAAGAAGTATTAAAATACGGCAAGGATTTACACGGAAACTCTTTATATTTTACCTGTCCAAAATATTACTGCATGAAAGAAGGACAAGAAGGTCCAATTACTGCGGCTGAAATAGAAAGCGGAAAGTGTGGTCCTATTACTAATGTTGCTGATGCTGTTTTTACAGATATGAGAAAACGAGGCGATAAGCACGTGTATCATCCATATAAAAACGATAAAATAGATTGGTATCCTGCATTCAACAGCAGTCGTCTTCAAAATGGCTTTTGTTCACCGTGTTGTTTCAAAAAAATCAGTCAAAAACAAGAAAAGGACAAATTAAATTGCGACAAACTTGACATACTTAAAGAGAAAAAGGATGTGACAAGGGATATTGAAGACGAGGGAGGAGAAGATGAAGAAGATAATAAAGAAAAAGATATTGTATCTGTTACTAAACAACCTGTTACTAAACAAACAGACAATATATACATTCTAAGTTCCGACAGCCCATTACCGATGCCAGTTTCGCGATGGGGATATCTGCCCACTATCGTCCAGCAATTTTTAAACAATAATACACCAATGTGTTCGCAGGAAAAAAATCCATCCATCAGCTCCACCAGCCGATATGAATGCTTTTTGCGACATGGAGTGGAAAATTCACCTAACAAATCATTTGTTGCCCTGTTGTCAAGACTTCTTTTTTATAAAAATAATCGCATTTTAGGAGTGCCGGCGATGTGTCAATATTTGTCTGACCATATCCAACTAGACGATTTTATGACTGCACAAAACGGAAATCTGTTTGCGATTTTTAATACCCCCCTTACCAATAATGATATTCTGGAACCAGTCTCAGACCCAAACACAGACCTGCAACTTAAATTATCAACTTTAACGGCAACTGATATTACAACCAAATATGACTCCAAGTTATTTTCTAATGCAGATTTATCTAATCGCGATATTCACTATTTTATTATGCGTGTAATGTATGCTTTTGAACATTTTCGGGCTTATTTGCTAAATCCCGACAGCCATATTGACTACACTTACTTGTGGGATATTATGTCATCACCCAATCCCCACTTTTTTAAAGATGGAGCCAATTTTTGCATTCTACAAATGAACCAAGACAGCACCGAATTATCTATGGTATGTCCCACCAATTCATATACTCAGTTTAATCGAACGCGGCCTATTTATTTCATTCTGGAGTCGCACGACCATTATTTTGAACCACTATCCTTGCATCAAAATCGAATGCTTGCAAAAAGGAAAAGCGAACAATCTGTATATGAAAAATTCATATATAATTCGGGTGTTCCGTTAATGAGAGAAACACAACTTATTCCAAAAGTGGTGGAACCGATATTTAATATGTGTTCGCAAAAGACAAATATTCCATCGGCAATAGAATTGGCGACCAAAAATTGGCCGTCAAATTATACACCGCATAAATTAGTGATGAATTTTGTGGGTCAAATTGTCGGTCTCGTGTTTCGTGTTCCCCATTATAGCAAGGATGCATTTATTCCCTGTTTGCCGTCTTCATCCCTGGAATTTATTTATATGGATACACAGCCCCTTTCCGTGATTTTTATCAATGAACTTTCACTGCTGACCTACAACGATGCCATCTTATTTTACCAAACTCTTTTGCCTATTTACGAAAGATTTAGATTGCCTTTAACTATTCGTCAAATTTTAGACGAGGACAATGGTCCCGCCGTAGGATTGTATTTTCAAGAATATCATTTCTTTGTTCCTTTTAAAAGTCCGCAACCTAACAAAAAAATATCCAAGGCGTTTCCAAAAGAAATAAAACCAGAAATTGCTGGCATGTATAATGCAAATGTTCGCACCCAGTTATCATCTTATATTGACGAAAAACGCAGAGATTATATTTTGCGCATTAAACTTTCTACGCAGTTATATAACAAATTCAAAAATGTTATGCGGGACGTTGTTCTTAACATTCCCTCTAACAAATATGATGAATTGCGCGAACTCTGTATGATGGCATCATCATCATCATATTCATATCCCAAACATTTAGAACGTGTCAAAAAGATGTTGGAACAAATAGGCAATAAAAGCAAAGAAATATGTTTTGTCGAAAGTGATGATTTAAAATTATATGCGGACCAGTCAATAACCAAACAAAAATCTATACCCATTGAATTTGCATCTTTGGATAAACAATGTAAATTATTGCTCCCTAAACACAATTTGTTAGAACCGACTAATGTTAAACGCATTCAAAAGGGAAAAACAAATGATAATCAAAACATTTATTACATAAAATTAGCCGATGAATTAATAAGGTTCAAACATTTATCGCAATTATTTTTCAATAAAAAGCAGTTTGTGCTTTATCAATCATTGGAACAAGATGCACGAAATAAACCGCATGAAATTATTCTATTGGAGTCTCAATTACTATATAATAATCGTGAATATTTAAAGAATATCAAGTCATTACAAGCTCAAATTGCCGACCCCTATATAATAGCAACCACTTATGACACAAAAAAGGTGTTTCCAAGTGAAATGACAAAAACAAGGAGAAAAGATGTAGCAGCAACATCGGCAAATTACGAGGAACTAATAAAGAAGCCAGTGGCTGCTGCTGCCGCCGCCGCTGCTACTACGACAGAATCGAACGGCACCGCTATTCAACTTGCTATTTCAGAATTAGATGAAACCGCCGACACAGATAAAGAAAAGGCACCGGAAATAAGCACTCAAATATGTCGCGGTAAACCGGAAGCCATTACCACCCGATATATTTCCACTTCCAAATGTTTTGAAAATGTGGATAATTATGTTGAACTAAATTACGATGCATTTCCCCAGTGCCGTTTTATTCTCATTGCGGATTTAATTAACATTTTCTTTGGTGAAATTTATTCCGTGGATACTATTAAACAAAGATTAATTTCTATATATGAACGATTGCTTTCGGTAAAACTCAATCATAAATATGTAAAAGAAATCCTAACACAGGAAAAACAGGCCAAAGAATTTTGGATAAAAATAAAAGATGGAGCAGAAGATATTGTTCCGCTGATTATGGATGCAACATTTGAGCCTACATTATTTGATTTTTGGATGCTTTTGGTTTATTTTAAAATTCCATCTGTGTTTGTCTCTAAAAATCCTATCGCATATAATGCAAAAAGAATATTTGTGTGTTATACCAATGATGAGGGAACCATAGAACCAGGGCAAAAATTGGTGTTTATTGATGTTTATAAAGCATATAAATTAATTTCACGAAAGAAAACATCTTATGTGTCGCTAACAAAAGTGGATATTCTTCATTCGGTGGAAAATTGCACCCATTTAGAACCACCAACGGATGTATATGAATATGTACGCAGATTTCCAGAATACAAATTAAAGGTCATTAAAAGTAAGGAAAAAATTCTCGGTATCACGAGTAAATCCGTCAATAAACGCGGAGGAAAAAGAAACGGAGAATATGGAAATCAAAAATACACGCAAAAACGGGGCAGAAATAAAAGGAAAAATAAATCTATGTATTCTTATGTTAGTAAAACCCTAAAACAACGAACCTTTAATAAATAGTTGGAGTGGAACACCCTAATAAAAGTGAATTATAAATGAAAAATATGAAAATTATTGATGAAATAATTAATCCAATTTTCATATTTTTACTTTTGTTAGTTATCAACCAAAAATAATCTCCGGCGAAATGCGAATTTGGGCATTATGTCTATTAATTCCTTGCATATGAAATGACCGATGTTCGCAATCTTCCTGTTTTCCATTTACATTTCCGTAATCAATAAACACAAGCGATGAAGACCGGGTCGCGCGTTTATGGTCGTTTATCCAAGACTGACGACTGCACTGAATAGATGCACCGATGCTCCCTGCATATCTACAACCGCGAAATTTTGCGGTTTTATAAAAGGAAAATCCATTGAATGCTGAAATACAAGGAACCAATGACGTAGTAGTAACCAGTCGTTTATTGACGTATTTTTGAATAATTCCGTAATAACGGTCATTGTTAGGAAAGTGATTATAACTAAAACTGAATGGAGGAATAGAAAGAGCCCAAATATCGTAATATTGAGGCGATGTTTGGAAAGAAAGAGCATCCCATTTATTTAACATTCGGTCTTTATCAAAATACTTATCTAATTTTTCTACATTGCGACAGGGCTTGCTGTTGGGTGAATCAAAGTCCATCATTGCAAAATAAGGACACTGGGGATACTTATTGTGAATAATATCTACACATTTATTGCGCGCGAGAGCGATACGATGAGTGCGATAGGGTAATAAAGTGGTAGCGGGATTTATAAAGAGATGCATCGTGATGCCGACTTTGAGCCATTTTTCTTTCCATTTTTTTAAAACTGCCAAAGAATTATCATTGGATTTGTCGTAAAAAATAACAACGGCGTATTTTGTGCCGAATAAATGCGAACCTATTTTTTTTATATTTTGCATAACATCCTGCAAATAAGGACCACATTGACGAACTGGACCGCAAAAACAGCATTGAACATTAACATTAGGATGAAGATTTGGCACTGATTTATTTTCAGTTTCGTTGTCGACCATATCGCGTTGGTTTCTTTATTTTATTATTTGGACGTTTTTATTTTTTGCAATTTTATCATTTTCATTTTATCATTTTCATTTTATCATTTTGTTTTATCATTTTATTTTTTGCAATTTTATCATTTTATCATTTTGTTTTATCATTTTGTTTTGTTTTTTCTTTTTCACAACAGAAAAAATATATGCTTAAACTAACAAAAGTAAAAAGAAAAGTAAAGCAAAAACAAAAATGAAAATGAATATGAATATGCTTCCTTCGGTCAAACAATTCACCAAAAAAATGGACGTTTGTGCGCTTATTTTTTTATTTGTTTTGTTAGTTGTAATCTCTTACCTTTCTCCACGATTATTTATTCAGCAAATTTTTGATAGTGCTTGGGGGCGTTTTTTGATTGTGCTTTTTATCATATTTTTCGCTCATCAAAACTTTATTTTAGGAATATTGACGGTTCTTTTCGTCATCTACATGAAACACCGAAGTAAGGAGTTTTACGTCATTGAGGGAATGACGAATGCGGATGTCGAGGCAAAAAAAGAAGAAGCAAAGGCTACGCTAACACCCGAACAGCAGGAAGCTTTGGATGCAAAGAAAAAGGAGATGAAGGATAAAAAGGATGCTGTCGCAACCAAGGCTGAGGGTGTTGATAAGGAAGCTGTTCGCCAGTCTTTACAGGCAAAATCATCTAATCAATTGCCTGTGCCATCATCGCAGTCGTCTGACGATGTTAGCCCCAATGTGGAAGAAGGATTTAGCAACCGCAATTATCACTTTTTGTAATAACACATGTTGTAATGGCATAAATTATACCTACCTAACGCAATGTAATAAAAATATAATGCAATCAATAATTTCATTTCATTTCATTTTATTTTTAGAAATATGTCGCAACTGCGGCGGCAACAGCAACATTACATATCACATATCATAATATGGATTGTCATTAATCGTCATTCCGCAGTATTCTTGCGGATTTTTGGCGTAATCCTGAGGAAAATGAATGTTGGCATCTTTGGCGTTTTCAAGCAAAAACTTAAAATTCTCCCAGAATTGAATGGGATGATTTTCTTGAATCGTCATAATATGGGCCAGTTCATGGATGGCTACAAAAGTTAAAGTGTGTAATCCTATCATGTGCTTTTCAGTGTCTTCTTTGGACTTCCGGTTCAGGCACATGGCAATTTTATCGCCCTTATTTTCGCTATATGCCGTGAATTCAGAGGTCGGCAGAGTTTCGCAAAAGGTAGTTGGGTCAAAATTCTCCACTAATCTTCCCACGGCGGGGTCATCGGGATATTTTTTTCCTACATATTTTACAAGGTCGCTACATTTATCGGCGACTTTGGCAAATAAATCAGCGGCTTTATGAAGTTGGTCGCGTTCGCGGACGCAATATGTATTTCCATCTACATTTGAAATCACACATTTTAAATTGTATGAGTCTGAGCTTGTATAAATACGCCAACTAACAAGGACAATAAAAGCGACAAATACAATGCCCCATATGTTATTATTTTTAAAAATAGAAATCATTTTATTTCTATTTTTACACTTTATTTTGTTTTTGTTTTTTGTTTTTTTGTTTTTTGTTTTGTTTTATTTTTGAGCCGTTTAACCATTTACACTAAAGACACTGGATTTTCGTTCCATCTGCGGTCGCAACATGTTGAATTGAAGCATAAAAGAATAATCAAAATTACCCATTTCGGGCATTTGTCCGTTGTGATAACGCAATTTTACCTTTAATTTGCGAATTCGTTCGGCTGGCGGATTAAACCACTTGTAAGAAGGCGATGAGTCGTCATACCACTGCGACACGGGTGTAGTAGGAATAGATATTTTTGCAAAAGATGCATTTACAACTCCATTGGTGCGATTAGTGGTTGCTGTGAATTTGGATAAATTATACGGCGATGTTTCGTCAATGCAATTATATCCCTCTAATTCCAAGTAAAAATATGCGGGTCCCATTAGATTAATTTTCATCGGCGTTTTCAGGAAAAATACTTTGGAACCCGGCAAGTCTTTGTTAGGCAAAAGCCACATGCCCGGTTTAGCGTTATCATATTCTGTAATGGGAGTTCCATCGGCTTCTCTATAAAACATCAAGTCACTGGAATACAAACGCGGAACAATAATTAATGGTTCGCCTGTAGCTGGTGTATATGGAGCGACATTGGAGTCTGCTTGCACCAATTGATGGCTGTATTCAGGCGCAACAGCGATTTCAGTGCAACGGGTAAAACCCAGATAACCAGGTAATCCCCAGTTCGTATACTCGGGAAGCACATTGCGACGAGCACAGCGTGTGTCTAAATACTCTTCACTTCCAAAAATGAGAGCATCATTGACTAACTGGAATGAATCACGCTCATTTCCGAACCACAACTTTTGTTGAACATCATTGTAAATAATTTTAAAGGCGCTGTATCCATTATCCTTATCATTGCCATCAATAACTAGTAAATCATCAGTTAAAGAAGGGTCTTTATCAATTAAAAAATAATTAACGGCGGAATTGAATTTTTTCTGCAATTCAGAAGCCATCGATTCGGGTGTATAATATCCTTCTTCAATAGTAATCACAAATAAGTGGTCTAAATTTGCGGCTAAAATATCGTGTATTTGTTGTGTAAGACCTGGTCCTACGCCAGGGTCATAAATAGTCAAAAATTGAAACACCATTTTTCTGTTAGCATTGAAATCGGAAAAGACATTGTAGTTTGAGGGAAAAGACCAATTAGCCAAAGACAATGATTGAACATTTAAATAATCCTGCGGAAGCTCAATTTCAAATTCAGACGAATTAGGATATTTGATAATGTCGCGGTCTTGTGAATGAATAGATACATAATATTGTTCATTTAAATATTGGTTCGCATTTGGAATGAGCGGGTGATTAGTATTCACATTGAATTTACTCATTGTGCTTCTTTCTTTTTGTCTTTCTTTATTTGTATATTATATTTCGTTTGTTTTTCCTTTTATTTGTTTTTGGAGGTGTTTTTTGGGTTGTTTTTTGGGTTGTTTTTTTGAGGTTGTTTTGTGAATTTATTTTTATTTTTGTTAGCATTTTCATTTTCTTATTGCCATAAAATAAAAGAATATTTAAGGTTCAATATACAAAAATAAACAAACAAACAAAATGCAGAATGGTGTGAAGTCTATTGAATGGATGCCTGATTTTGGTTGGATATTTATTGGAATTTGCATGTTTGGAGTAAGTGATTATTTAGCACATACTTTTTGCAAAACTAACAATGATTGTTTAATTTATTATATTTTGCTTGGCATTATAGGAATAATCATTGTGCATAATAATTCCATTCATTGGGAAGATTTCTATCAATCTCAATATAAAAAATATCACTCTAAAAATAACAAAAAACGTCAAAAGTAAATAAAAAATAAATAAATTGTTGCATTATATAAACAATCGTCAATTTATCGATAACCACTGATACACAATAAAAATGAATAATATGCAAAAACCAATCATTATGGTAAGCATCATCGGTTTATTGGGTGGTCTTTACTTTATTTATTCCAATACCAAGTTGCATGAGAGCAAAGTGCAAGTGGAAGGGCTAACAAATATGGATAATGGAGGGGTGGGAGGAGTGGATGCTACTAATCGATGTCCGAATTTACTCATTCAAAAAGGTGCCAAATTCTATTTATATAATACAACTTTGGCGGAAGTCCCAGGTGTTAATCCCATCACCTTTAATAATTTAGAAGAATATACAGAGTTTTTAGAGTGGCAACGAAGTGCGGGTATTCGTTGTCCCGTTTTATACGTCCAAAATACATATAACGCTCAGGGAGAACGCGTATATAAAGTGCGTCCAAGTGTATCGGAACCTCAGGGCGGATTACCTCCCGCAACTCCTGTGCCGCTGCCTCTGCGTTTTACTCCCTTGGTCGACGCGTCTCGTCAGGACGGCGAATACAACATGCAAAGCTACCCAGCATATGACCAATCCAGTTATTATCAGGGTTCCATCACACCCTTGGACCAAATTAAAAATTCAGAAACGAATATGTTGTACAGCGATAATCCGATGGACCCGAATTGGGGTGGTCAAAAATATACCGAGGCTTTAGTAAACACGGGTTATTACGCGGGAAATGAAGTGTCTATTGCTGTGCCTTAGATGTTTTATGTTTTATTTGTTATTTGTTTTTTGTTATTTGTTTTTTATTTTTTTGTTAGTTAGACCATCTATTTTCTGGTCTATATTATCAATTTTTTCGTGTATTGTTTGAATTTCTTTTGTCATTTGTTGCATCATTTGTAAAAGATTGAAAAGAATATTTTCATTTGCATCATTGGGGATGATGTTGTTGTTTTTATTTTTTTCGGTTATTTCCTTTTCTTCGGTTTCTTCCTTTTCTTCTTTTAGAACATCATATTCAATTACCTGATTATGATTTTCATTGATTGTGGCTGTTTTTTCTTGATGTAATTTATTTTTCCTTGGTTTTAATTTTAGTTCTGGTTGTGTGTCTGCTTTTGGATTTTCAGTTTTTTGTGATGCTAATGATGACGGCAGTGGGTCATAATTTCGTTCTGCTAAAGTTCGGGCAAATTGTTCGGAAATTGTCTCTGCGCTATCTGTATCTGTATCTGTGTTGAATTGATTGGTATTTTTTTCTGTAAAATCAATCTCAGGAGGAGGTGCGGTTGTATGCATCATGCTGTTAAAGTTATCTTGTTGTTCTTGGAGTTGATTATTAAATTGTTGACGGCGTTGTGATTGAATATCTTGGTGCAAAATAGGATTTGGATTGAGATTTAGATTTGGATTGGGATTAAATTGAGAAATTTGTTGGATTGTTGTGCTTGTAAGTGGAGATTTGTCATCTTCAATAATTTGGATTTTTGTTTTGTTTAAATAGTCGCGAATTTCGGGATAATAATTTTGAATGGCCGTATTTAGTTTAAATAAAAAGGTTTTGTTCCAAGTTAAAAGGTCTTGGGTTTGGGGATATTCTGTTTTGAATTTTTCCAGTTGTGCGTTAAAAATATTGCGAATGCCTTGTGTATAATTTTGCACTGTTTTGCTTTTGGCATGTTGTTGTAGTTGATATTCATCGCTAATAATGTCCCACAATAATCCTACATTATTTTGGGAAAAAAAATTATTTATTATGGATTGCATTATGTTTTATTTATTTGTTAGTTTTGATTTTATTTTTATGTTTTTTATGTTTTTATATTTTTACATTTATATTTTTGTGTTTATTTTATTCGAAATTCCTATGCATTGGTTTAATTGGTAGTTGCATTAGTTGTATCAGAGTAGATAATCTTACCCAAAGTGTATGTAAAGCTTGAACCACTATAATTATAAATGAACAAGCCAATACCTGTACCAAGAGCACTTCAAGTAATTCCTGGGTAGACATATGATGTAGAACCATTACCATCAGTATACAAATTAATAGATGTATTGATATCAGAGTATAAAGTAGGTGTTCCACCTATCTTTGCATAATATGCAAATTTCAAGGTTCCTGCAATTCCATCTGTGTCGGTTCCTCCTGGTGTTCCTGGCGTTGCTGAAACCATATAATTCAAAGATATAAAATGATACAAGTCATCTTGGCCGTTCCATAAGATGCCTGTGAATTGACCATTGTTTTGGGATGTGATTTGTGATGTCATAGCATACCCATCTTGTGTTAAATATCCTAAACCTGTGGCACCTGTGGCTCCGGTAGCACCTGTGGCACCTGTGGCTCCCGTGTGTCCTGTGGCTCCCGTGTGTCCTGTAGCACCCGTGTGTCCTGTGGCTCCCGTGTGTCCTGTGGCTCCCGTGTGTCCTGTAGCACCCGTGTGTCCTGTGGCTCCCGTGTGTCCTGT
>Ga0233415_10000985_pt1 | contig 12724 bp, 19 predicted proteins | sample Na_anoxic_12_MG_FD_188631 | JGI IMG/M metagenome (GOLD analysis project Ga0233415, IMG submission 188631) | Seawater microbial communities from Saanich Inlet, British Columbia, Canada - Na_anoxic_12_MG | ecosystem: Environmental > Aquatic > Marine > Inlet | place: Canada: British Columbia... | reverse complement strand
GAATATTTGCACCGACTGAAACAGAAGAGATAGATCCTCGACGCCAAGCATTTCTAGAAAACTTTCGAACACCGCAAAACACTTCTAAAGATTTACCCATTGAACAACCTGTTGAGACTGCTCCTGTAGAAGAAATTGTGGAGGAAGAAGCACCATCAGTTCTTGGAGGCTATGATGCTAGTGTTCAATCTCCTATTATATACCCTTACGGCACAGGAAACACTTTAGTATCCTATGAAGATTTGATTAATCGAATCGGCTAAACTAACCACTCTTTATAATCTTCACCCAATACTTGAGTAGCTAAATCAATTTTATTTCTTAAGCTTTTAATAATCTTTTCATCGACCGTTTTCTCTGTCATTAAATCAATATACGTCACTTTGTTTGTTTGACCAATACGATGTGCACGATCTTCCGACTGTAATCGTATTTCTAAATCATAAGAATTAGAATAATAAATCATGTGGTGTGCTGCCGTTAATGTTAAACCAAAACCACCCGTACGAGGATTACCGACAAAGAAACGAATAGGATTATCCATGTCTTGAAAGTTTTGTACGGCTTCTTGCCTATCTTCTGTTTTTGTATCACCGAAGAAAGAAACCACACTATCGGCACCATACTTCTCTGCTAAGGTTTGAGTAATCTTCATAATATCATGACGGTACACGGCCCAGATAATAACCTTACCATCAATCTCTTCTAAACAATTCATTAACTCCGGTAATCTATTATTAGGTATTTCTTTTATCTCGCCGTCATTAACAATCACACTACCACAAACAATTTGATGTAGCTTTACTAACTGTGCAAGCATTGTCGTCACGGATGTTTCTTTACCTTCAATCTCGGCTATCGCCTCACGCTTCATGGTCTCATACATCTTCGCTTGTTCGGGTGTCATTTCAACAATACGTTTAGTAAAAACTTTATCGGGTAAGTCTAAGCAATCTGATTTCAATACACGATAAGAATACTGATCGACTTTATGATTAAGTTCATCTAATCGCTGATAGCCTATGATTTGTTTAAAACTGTGACTCCCCATGTTTCTGTTTACTAATTGACAGTACCTTGCTTTGAAAGTGTAGAAAGAAGAGAAGTCTAAAAAATAAGGATCAAGAAAATAAGATTGTGTATACAAATCTAAGGGTGATTTAGTAACAGGAGAGCCTGTTAAGATACGACGATACTTAGCAAGTTGTCGTAGCTTAATAAGATTTTTTGTCCGTTGAGCAGTAGGAGACTTGATTGTTGTGCTTTCGTCGACAGCCATAAGAGCGACAAAGCCACTAAGAAATTTTTCTGCAATTTGTATTCCTTTCTTTGTTGCAAACGCATCAATGTTCATCAAGAAAATAACTAACTTGTCTTTGATTGTGAACATCTCTGACAATTGTTTTAAATTTGATTTAGTTGTTTTCGGTGACCAAGTTACTATATGGTAATCAACATGTTCCGGCATGTGTGTGGGTATCTCAGATTTTTCCCAGTTACGATATACACCTTTCGGAGCAATCACTAAGGCTCCATTAATTTTTCCTTTATCATAAAGCATAGCAATATTGTCGATGAGAACTTTAGATTTACCTGTTCCCATTTCCATAAATAATGCAAAAGCTTCTCTATTCCACGACGCACCTAATGCTTTTAATTGATGCTCGTATGGCATTGTTTTAAATTTGTAATCCATCAGTAATCCTTTTAAAATTTCTACTAGCTAATTTATATTTTTTAATTTATAGTTCAACCAGAAATTATGGCAGTATATGTAGTACAAGAAGCTTTAGGCAAAAATATTTTATCCGCGGAAAAGTACGGAGAGCTTATATTATTATTAGAATATAATAGGCAAATCGTATTATCTTCTGCACCAACAGTGCGCGTCTTAAAAGAAAAATTAAAAAACTTTAGTGACGAAGATTACTTATTGTTAATGGGTGATCCTGTGGCAATGGGTCTCGCATGTGCTATTGCATCCGATGTTAATCGTGGTAAAGTTAAATGCTTGAAGTGGGATAAACGAGAATCTCGTTACTATCCTGTAGAATTCGATATTCATGAGAAAGGATTAAAGCATGATGAATTTTGAAGACGATGCTAAAATCAATATTAGCAACAACAATCTGGACGAAGTGAGTTCACTTTGTCAAGAACTCAGCAATCTTGAAAACGATATCAAGTCTTACGAAGACACGGTAAAAGAACTTAAGAAAAAAGCTGACAAGTTATCGATGGAGGTCATCCCTGAAAAGATGAACGAACTTGGATTAAAATCTGTAGAACTCAATGATGGTTCTAAATTAAAGATAGCAGAATTTGTTCAAGCACGGATTACTGAAGACAACAAAGAACAGGCATTCTCATGGTTACGTGATAATGGCCATGGTGATCTCATCAAACATAATCTTTCTGCATCCTTCGGTCGAGGAGAAGATGACAAAGCACAGAACTTTAAAACTCGTGCTGAAGAAATCGGACTTGATCTAATGGAGAAAGAGTGGGTGGAACCTATGACACTCAAAGCCTTTGCAAAAGAGCAAGTGGCTCAAGGCTCTGGTATTCCAATGGATACCTTCGGGGTCTTTATAGGTAATAAGACGAAAATAACAAAAACATAAAAAGGAAAAATGATAATGGCAAATGCTAAAACAGACACAGGTGCAGTAACTGTGAAAAAAGAAACTGCAGTCGTAGCGGCTAGCTTCTTAGAAGATGATGCTAATAAAGGGTTGGAAGGTATTACACAAGAAGACCTAGCAACACCTAGACTTAAAGTCTTAATGGCTTTATCTCCTCAAATAAATGAAATAGAGGGTGCGAGAGCAGGGATGATTTTAAACACCGCTACAGATAAACTGTTTGACGGGTCAGAAGGTATTAAAGTATTACCTTGTGCATACGTTAGACAATATGTGGAATGGCAAGATAGAGGACAAGGAACGGGTGCACCTGTTAATGTGTATGGTTCTGATTCCAACATCCTTGCACAAACTACTAGGGATAATAATAACAAAGATAGATTAGAAAATGGTAACTACATTGAAACTTGTGCTAATCACTTTGTGTTAGTAGTAGAAGGCGACGGACAAATTTCTCCTGCAGTCATTACTATGAAATCAACTCAGTTAAAAAAGAGTAGGAAGTGGAACTCCATGATGAATGGATTAGTCTTACAAGGTAAGAACGGTCCTTACAATCCTCCTTCTTTTTCAAGGTTCTATACTTTGAAGACTGCGCTTGAGGGTAATGATAAAGGAAAGTGGCACGGCTGGGATATCACTGCTAGTGAGTGGATTACAGATGACGATAAAACTTTATATGCGCAAGCAAAGAAGTTCTCTGACTCTGTGAGAAGCGGTAAAGAAACCGTGAAACACGAACAGGATGATACAAAACCTAGCGGAGACGTGCCGTTCTAAGTTTCGGTCCATCATGACAGGGTTCGCGTTGATCCTGCAAAAAAAGATCATAGGTGGGGACCGGGAGCGACAGCTTTTAATTTTGCTGCCTATGATCAAGACGCACTAAAGGAGAATTCATGATAGAGAAATTTAAACAGATATTCAGTGGACTAGACCGTGCTCACGGTGTTTATAAAAAAGGTGAGACACAGAATGGTATCAAGCAAAAGGGTAAAGCCTACATAAAGAAAGAACCTGTCACCGATTTATTGTGGCAGAAACATCTGGACGGTGAGGAAAGTCTAGGGATTATTCCTGTAAGAGATGCAATTAAAGAATTAGACGGTGAGATTCTCACACCCAGTACGTGTAGTTGGGGATGTATTGACATCGATACATATCCCTTGGACCACGGAGCATTAATTAAAAAGATTAGAGATTTAAAACTACCTTTGGTTGTATGTCGATCAAAGAGTGGAGGCGCACACTTGTTTCTATTTACAAGTGAGCCTGTAGTAGCAAAAATATTAAAAGATAAACTAGAAGAAATTGCAGCATTATTAGGTTATGCGGACTGTGAAGTATTTCCAAAACAAATTGAGATACTTGCTGATAGAGGCGATACAGGTAATTTCTTAAATCTTCCATACTTTAATGGTTTAACAGGTATGCGTTATGCTTTTAATGATAGGGGAGAAGCTTTAGATTTACCAGAATTCTTTGATATGTATGATACTTACGTACAGTCAGCAGAACAGATTAATGAATTAAAGATAGAAAGTAAAAAACAAGTAGATGAATTAGAAGATGGACCGCCTTGTTTACAGATGATGATGTCCTTAGGTATACCTGAAGGTGGAAGAGATAATGCTTTGTTTCAATACGCCGTTTATGCAAAGAAGAAGTGGCCAGATGGTTGGCAGAATAAATTGGATGATTTTAATTTAAAGTATATGCAACCACCGTTGTCTTCATCTCAAATACAGAAGACAGTACGTCAACACGAACGCAACGAATATCAATACAAGTGTAAAGATCAACCGATGAAGTCACACTGTGCTTCGGGCACTTGTCGATTTAGAAAGTATGGTATAGGTGGTGACTTTCAACATGAGATGTCCGATCTTACAAAGTATCAATCAGATGAATCGCAGTGGTTTTTAAACATCGACGGTAGACGTTTATCTTTAAATACAAAAGACTTGTATGATCAAAATAGATTTATTCAATCTTGTATGGATCAATTAAATATTATTCCTAATCGATTGAATCCTCGTGATTGGATACAACGATTACAAGAATTGATTGCCAATGTAGAAATCATTGAAATGCCGAAAGAGATTACAAAAGAAGGTCGTTTTGATTTCTTACTTGATAGTTTCTTAGGTGATCAAGGTGAGGCAATGAACATAGAAGAAATACATATTGGTAAAGCTTGGTTTGAAGAAGGTATGGCATATTTCAAACTGAACTCCTTACAAGACTTTTTAACAAAGAAACAGTTTAAAGATTTTACAACAACACAAATGTCTGCTCGTATTAAACAAATGGGAGGCGGTGATACAAGAAAGAAAGTAAAAAACAAGACTGTCTTTATGTGGTATGTGCCTTACAATAAAACAGAAAAACTTAATTTAGATACACCTGATATGGAGGAGGTATTACCGTTTTGAGGAAGATTATCTTTGGTCCACCCGGAACAGGGAAGACTACTTATCTTTTAGATGAGGTCTTTGCAAAAGAAGTGGAGCAAGGAGTTGATCCCGCAAAAATAGGATACTTTGCCTTTACAAGAAAAGCCGCACAAGAAGCTTTAATGAGAGCATTGGGTAAATTTCCTAGTATATCAAAGAAGAACTTTAAACACTTTCAAACACTACATAGTTTGGCTTATCACTCTATTGGTTTAACAGAGAGCGATGTGATGAATGATGAAGACTATCGGTATCTATCTGATAAATTACAGATACGTTTGTCAAACCCTAATCGTAAAATAAATACATTAGGGGCAGGCTTTCCCGATGATCAGTTTACTGCACTAATTGATTTATCAAAGATTAACGGAGTATCTGTACAAGAACAATTTCAACAACACGACGGACACTTAGAAGGTGGTTTATTAAAGTTAGAGTATATCGCTAAAGGTTTACACGACTACAAGTTTGGTGGTAATAGCCCACGATTTAAGTTTGATTATACTGATATGTTAATTGAATTTAACAAACGTGATATGGACGTGGGATTAGATGTAATTATCATTGATGAAGCGCAGGATTTATCATGGTTACAGTGGCAGTTAGTAGAGAAGTTATCTCGTAAAACAAAACGTATTTACATTGCAGGAGATGATGACCAAGCCATTTTTAAATGGGCAGGTGCTCGTAGTGACTTCTTGGTAAATATGGAAGGGGAGAAAGTAGTTTTAGGACAGTCGTATAGAATACCAAAATCTGTTCAACGTGTCGCTAATAATATTATCTTGCCTGTACAAAAAAGAGTTTTTAAACACTGGCGTCCAAGAGAAGATGAAGGTACAGTTAAATATTTACCTACACGACATTTAAAACCATTATCTAACGGTGACTGGATGATACTAGGTCGTACTAATTATATTCTCGATCAGATAGAAGATTATTTAAAGTCAGAAGGATATTATTATAAACGCAATGAACAACGCTCTGTAAGTGATCGTTTATTTAAAGCCGTGCGTGCATGGGAACAATTACAACGTACAAACATAATAACACTAGACGATGTAAAAAATATTTATTATTATTTACCTAGAATCGAAAGAAGACATAAACAGATGCAGAATGTTCAACAAGAATTATTTACGTATGAAGAGTTAGTAAAAGACCATGGCTTGTACTTAGATAAAAATACACCATGGCAAGATGCATTAACAAAGATTACCGAAACAAAAAAGTTTTATTTATCTGCAGTGTTACGTCGAGAGCGTGACTTATCTCACGAACCACGGATCAAACTATCGACTATTCATGGCGCTAAAGGTGGTGAGGCAGATAATGTTATGTTGTTAACAGATCTTTCTAAAAAGGCTGATGAATCCTATTGGAAAGATAAAGATGATGAACGTAGGGTATTCTATGTTGGAGTAACAAGAGCGAAAGAAAACTTGCATATTGTTCGATCTAATTCTAATAGAGAATTTTCTGAATTGTTTCAAAGGATACATTAATGGGTATACAGATTCCAATCTTTCAACCACCAAGTGAGTGGTTACCACCAGAAGACTTTCCTGATCTATCTGGTGCAAAAGAAATTGCAATTGACTTAGAAACTTGTGATCCTCACATCAAGGAAATTGGTCCGGGTTGGGCGACAGGTAAGGGATATGTTATAGGAGTAGCTATTGCCGTAGAAGGTTGGCAAGCATATTATCCTATCCGTCACGACGGCGGTGGTAACTTTGATGAAAAAGTTTTTAAGAAATGGTTTCAAGAAGTTCTCAATCTACCCTCTGATAAAATATTTCATAACGCTATGTACGATGTTGGTTGGATTACTTGTGGTATGGGTATGACGATCAATGGTCGATTGTTAGATACTTTAATCGCCGCTCCTCTCGTGAATGAGAATATGATGCGGTACAGTTTAAATGAATTAGCAAAGCACTATTTAGGCGAATCTAAGTCTGAAGCTTTACTATATGAGGCAGCCCGTGAATGGGGTGTGGACGCGAAGGGCGAGATGTATCGATTACCCCCGATGCATGTCGGCCCTTACGCAGAACAAGATGCCGCCGTAACCTTGAAGTTATGGAATCATTTAAAGGTAGAGATTACTAAACAAGAATTAACTCATATATTTGATCTTGAAACACGATTATTTCCTGTGTTATTGGAGATGAAAAAGAAAGGAGTACGGGTTGACATACAAAGAGCAGAGAAGATTAAAGGCGAATTATATAAAAAGGAGAAGGAAATATTACGCCAGATTCAAAGAGATACGGGAGTTGAGATCAGCGTATGGGAAGCTCGATCGATTGCAAAGGCTTTCGATGCTCAAGACATTACTTATCCTAAAACACCGAGGTCTAATGAACCTTCTTTCAACAAACACTTCTTATCAACTCACCCTTCACCGATCGCCAAAATGGTTAACGAAGCTAGGGAAATAAATAAAGCACGCACAACATTTATTGACACAATTTTAAAACACGAACACAAAGGTAGAATTCACGCTGAGATTCATCAAATGCGAGGTGAAAGTGGGGGTACGGTTACAGGACGTTTTAGTTATAGTAGCCCTAATCTTCAACAAGTTCCTGCAAGGAACAAGGTTCTCGGACCACTGATCAGAAGTTTGTTTATACCCGAAGAAGGTTGTCGTTGGAGTACCTTTGATTATTCACAACAAGAACCAAGAATATTGGTTCACTTTGCAAAGCTTACCATGGGCGGTCTAAGAGGTGCCGACGAAGTAATACAAGCATACGAAGATACCGACGCCGACTTCCATCAAGTCGTGGCTGACATGGCGGGGATTGATCGTAAACAGGCGAAGACCATAAACTTAGGTATGATGTACGGCATGGGTAAGGGAAAGCTAAGTAGCGAACTCGGTCTTGACATTGATGATACTGCGGCATTGTTCGAGGAGTATCATTCTCGCGTTCCGTTTGTCAAACAGTTAATCGATCAAGCTTCTAAAAAAGCAGGTGACGTAGGAACTGTAAGAACATTACTAGGTCGTGTCTGCCGTTTTGAATCATGGGAACCTAACAAGTTTGGTATAAACAAACCGTTGCCAAGAGCAGAAGCGGAAAGAGAATATGGGAAAGACATCAAACGTGCCTTTACTTACAAAGCGTTAAATAGATTAATTCAAGGTAGTGCCGCTGATCAAACAAAGAAAGCCATGGTAGACTTATACGAGGCAGGATACCTTGCGCATATTCAAGTTCATGACGAGCTAGATTTCAGTTTGTCAAGCGAAAAAGAGATGAAAGAAATAAAGAATTTGATGGAAAACTGTGTCGAACTTAGGGTAAAATCAAAGGTTGACGTTGAAGTAGGGCCTAACTGGGGTCAGATAAAAGAATTGAACTTGAAAGATGAGTAGTGTATAAGGGTTGTTATGTCTATTGAACAAAGAGATAATTTTGTAAATAATCCCTCTAATGAAGCGATGGCTAAAAAAATTCTTAAAGAACAGGGAAACAAAAACCCTACGTCTGAAGATATTGGGAAATTTTTATCTGATGAATTTGAAAAATTAGATAAGGATAAGACGGGATCTGATTTAGGAAGATTTATCGGCGGAAGACTAAAAAAAATAAAAACTGCCCTAGGTTTAAAAAGGGGTGGAGAAGTAAAGAAAACTAAGAAAAAAATAAAACACGCTGGCCGTCTCGCGAAACGCGGATACGGTAAAGCAAGAAAATAACAAGGAGTTAGATATGGAACAAATACATGATTTAGAGAAGGCATTGAAGTCTCTGCAAGAAACGTATAACTTAGCGTTGAAAAAAATTGAAGAACTATGTGATGACAAACAAGAGATGAGACAAGAAATTTTTAAACTAAAGGGGATGTATCAAGAACAATCTGTCGAGTAGTGATTATTGATTTCGAGAAAGAAAGAAGAAAGAGAAGCTATCCCGATGAGGATGGCTTTCATGAATTTGTTCAGATTATAGTTCCCATTAGAAAAAACGAAGAAGAACAAAGATTCTTATCGTCAGACTGTACCTTTCTTACCAACAGTGATTTTTTTTATGAACAGATGATGGATCCAGACGTCAAAGAAAAGTTTACGGGAAACTTAAAACGATATTTTGAGGAGTACGAAGAACAATTAAGAGAAAGAGAAGAAGGAGTGGATTTAATTATGAATCACGTAGGAGATATAGAATGGAGTTAACTTATCATAAAATACCGGGCTGGTTTAATTACCAAGACTCGTATGCTCAATTAGCTAGTAACTTACCCGACGAGTCTAAGATCGTGGAAATCGGATCCTTTATGGGTCGCTCTACAAGTTTCTTGGCAACATCTTTTTGGAACGCGAACAAGGAAAATGTAAAAATATATTGTATTGATACATGGGAAGGTAGTGGTAAAGAACATGCCCACATCGATCTATCTAGAATGTATGAAACTTTTCGTGAGAACTTACAATTTTTTATCGGAAGAGAAATGGTTATTCCTTTACAAGGACGCAGTGATAATCAAGAGTTCTTAGATCGTTTTGAAGATGGCTCACTTGATGCAATCAGTGTCGACGGTGCTCATACTTATGATGAAGTTAAAGATGATATTTTAAATTGGTGGCCAAAGTTAAAACCCGACGGTGTAATGATCGGTGATGATTACAATTGGGAAAGTGTTAAACAGGCTGTGAACGATTCTTTTACACAATTAAATGTGCCTAATGAAATATGGGTAAACTCTAGCACGGAGTACACATGGTACGTTGCAAAGAATGGTAACGCAGAACCTTATAAAAAGATGATTCCTAAATAATATCTTTTGCAGTGCAGAACCCTGTCAGATACACATCACGTCGATATGATTGTCTTTTCATTTCTTCAACGAAAAAAACACAATCGTTAACTGTTTGAAATGTTTCTTGTGTGGGTAGTGCAACGCACGTTTTATCTAAGGGTAATGTTGGATTCTGCAAACACATTATTAAAACGAGAAAGATTTTCATCTCAATATTGTATCTTATTTAGTTGCAAAAGTATTAATAATTTTATAAGATTATCCCATGAATACCGCAAAATATAAGTCGGTTGCAGTCCGATTAGAAAGTTATAAAAAAGCTGCGCCTATGGCGAAAGAAAGATACATGTCCATGGGATCGTTTATTCGTTATTTAATTGATAATGAATATGAGAGAATCAATGGCGTTACGCCCAAACCGAATGGAGCCCACCATGAATCCCGAGTTGAAGAAAGCCATTAGTGATCTAATCACCTACGCTCGATATGATATCGGCGAAAATTTAGAAGATTCAATCAAAGTTATTGAAGGATGGTTAACTGAAAAAAAAGTACAAATTAATGATCATGACCCTAAATTTTTTATAGAAGAAAAAGAGTTTTAAAAGTTTGGATAGCTCACTCCTTACTTTATCCCTCCCACAAGGCACCGTTGTTCGAGCTATCCCAAGTCTGGGTATCCTTTCCTCCGCATTGCATTTTCCTAGACGAGTCAAGACTGACCAACGGTGCCATTACTAGAACCCCGACATAAATTTGGTAGGAAAGTAGAGCGAATGATTACGCAGTTCTTGGAAGATTTAGATCCGAACTATGTCGTCTATACAAGCTCCACGGAACTCGGGCCAATCGATCTAGTCGTTGTGAATATGGAAACGGGAAAATCGGTTTTTGTTGATTGTAAGGGAACAAGAAGTAAGGGAGTTAGACGTCACATACCCCCTAAAATCACCAACAGAGAAAAATGGAAACACCTTAATCGATGGTTTGTTTTAATGAATGAGCGAGATGAGATCCATATTCGCAGTCGTAAATACCTAAAAAACCCCGACCGAGTAATTCAAGAATTTAAAAACGCGCTAAAATAAGTTATATTGTGCGCATGGTAGCACTCAATGTTCTTCGTGGCGTAGCCTCTTTAGTTCCCACTTTAGGGGGAGCGACATATATGGGATCAGAGAAACCCGAAGGTATTGAAGAAGTATTTAAAGCCGCAACAGGAACCTCGGGTATATCTCGAGCATCAGAAGGTTTAACCAAAGAAATTAATGTTAAGAAGGTTGCCGATCGATTGAAGGCGGCGGGTGTTGATCCCGAGACCGCAGATAAAATTGCTCAAGGTGCCATCGGTCAGTTTGGTGATGCAGTGATCGGGGACGACGAAGCATCCGCGATTGCTCAAGACATTGGAAGAGGTTTAGAAGGTGGTAAGCCTAGTGGTAGTGCGATGATTGATTTTGAAGGCATCATGTCTTTAAAAGACAAAGAGTCTGGAAAAATAATTCCGTTTCAAAAACCAGAAAAAGATGATGAAGAAGATCCGAACAAAGCTCCCGATCCCGATAGTTTGCCCGACATAGTAAATTTAAAAGAAGAAAAAGAAAAACAACCGAGATCCGCTTTTGCAGATACATATAGTGGAAAAGTAATGGAATCGGTTATGAAGTATTTAAATAAAGCAGGTTATGATTCAGGAGAGTATGTTTTAGGAGTAATGGAAACGCCTCTTGAAGATTTGGAAGATATTTTAAAGAACGCTGAAGATTATATTATGAAGCCAAATAAAATTACTAACTTAGAAGAAATACAAAAAGTTTATGATAGAGAAACTAATAGACCTTATGAAGGTAAGGGATCTTTTGAAAATTATTTAAATCGTGTTGATAAAGTTTTAAATAAAATGGACACGCAGGTAAAAAAGATTGAAGATAAATATGGTGAAAAGATTACCAACAAAGAAAGTTTTGAAAAGTTTAAAGATGATATAGAGAGATTTAAGGCGGTGAGAAAAGATGAGCCCGCTTTCAAACAAATGAGAAAGGATTTTCATTATTATCTAGGTATGATTAATAATGATTTAGAAAAGTTAGGCGAAAAGTATGATGAAGGTGACAAATTAATTCTTGACGTAGGCCAATACTTCGAGGATTTTTATTAATTTTCTTGCGATTTAATTAAATAGTTTAGATACCATTGCGCTTTCTTGAGGTCTTCAATGCCATTCTTCTTTCGCCACCGTGAAATGTACTTGACGACGTTACCTTCAAAGTAATCTAATTTGTATTCACGGATAAAGTCCGCGACTTCTATTTTGCCACGGTAGTAGTTGGGGTTAATCTTGTCCTTCATCGCCACCTTCTAAATTTTTCCTTGGATAATATATTTCGTGAAGACTATCGCAGTTCGGACAATGTAAGACCGATAGAATACTGTACTCATCATTTTCTTCTTCGATGTCAAAATCATTTCCCCAAATTATTTCCTCGTTGCAGTGGTAACACTTCATCCGCCACCTTCCCACATCTCATGGCCCTCGTCGGGATTGTCGTTTTTATTTTTCTTCGACTCAATCCATATCTGTTCATTGCGCCAAATGTATTGGTACTGTTCGCCGTACTTATTAACGAAATCTTTTTCTGTCATGGTCTTGGCGTCATCTTCCATGTCCATGAAAAACGCTTTTACTTTTCCCATTACGCACTCTTCCTTTTAAAATGATAACTTCGTGGTTTTGTTCCTTTGGATAAAAAATGTTCATACGCTTGACCGATCCCTCGTCGTAGGGCCTCGGTCGATTGATCGTGCGCCGATCTTTTTTCGGCGGTATCTCTCAGGCCGTCATCTTTG
>Ga0233415_10000983_pt1 | contig 12741 bp, 14 predicted proteins | sample Na_anoxic_12_MG_FD_188631 | JGI IMG/M metagenome (GOLD analysis project Ga0233415, IMG submission 188631) | Seawater microbial communities from Saanich Inlet, British Columbia, Canada - Na_anoxic_12_MG | ecosystem: Environmental > Aquatic > Marine > Inlet | place: Canada: British Columbia... | reverse complement strand
TTTACAGAGAGGTCAATAGTTCTTAAATTATTTTTATCAACAACTAATTGTTTAAAGTACTTATGTGCACTTTTTATTTGTGAAGATATTTGTGCAATTACTTCAGCATTTGCATTTCCTGTATGTTTTCTTGCAAAACTAGCCATATCTCCTGAGACAATTCCATTACTGCAAACCATAACATACCCTCCTATAGCACATTGAAATCTAGTGCTTTTATCATAGGAATTAGTCCATCCAAACATCATTCCCAGGTCTTCTTCTTCTTTTACTTCAGTAGAATACATGTTAAATACTTGTGGAATTGGTTTGATGTGATATATACCCTGAGCTACTTGGGCATTCATATTAGCTCTATAAAGTTCACGCTCTATGTAGAATCCATTATTTTTTAAAATGTCTTCTGTGTGCTTCATTACGTCTTTATGAGGTATTACAGTGTAAGTACTTCCATGTGACGGTAATGCGCTTGATGTTAAAAACTGTTTTGTAGTTTCTGTTGGTCTTGTGTATCCCATAATTTTAAATTTAATAATTGTTTTGATTTAAATAACTAAGTATATATTTAGCATATATAACATTTATATTTTCTCCTTCAAACATAAAGGATGTTTTACCTTCATCTAGTGCTTTTTTATAAGCTGATTTAAGACTTACGGCTGATTCTTTATCCATAAACATACGGGATTCAGTTATTTTGTCTTCATCTTCTGGTTTATTTGTTTTTCTTGCCATTTAAAATAATTTTAATTGATTTGTCTCAGCCATAATTTTACTGATTTCTTTTTCAATAGCTTGTATATAGTATCTATTATCAATATCATATGCACTCCATCTTTTATAAAGTTTCATTTTATTATATAGTGTCTGTAACCAATGTCCAGACTCTAGTTGAATCTCACGCCCATCATCAGAGTTTACTTTAATGATTTTGGATCCTTTATTAGATATATAATATCTATTAATTTTCTGTAGTTTGTCTTCTACTTTGTGATCTACATCAATATATCTAGATATTTGTTGCCATCTACCCTTACTTTTCCCTCCTATACAATAATCTAAAATATTTCTATTAGAGTTAATATAGTCAGAAGGAAGAATATCTTTTACAAAATAAGCATATATCCCTTTAGGAACTATAAGTTTAGATTTGTTCTTATGTAGCATTAAGTTATTAAATTCAAAACGTCCCTTACACTTTGTTTTAGCATAATAGAACTTACTTCCAATTACTTTAAATAAGAAATGTGGATTCTTAATTTTAATCTCTCTCCAGTTTTTCATATCTACTTCCTTAAACTCATGAACTGCAATATAACTATTTACATCAGCAAGTATAAGTTTTTGATATTTATCATGTTCAAGCTCTAAATTGGTTATATCTTCCCATTTTTTACAAATATCAAGATATGTTTCAACAGAATCTCTAGGTATACGTATCTCAATACCATCAGTATTTTGAAGCAATCCTTGAGCTTCTGGAATAGCTTGAGTAATCATTTCATAAAGCATCATCAAGCTTAGTTGACCATTAACAGTAACACGTACTGTATATTCTGGGTCATAAAAGAATGACTTGTCTTCATTACTAAGACCATATACACAATTAAGTGCAATCTTATAAACATAATTCATAGGATTACTTTTGGGTATTTTAACCCTTTCATCATACATCCATTTATATAGATTACAAAAAGCATCTTTAGGTAAATGAGCAGGAGACCATCCATTTTTTATTGCTAAATTTGGATAAAAACTTTTTACATCTGAACTCATTATAACATATTCATCATCAGTTTCATATACTCCTGAAGCAGCTGCTCCATGAACACCACCCAATCCAAATACAATTTTCATCCCTTTGTGAGCAAGAGAATATTTAAAAGCTCCCTTTAATTTTTCTGGATCAGGTTCAATAGACTTAAACTTGTGTAAAAGAAGAATAAACTCTGGTGTCTTAAAGTCAATATAATCTAAAAGAACATCATTGACTTTAATTGAACTTCTATAAGTACGAAGACTTTTAAGTTCTCTTTTTGATATACCCAATTCATTGCTTAAATAATATGCAAATATTTCTTTACTTATAGCAGGTTCTGATGAAGAATATAAATTAATATTATATTCTTCTGTAAGATCTTTACGTAGTGCTATTTCAGATTTAGATCTATTAAAAACTTCTTTAGTTGAATTAACATCATTAATGCAATATTCAATAATAGTTTTTAACTCTTTCTTAGTAGTAATTTCAGTTTCGTGATGTATTGGCATGTCCAGGATGTTGTCCCAATCCATACTATACTGAATCCATTTCAGTGAAGATCTTTTAGCTGGATTATCCCAATGATTTAATTTAAAAACATCTATTTGTCCAATTGTCATTTGCCAAGGAGCATAATCTTGCCACTGTTGGCTATTACTTTTGTTTATACACTCTTGTGCATATGCATATATATTTTTTGCTATATTCTCAGCACTAAGATTTTTTAATGTGTTGTGATTTTTTAATATATGGTGAGTGACTTGTGCATCAAATGCAAGACCATTGTAAGATATGTGCCATTCTTTGTCATTCTTGTTTTTATTAAGAAATTCTATAAACTCATTATAATCATTTTGTAGTTCATGTATCACAAATATTTCAGTTTCATCTGATTTATAATGTGTAAATACTGCTACAAAACAATTACTTAAAGTTTCATAATCCATTATATAATGATTCATATTATTTGTTTTAATTTTTTAAACAAAAAAAAGGGACACCGTATGATGTCCCTTTATAATAGAGCATAATTACTTTTTAAACAGAAGTAATTATTTTTGATTTTGGTTTTTCTTTTTGCTCTTTTAGGTAAGATTTATAACTATAAGTATCAGAATTTATTGCAAAACATTTAATAAATTCTTCTATTTCTTTTGGATTTGAAATATAAAATTCAGAAAATGTATCACACATTACTCTTTGTTCCTTTACAGTTTTACCTGTTTCTTTATTTGGAAACTTAAGTCTTTGTGGTTCACCATTGTCATCTACTTTAGGAACCATGTGAAAAGATCCTTTCATTGTTTTTGTAATTACTGCTAATATTCTTGTTGATGGATCAAATAGACATTCCACATATGGACAAGACTCTGTTGCAGGTACTAAGTTAAATGATTGAGCCCCTCTAAAAGCTGAGGTGATCATAATCATGTTTTTTCCTAATTCTGTATTATTACTCATATTTGTTTTTATTTGTTTGACTGTAAAATTAAAGAATTAATTTTACTTAACTCCTTAAAATCATTTATTTTAAGTTTTAAATTTTCTTTATCTACGTCAGGTTTACTACATAACTCATAAACCTGTTCAATTGTATCAAGAGATACACCTAGATTTTCAGCATATAATTCATGAAATCCTTCAGGATTTATATAACTTTGAATATAATCTGCAATAGTTCCAACATCTCCAAAAAATTCTGATATTTTATTTTTTGTTTGAAGTGTAAACTTTGAATATTTGCCTGCTATAAACATGTCAAGGTCATGTTTAAACTTTGAATAATCATAAATATATAAATGTTTATTTTCTTCAATTTTATAATGACCTTCAAGAAGTTTGTGATTTATTAAATGATCTTGTTCAAACTTTTTATACTTATTATCTTTATTTACATGATAAAGACAGATAAATTTTTCATCTTTTAATTCACAAATACCTTCCCAGGCTATATATGTTTCAATAGGTACATACTTTACTCCTTTCTTTATTTCCAGTAATGGATACAAAAACACCTTACTTTTTTGAAAATATTCAGCATACACCTTTTTCATACTATAATTTCACATTATTATTTAAAAACTCATATGGTAAGGAATAGTTGTTTTCTTTATAGTGGAAGCTTGCGCGATCCAATATTCCAGACATTCCTTTAGCCCATGCATCCATTGTATTGTCTGATACAGAAAATGGATATACTTGGTTATAATTGTCTATAACCACAAAAGTAAATAAAATTTTATAATTTTCACTCTTTGTTTTAGAATGATTATTAAGAACTAGTGTTGTATAGATAGCTGCTTGTAACCAATAGTTATAAAAATCAATTGATTCAGTAAAATCACTAAGAGTTCTAGACGTTGTTTTAAGATCAATAATATGTAGTTCTTTTTTATCATGATCTATAGTATAATAATCTACAATACCTTTTAATCCAAAGTCATAGTTTTGAAGTTTACATTCAAGTAGTTTTTCTGCAAAAACCTCTAAAGTATCTAACTCAAAATCAGTTACACCTTGATTAAACAATTCCATAACCTTATCATTATTTTTAATGATATCAGCTTTATCTTTACATTTCTGGAGAGTATCATTATCTATAATGTCTTTTCCTGTACTTTGTAAAAACTCAAAATAGTTTTCATGATCAGAAGTTCTAACTTTTGCTATTCTTGATTTATCTTCTTTTAAACTTTGATATAAATTTAATTCTTTAAGAGAGTCAAGAATAATAAAATCTTCTACTTGAGGTAACTTAACTGCATCAGTATGCAGTAATATATTTTTAAGTGTTTTTTTAATATTTTCAGAAGGAACTTTTCCTGGAACTAATGAAAAAAGTTCATATAATTCCTTGGGTTGAAAAACTAAACAGTGAACTAGCTTACCTTCAATAAGATGTTTATCTGTTTTTATCTCCCTATCCTTAAGGATATAATCTTTATAAAACAGGGATGGTGAAAATATCAATCTATTCAATGATGAATAACTAAAGCTAAACGGCTTTGAATAGAATATTTCTTCTTTTTGTTTATTTATTTTCATATTGTTTATTTTAAAAGAACGAAGAGAAACCACAGACTATGGTGAAGTCTAGTGGTTTCAATTTTATGGCAACTCCGTTCAAAATTATAATGTACTTTTAATTAAAAAAATGGTACATCATCCAACTCAAGATTTTCTTTACAAATCTTTTTTAAGTATTTTTCTTTAAGAACTAAGATACTAGGATCTATATCAAAAACAGATTCACCCCTACTGCCAAAAACTCTCCCTAAAACAGTATTAAACATTTTTTTTGTAATTGTTTGTACTGCAAATTCAGTTAAAGCATCATCCTTTACAAGATTTTGAATTAATCTATCATACGGATATGAATAGATTAAATTAGAACTCATTATATAGTTATTAAATCTTTCTTTTAGTGATTTAAAATTAACATGATTCCAGTTTTTTGCTCTTTTCATATCTTCAAATTTGAAAAAAAATAATAGTGCTAAATATGTAAAAGATTTATCTATATTGCAATTTGCCATCATTTCCATACCCATACTTACATTTTCTAGATCATCACTATTAATCATATTGGTCATATTATTGTATGTTTCTTCAGTTAATATAACTGAGTCTTCAGTTGATGTTTGACTTAATTCATAATCCCAACACAATAATTTATGATTTTCCACTAACCAAGAATAATCCGAGTCTTTTTGAAAAGGAACATATCCACTTGATCCATTGTCATTTGTAGATGAACTAGTTAGCTTTTGTATAAAATTATTTAACTGAGTATTACTAATAGCATTTTGATAATAATATTGTTGTTTTACATGAAAACAACATTCACCTTCAAGATTTGATAAAAATTCATCTATTCTATTATATTCATTTTCCTGTAGGAAATTCTTATCAAGTATAGCAGTTTTTAATTCTTCAATTGAATTATAATTAGGATTGTTCCAATTAAATTGGAAAAAAGATTCAAAATATTTTTCAGATATTACTGCTAAATCAGCTTTATTTTTGTCTCTAATAACTTTTGATCCATATTTTTTATGAATTGTTTCCATTTTATCTCTAGGTAAAGATAATTTTGGAAATCTATATATTTTTGCATTTGATAAATTTGCTGTATCAAGTTTAGACATATTAAGTATTTCTTTAGGTATACTATATCTTGCGCCAACACTTTGAATATATCTCCCCATATGTAAAAAATTAATTGACTCATAACCAAGTCTTCCTTGTGTATGATTATTACTTAATATACTTATTGTATAATATTGTTTAACAGGTTCTTCTTCTTTTTCTATATTCATCTTATTAACTTTTTAAATTTAAATACTTTCTATATTCAGGTTTTACTTGGATTTTAAAAACATATAAATCTCTATTGTGTATTGATATGTTTTTTCTCACAATAGTTTCTAAATATTTAAAATTTTCACTAGTGAGAAGATTTTCTTCTTCTAACCATAAAATCATTTCTTCTGCAGACTTGTGATTTAAATCAGATATATTTGCTTGATCTTCCCAATATTGAACATCTTTATTTCTATTAAATTTCCACATATGCCCACTTATATCTTGAGCCAATTTCCATAAAAGATGAATATTAGTTTTATAATCAATTGTAGGTAATATTTTACCTGCTATTGAATTATCATCATCACTGTATGATTCTATTTGCATAACAAGATCTTTTACAAGTTGTTCATCTAGTATTAATTTGTTTGCTGATGCATGTAAGCAGTCAGTAACATCCATTACATCAAGATTTCCAATTTCAATATTATATGCTATATTCACAGACATCCCAGTTAACATCCAAGTATCATAAAGAGTTTCATAACTGTTAATAGTATACATTCTAAACCAATTATTACATTTATCATCATATATAATTGGTCTATCAAAATCATTTATATAATTTTTCATTTCACGTGAACCAACACTTGTGTCTTTAAATGCTTCATAGTTCCAAAGTTTACCCATCATACAAGTAGACTGTATAGTATCACCATGTTGAAAGTTATTGTGAAACTCATCATGTGTTAATATAAGATCTGCTGAATTCACATCATTAGTTAAGGTGATGTTGTGCTCTTTTAAAGCAGATTTAATTCTATCTATAGATACAGGGGATTTTGGAAGAATAAATGCTTTTTTCCATTTATTCTTTATACTATGTTGATTTGGAGTGCCTATAATATCACGAATTTTTTTATAAACATTTCCTGAATCAGTAGTAATTATAGTCTCTACGTCACCACTTGAATTAGAAGTAACCCCGTATTTTGGGGCTGCCTCTAAGTCAAAGTGCTCTAGAGCAAGTTGTTCAAATATTTGATATACGTTTTTACTCATTATTTAATTGTCATTTTAATTATTTCAGAATTCATCATCATTTTATTAAATTTTTGCTTGTTCCCATTAAAAATAGTTCTTACAACAAGATATTTCAGATCATCAGTAAAATACTTCTTTGTACAAAGAGTAATCAATCTATCTGTAATCTTTTGTGATATTGTATTTTCTTTAGAATATACTACTGAATAGTTAGCTAATCTAGTTGCTAAAGCTGAAGCAATATCTGCACGATATGAGTCATCTTCACCAATACATCCTTTCAACTCACCTAAAATGTATTGCTCATTATCATGAGTTAATAAATCTTTAGGTGTTACCAGTTTATCCAGTTTATTGTTAATAAATGTAGTAAACATAGATGCAAATGTATCTCCTACACTACCTTCACCAATCATTTGAATCATACTTAAATTTGATTCAAAATCTTCAAAACTAGAAATAGAATTAAAGAACGTTGTAATAGATCTTGCATTTGTCTCTTGAGTTACAAGTTCAGGATTTAATAACAAAAAGTTAATACATCTTGAATCTATTCCTGCTTCTTCCGCCCAACGAGCCCACACATCTATATTAAACTTTAAGTTTGCTGTAACATATCTAGTTTTTTGTGCTGAATCAACAGAATTTACCATATAATCTCCATTATCTGGATTAGCCGTCAACATAATATGCCAATCTTTAGGTAATGTCCAAGAAATATATGTTTGTCTGTCAATTAACTCCATAACTGCTTGAATAAATCTAACATCAGCTCTATTCCAATCATCTAAAAGAAGAATTCCTCCACTTTTTTTATCAGCAATCCATTCTGGAGCACAATAAGACATACGGTTTTTACCAGTCATTTTATATCCATTTTTTAAATACTCTTGAACAGCAAGTTCATCAACCCATAAACCAACTTTTTTGGTTATTGTATTTGACTCATCCATTTTAGCAAGATCTGATGATGCGGCAGCTCTTTGGGCTGCAGTATAGTTAAGATTTTGAGATGCTTTAGCTATCTTTTTTTCTTTATACATTTGAAATTGACGTACAGGAAATCCAACAAGATCTCCTAATTCCTCTATTTGAGCAAGATTTAATTTTACAAAGTTTAAATTACTTTCTTTTGCTAGTTCAACAATTGCAGAAGTTTTACCAATTCCTGATTCTCCTACAACTTCTACTGCAACAGGTGGTTTTTGTTGTTCTTGTAAAAATCTATTATTTGTTATGATGTGATTTAAAAATCCTTTTAAATCATCAATGTTTAAATTTACTTGTGCCATAATTTTTTTAATTTAATTTTATTACTAATCCTGGTAATTCATCATTATCTCCTGAACATGAACTTAAACACCATAAAGTGTTATTTGGACAATTATCTGGAGATGGAGCTTCACCATCTGTACAATATATAAGTGCGGTATAATTACGCTTGTTTTCATTAAAATGATCTACAACTGGTTGAAAGTCTGTACCTCCTCTACCATGTATCTCCCAATCTTGTTTAGGATTAAATTCTTTAACACCTTGAAAACGAGAATCACATTGTGCTACAGTAATTTTATGTCCTGTTTTATGCATGTGACATAACTCATTCCAAAATTCCTTTAATTCACTAGTTGATACTGAACCAGATGTATCTACACCTACAAGAATATGATTTTTAAATTTAATTTTAAGTCCAGGATTCTCACTATAACGTTTGTTATATTTTCTCCTCATCTTCTTAGTATAAACAATACTAGAATTACCTACAAAACGTCTTAAATACCCTCTCCAGTCAAATTTAGGAGCTGGTATGTTAGTAAGTTTATCAATTAACTCTGCTAATTCTCCAGGAATAGTTCCTCTTCTTTTTTCAGTTTGTTCTGCAGTTTCTTTTAATTGATGCTCTATTTGTTTTTGCACTAATTTTTTCTCTGCTTCAGTTAATTCATCAAACTCATTCCATGTTTCATGATCATCATAAGGACCATCACCAGGCAATTGACTTAACATTTTATCTAATCCAGGACATGTCCCATCATCATAAGCTTCTTTTAATAAATCATAATAAACTTTAGTTCCAGCTCTTTCAGGTAGATTAATTTCAGGAAAAGAATCTAGAGTTAATCCACCTTCAGGTAGTTGAATACTATCTATATATTGATTTATTTCAATATCAGCTGCTATGTTAAACAACTTTTTATCTTGAAATCTATCTCTATATATAAGATGTCCAAATGAGATATGCAATAATTCATGTTTTAACAAACCAATTCTTTGGTCTATAGTTAAATCCATAAAAAATTCTGGATTAATAGATAATTGAACACCTATTCCAAGTTTACTGACACCTGCTGTTTGGATGTCCATTCTATATTTTTTATTTAAACCTATAAGAAATAGGCCGTAAAAAGCTTCAGAAAAAATCAATGTTTTTGAGGCTTTTGATAATTGATCACTTACATCTATCATTTTAATTCTATTTTAATTTTTTTTATAAAAGTATACTCTAAGTTTTTAAGTGTCTCACTCACCATGGCTTCTATTTCTTTTTCCATTATATTTTTTTCTAATTTTGTAGCGTTAGAATCTGCTGTTATAGATTCATATAAGTCTTCCCATCTTAAATTTAGTGGTTCTTGAGTATTTAAAACTCTGGACACGTGTTCACTAAATCTATCTAAAAACTGTGATCTTTTAAAAAATTTTAAATTCTTAGTTAATAGTGTTATCATAATATCACTTAATTTTATATTTTGTATGTTAGAACAAGCTATTTCAAAATCTTCATCTGATCCATTTAGCATATTAACAAATTCTGTATACATTTTATAATTGATTTCTATTTCTTTAATTTTTTCCATTAATCCTTAATTTTAAGTGTTTTTATCATCCATTCTGGCTTTCTTTTAGATGCTAAAGCAACTAACCATTCTTTTGCAGAAGGGATATAATTGAAACAATCTTCTTTAACATGTTGTTCACCAACATATCTTGTGTATATAGTCTTACCTTCACTATTAGTAAATTCTGACCCAAATATTTGTTCTGATTGAAAAATTCCTTCACTATGATGTCTAAATAATCTATGCTCAGAATGTCCTACCCAAGCTTTTGTTTCATCAAACCATTCATGTATAAAAAGATAATCTTCTATTTTTCCACCCCATTTTCTAACAGAGCTTTTAGCATGTATTAATGGATGCATTATATAAAACGTTGATTATTCCATCCACAATCATATGTTGTATAAAAACTAATATCTAAATCATATGTGTTGTCTTTTAAATTTATTGATAGTGTTCCATAACCACCATTATTATTAACCCAATCTCCTTCATATTGAGCTTTTTCATCTATACACTCATAAAATAAGTCTTCTATTTCACTGCTTTTTAATTCAAACTTAATATCGTTTTCAAGATGATTATATAATGTAATATCATCTATTGCTCCATCATCACCTGAGCCTGAAAATGCAACTTCAATATATTCACCTCCTATTTCTTTAAGGTGCATTAAGGATAATCCCTGTTTAAGTGTTAATCTTCTATTTTTCTTTTTTTTTATTTTCATTTTCTTCAATTTCTATGTAAACACCTGGATTTATTTTATCATAATGATAATGCTTAAAAGCAGGAGTAATAATATCAGCATTGTCATCTTCAATCCAACCATGTTCAGTCATATCATCTTGAACTGTTTGGGCTGGATTAATTTGATCAAATTGATGTCTACTACCTCTAATAAATTTAAAAGTAATTTTTACAGGTTGTTCATACTTATTAAAGCATTTAATAAAAGAATTTTTTAACCTAATATAATCAGGCTTAGTTTCTTTTCTATATTTAACTACAGCTTTACTAGGAATGAAATATTTTCCAGTCCATCTTCTACTGTTTTTTGAGCTTGGTACATTACCAGGTATAAACCATTTCATTATAGTATTTTTTTAAGTATAAGTTTTAGTTCTTCATGTGATTTTTTAAATCCATGTTCTTTTACTGAGTCCGATACATCTTTGCTTAATTCAAGTGTAGTTCCTTTTATATTATATTCTTCATGATATTTACTTATAGCATTTAATCCAGCTTTATCATTATCAAATAATGTTATAATTTTCTTATATTTATCTTTAAGATTTTTAATTACATATGATTTAATAAGTGTGTTTTCACTATCTGGTGCAATGTATTCTGCATTATAATTAAAATGCCTCATTGACATTATATCTTTTAATGATGAACATATAATTAAATAAGGTTGTTTGTACTTAAGTTGATCTAAACCTTGTGTATACTGTTTTACTTTTATGAACTTATACTTTTTTTGTAGTGGTTGATATATTTTATATAGATCACCATTTTTATCAAAGTATCCATAAATTTGAGGACCTCTTATAACAATAACTTTTAATTCATTATTTATTTCTTTAGACATTTTATAATATTCTAAAGGTTTTACATTGTATTCAAACAATATAGATGTCCCTATTCCAAATTGTAACCAAAAATCTCTATCAATAGAACTCCAGGCTCTTACTTTAGTTGAATCAACTTTATATCTAGAATATTGTTTAAAATCTGATTTCTCATAAGTTCCATGTTTAATAACATATAAGTTAAAATCTTCTATAATTTTAAAGACAGCTTTTGAATATGTATCTACATTATCAAAAAGTTCTTTTATCAGATCAATTTTACTACCTCCTTTACCAGTAGAAAAATCTTTATATTTATATTGATTGATTTTTTTATCAACAAATATGCACATACTAGGTGTTCTTTCATTAGGATTAAATATTGATGTAATCTTTACATCTTGTCCTGCTAATTTTTCTGGTAAATCTAAATAATGTTCAAAGACCCATGTACTTGGTATTGACTCAATATGTGTTATTAGGTTTTTTGTACTTATCATAATTATAAAATTTAATAAAAAAGGGGTCACAATTTAATGTAACCCCTTTATTTTTTTTTACAAGATTATACCTAAGTATTAAAGTTCAAAATCAGAGCCATTATTGTTTTCTTTAGGCTCAAAAGATAAAACACTATCTTTTTTCCCTTTTATAGGTCTTATATGTTCAGCTTTATTAAATTTCACTAATCTAGATGATTCTTTATCAAGAGCTTCAAGTGGAATGCCATCTTTACTCATACGTGGTAAAAACAAATCATTATTAATATAACCTTCTTTGTTTTCCCATTCACGACCAGCAATACATGCATTAAAATATGCAGAAGAGCCATTGCCTGTAATTACTTCTTTGACAGACTTCATAAATTCAAATATGTCATCAGCTTCAATCATGTCTAGTTCATCTCTACAATCTAATACTTCAGAAAGATATATCATTGATTTTAATACTTCTTGATCTCTTGAGATTTCTCTACCACTAGGTAATGTGGCATCTTTATAAGGAAATGGAGCAAATCTTACTCTACCCACTTGTCCTTTATATCTAGGACCGTTAGAGTTTTTAGGATCTATTAAAAAACCATCAAAACTACCTTCAACAGGTTTACCTTCAACATGTAAAAGAATATTATATGCATCTTTATCATAAGGAGTTTGATCAAATGTTATATCATTAATTTTTATAACGTTATTTCCTGGTTCAAGAACAGGTCTTA
>Ga0233415_10000982_pt1 | contig 12741 bp, 10 predicted proteins | sample Na_anoxic_12_MG_FD_188631 | JGI IMG/M metagenome (GOLD analysis project Ga0233415, IMG submission 188631) | Seawater microbial communities from Saanich Inlet, British Columbia, Canada - Na_anoxic_12_MG | ecosystem: Environmental > Aquatic > Marine > Inlet | place: Canada: British Columbia... | reverse complement strand
GCGATTCTCTCCAAAGAATATTTCTCAGCTTTCTTAGCGTCTCTAACGAGCACAGCGAGTGGGCGGTGAGTAAATAACATCCTGAACATCCCGTCTATCATGTCTAAAAAATGGGATTTCCTATACTATCAAGTTAAGGTCCTTCATTTCGCAAAAACAACAACGGGGTATAATTAAATACTATAGCAGCCTTATTTTCTCTGAGTTATGGTGGTGTTGGTATAGCATGCAATGTGATCGAAAAGCAGCTCAAGGTGGACAGGGGCCTTCGACCCAGGATCGAACAAATCAGGAAAATGGTAAGTAAAAAAACTATTTAAAAAAAGGCCCGTTTACGTTTACATGAAAACGCTGGCGGTTTTCATAGCAGTGCAGTTATACTATTATATCCCATACAAGTGAAAAAATAAAAGGAGATTGAATTGGAAAAAGATACTCTTCCTTCGCCTGATAAAAATGCTATCATTAAAGCACTTCCCGATGAACTTTCTGAACAAAACATACAGAGAATTAACAAATTCGGTGCCTTTATGTTTTTATATGATTTTGCCCAAGATCATTTTGTTCGGCCGCGCCTTCATAAGGCCGACCCACAGCGACACCGGGAAATACTGAAAAATCTAATTTCACCGGTAAAAAACTCCCATGTTCTTGAGATTGCCTGTGGAACAGGAGGAGCAATTTCTCACTTCGATAGCAGCAATGAATATACCGGCCTCGATCTGTCATATTCTATGCTTAAGCAGGCGGTAAAAAAAGCTAAGAACAAATCATTTCAAAAATCCATATTTATTCAGGGAACCGCTGAAGAACTTCTTTTTGACGATGAATCTTTTGAGTTTGTTTTAATGGACACAGCCCTGCATATGATACCGAAATATCAACTTGCCATTTCAGAAGCAGCGAGGGTGCTAACTAAAAGTGGTATATTTATATGCAGTACTCCGGCCATTGGGATCAGCAAAGAATTTGATATTACGTGGAAGAAAATTTCAGATAAGCGAGATCTTCATTCTTTTACCGAAAAGAACATTGAAGATGTCTGTTCTCGTAATGCTCTAAGCTATACCCGTATCGACACGAATGGTGGTGTGCTTTATTTTCAAGCACAGAAAACTACATGACATAGCAATGTGATTAACTTGACTATAAAAACTCGGGAATTTTTTGAGCCTTGGTGCCCTGCCCTAAGATCATAGGTTGCGAAAGTCTGTGTCACTCATGGTTGCAGCAGATTACCACAGCGTTATAGGTCTGAAAAAACTGGTCGCATCACGACATTTTAATCCTTTTAAGAGAGGGAATAAAAAATGCCGTATGTGAATATCAGGATAACGAATGAAAATGTAACTCCCGAAAAGAAGGCAGAATTGATTCGATGAGCTACAAAATTACTTCAGGATATTTCAGGGAAGAATCCTCAAACTACCGTTGTAGTTATAGATGAAGTTGAAACTGACAATTGGGGAATTAGTGGAGAGACTTTTACAGCAAGAAAAACGAGGTCAATAATATCCTTTAAACTGATAGTTTACAATGATCGAACCAGTCGCTGGGGAGTAATGTAATGCGAATTGAGGACATTAGGTTCACAAATGGTATACTTACGCTGAGACCTTACCAGGTTACGGATATCGAACCTTGTTTTAACGCAATCCGTGAGTCTATTAATGAACTCTTACCGTGGATGTGGTGGTGTCATAGCACCTATTCTATCAAAGATACTCAAATATGGATAGAATCCCGACCTGATGCGTGGGAAAACGCAACTGAGTACCCCTTTGCTATCATAGATTCTAAAGACGGGTCTTTTTTAGGGGGCTGTGGACTGAGTAATATTAATCGTACGGATAAATGTGCAAATCTTGGATACTGGGTGCGAACGAGCCGATCAAGGCAGGGGGTGGCGCCAGCAGCGGCGTTAGGTGTGGCTCGATTCGCATTCAAGAAGGTAGAATTAAACAGAGCCGAAATTGTCATCGCCACCGAGAACAAGGCCAGCATTCGTGTAGCAGAGAAAATTGGTGCGCTGCGTGAAGGAATTTTGAGGAAACGAATCGTTGTCCGCGATACTGTTTATGACGCTTTTATGTTTTCACTTCTTGCAGATGATCTTAGTGAAAAACCGAAAAAGACCAGCAGCATCTAAACTACACGATGCTCTTACCCTGTCATCCTATGCAGGCGAGGCAGCTGAAAACAAGGCGTTATCCTATATTTGGATATCGAAGCAATGCAGGACAAATTTTATGAATGAACCAACGATAAAGGAAATCAGAGAGGCGTCTCATCGAATCAGACCTTTTATTCATTGTACTCCCATTCTCACCTGTAGCGCCATAAACAGAATGTGTGAAGCGGAGTTATTTTTTAAGTGTGAAAACTTCCAGAAGGTAGGTGCTTTCAAAATCCGAGGGGCAACCAACGCTACATTTATTTTAGGAAACCAAGAAGCTGCAAAAGGTGTAGCCACTCATTCATCTGGGAATCATGCGGCTGCCCTGGCTCTTGCTGCCCGCCTGCGAGGTATTAAGGCATATGTAGTAATGCCAGAGAATGCTCCTCATATAAAACGAGCTGCGGTGGCTGACTATGGAGCAGAGATTATTTTCTGCAAACCAACGCTCAAGGCTCGGGAGGAGCGTCTCGTTGAAGTAGTCGATCGTACTGGTGCTGTTTTTATCCATCCTTACAATGACTATCGAGTAATTGCAGGTCAGGGGACTGCTGCCCTGGAACTCTGCGAGGAAATTCCAGATCTTGATATAGTGATGGCCCCGGTGGGTGGAGGTGGTTTACTGAGTGGAACCGCAATTACTGTTTCCGCAATTTCACCAAAGACTCGTGTTATTGCTACAGAGCCTGAAAGAGCAGACGATGCATATCGTTCTTTTCATGCTGGAAGGCTTATTCCCTCAGTTAATCCTGATACCATTGCAGACGGACTCCTTACTTCTCTTGGCGACCTAACATTTCCTATTATAAGACACTACGTCAAAGATATTGTTACCGTGACAGAAGAAGGAATAGTACATGCAATGCGCACGATTTGGGAGAGGATGAAAATAATAGTAGAACCCTCAGCCGCAGTACCGCTGGGCGCGATATTGACCGATCGTATACCGGCTTCAGGAAAGAGAATAGGGATTATCCTTTCGGGAGGAAATGTCGATTTAGCAAATCTTCCATGGAATGATTGAGCAGAACCATAGGATGAATCAGGCATCTTGCCTCACTGCAAATTGCATGGTATACATATGAAAGTGCCTAAAGTGAGCTTAAGTGCCTAAAGTGCCTAAAGTTAACGTCTTTACTACTCAACTACTTTCATCCTTCGTTGTGCCCGAAAGGCCATGTGAGTTCATGAAACTGCCGGATAACACAAACCACACAATGATTAAGGAGAACACAAAATGTCAGTAAAAAAGATTGCTGTGATTGGAGCGGGCAATGGCGGGAACGCCATAGCAGCCCATAAAACTCTTGATGGGTTTGAGGTGAGTCTGTTTGAACTGCCAGATTTTTCAAACAGCCTTTGCCAGGTTCTCGATACAGGCCATATTACCATCGAGTGGCCAGAGCGGAAAGAAACCGTCACGGTTCACCATGTGACGACAGACATTGCCACTGCACTCAAGGGCGCTCAAATCGTATTTGTTGTCACCCCTGCCTTTGGTCATAAAACGATGGCCGAGGTTTGTGCATCCTACATGGAGAATGATCAGATCATTATTCTGATGCCCGGCTCAGGTGGTAGCCTGGAGTTCGCCCGCACATTCAAGGCACAAGGTGTGGATAAAGATATACTGCTATGCGAGTGCTGCACTCTCCCTTATGGTGCACGCTTAACTGCGCCCGGTCATGTCCTTATCCACATAGAAGCAGTGACCCTCCCCACAGGTGTATTTCCGGCTCACCGTACTGACGAAGCAATTGCCAAGTTACAGGAGGTCTATCCCGCCATCGTCCCGACAGCGAACGTACTTGAAGCGGCAATTAACAATCCCAATCCCATCGTTCACTCAGCTGCAACCCTGCTCAGTGCGACCCGAATAGAATATTCCGAGGGGGAATTCTATCTCTATAAGGAAGGGATGACACCTGCTGTTGCCCGTGTCTACGAGGCCTTGGAGCGAGAGCGTCTTGCAATACTCGACCGACTGGGCCTTAAGCTTTACCACTATGCTAATCTCGACGCTCGAGGATATAATCTGGGCGAGACGTTAGAGGAATGCCATAATCGCATTCTCAACACATCGATGGATGCAGCCTTTGGCGTAGAGAGCATCGAGGCGGGTATCCAGATGAAAGGCCCTGCATCCATGCACGATCGTTTTATCACCGAGGACGTACCATATGGCCTCGTGCTTCTTTCCACGCTGGGGCAACTATTAGACACCCCTACGCCGATCTCTGATGCCATCGTCAATCTCTCCGGGGCCATTAACCGCGTTGACTACTGGGCTAAAGGTCGAGGAGTAAATGAACTGGGCTTAGGAGAAATGAGCCTTGAGCAAATTCAGACATTCTTGAAGAGTGGGTTCTAAGCAAGGGGTGCAGTTTCGTTCAGGGGGAATGTTCGTTACCAATTCCGCGCTGCAACTCATCTCCAATGAGGTGTAAATTGCAAACGAAATGTGTGATGGCTCACAGGCATTGCATTTATGGCTATTAACGTTTACAACAAGGTCATGAGAATAAAAATTCTTGTCACAGGTGGGACTTTCGATAAAGAATACAATGAACTTAAGGGAGAGCTCTTTTTCAAAGACACTCACCTGCCTGAAATGCTAAGACTGGGTCGTTGTAAGCTAAGAGTTGATATCAGCTCTTTGATGATGGTCGATAGTTTATCTATGACCGACGCTGATAGAAAAAATATCCTTGAAAACTGCAAAAAAATAAAAGAGAATAAAATACTCATTACCCATGGCACTGATACAATGGTAGAAACTGCCAAAGTTCTCGGCAATGCTATAGAAGACAAAACAATTATTTTAACAGGTGCAATGGTGCCATACAAGTTTGGGAGTTCTGATGGATTATTCAATTTAGGAAGTTCCTTGGCGTTTGTCCAGGCTTTACCCGATGGGGTTTATATTTCTATGAACGGCAAGTGTTTTCATTGGAATAATGTTAGAAAAAACAAACAGACAGGTGAATTTGAAGAAATAAAGCAAACGACCCCTTAATACCCTTGTTATCAGACGTCCCAAACTATCTATACTATACTATGAGTCACCTTGTGCGCTCAGCTAATAGACTCCTTCGGATTCTTCAACAAGGGATATCCTGGAATTTCACCTATGAGCGACCTGACACCTGCTGCAGCTCAATATAGACGTGATGTTTTAAGCATTGCTTCTCTGATAACTCGTTGCTTGACTTACAGTCAGCATTGCTCATGGCAGTTTAGCATGTTCGTCAGCTGGAGCCTAAAAGGCAAAGCATACAAATGAAATTCTTTAAATATCATGCACTTGGGAACGATTATATCGTGTTAAATCCTGCAGATGTTGGCGATATGCTAACATCTTCCCAGATTCGATCGATCTGCCATCGCAATTATGGCATTGGCTCTGATGGCATTCTTTTCGGACCAATTATATCCCCACAAGGTAATTTTGTCTTACGCATTTTTAATCCTGATGGCAGCGAGGCGGAAAAAAGCGGCAACGGTTTACGAATCTTCTCCCGGTATCTATGGGACAAAGGATTGGTTCAAGAGAAGCCATTTATAATAATGACTGCTGGAGGCAAGGTCATATCCCAAGTGCACAAGGGAGGCAGAGATGTCACTGTTGACATGGGTAGAGTCAGTTTTGACAGTCGCAAGATACCTGTTGAGGGTCCTCCTCGGGAAGTCCTCAACGAGATAATTGTTGTAAATGGTCAGGAGCTTAATTTTTGTGCAGCCAGTATTGGGAATCCGCACTGCGTTATTCTTCGTGATGAGATCAGTGCAGAAGAAGCCCAAAAATGGGGACCCCTTATCGAAAAAGATCCTCGCTTTCCAAAACGAACGAATGTCCAGTTTATGAAAATCCTTGATCGTAAAAACATCACGATCGAGATCTGGGAGAGAGGGGCAGGTTACACCCTGGCTTCAGGCAGTAGCAGTAGTGCGGCAGCAGCCGTTGCCTATAAGTTAGGTTTATGCGACTCTCAAATAGCTGTGAACATGCCCGGAGGTACAATTGAAATCACCGTCTCTAATGACTTCTCTATTTCAATGATCGGGCCAGTCGTCAAGGTCGCAGAGGGAACAATCTCAGATGACATGTTCGCCTAACTCCTCTAACCAGCAAATAAAGTGGGTGTGAAAAGCCTATCCCTTATTATTCTGCCACAACGGCTTGCGATCTGCCGTCTTTTGCCAGATGAGCCAATCCCCGAATTTCTTTCTCATTCTCCATTTTGGTCCATCACACGAACCAGTGATGAGTTTTCTGTTGTTCTGTCTGAAGAAATTGTGCCGGCAGATTGGAAAGCTGAAACCGGCTGGCGCTGTTACAAGGTGATCGGGCCTCTTGATTTTGACCTTACCGGTAGCCTAGCTTCTCTCGCAATGCCACTCTGTGAGGCAGGCGTAAGTATCTTCGCAATATCAACCTATGATACTGATTACCTCCTGGTAAGAGAAAATAATCTAGAAAAAGCAACGCAGATTTTGCTGGAGAGTGGCCATATTGTGACATGATAAGTGCAGATATAGTAGATCCGCTCATTGGTGAGCTTCGTATGTAAAAACCTTAAAAATAACTATGTTTCCCGTATTGCCCGCCAGAACAGGATAAATGTGGCAGCCCCCAAAACTATGTTCGGTATCCACATGGCGACAACAGGATTTAATGTGCCTGTTTGTCCTAAACTATCTGCTGCTGATAGCATAATATAGTAAACGACAAAAATCACAATACTCAGGACAATCCCCCACGATCTTCTTTTTGCCCTCATCATTAGTCCAAGAGGGAAACCAATAAGGCCTAAAAGTAAACAAGCAAAAGGAATGGAGAATTTCCGCTGCAATTCTATAGCCAAGATATTGTGTTTCACGGTTGCCTTTTTGGCCTTCTTAAGGTGACTGCTGAGTTCAGAGATGGACATCTCCTTTTCACCCTTCATCCGTGAAGAAAATCTACTCATTATATCTTCAAGCTCTATTCGTAAGTCATAGGATGTAAATCGCAGTCTTTTAGATGAATCTAAATCCTTGCTTACCATAAAACTAGATCCATCAATTAGATGTAAATTGATGGACATCTTTTTTGGATCAGATATTATCCTCCCTTTCCGGGCAATAATAGTGTTAGAAATACTTGGATCCCGGTCATCAAATATAAAGACCCCTTCCATTGTGTGGTCATGCGCAGATATATGATTAGCATAGAGTACTATATTGGGGATGTTGTCATTGAATACACCCTGCTTGATTCCAATGCTGGTATTCGATTGGGCTATCTCAAAGAGGAGCCTTGCCATAGAATGATTGCCAATAGGAAAGAGATAGATTGCTATAAAGGAGGCTAAAACATAGCTGATAATAGAAAAGGTGACTACTGGAGGAAGTATCTGATATGGGCTGATTCCAGATGACTTTAAGGCAATTATCTCATTGTCCTCATTAAGCCTCGAGAAGGCAATAAGAGAGGCCAAAAGAGTGGCTATGGGTAACGTAAAAAAGAGAACATAGGGAATAGTATACACTATTATTAGCAGAACTTGTGAAATGTCTGTTCCATGATTCACCATCCATTCGGTTAGTTTTAATACCCTGCCAGCAAGCACAAGAAAGGTAAATAAAATAAGGCCGGTTATAAAAATGGGAACCATCTCCTTGAAGATATATATATTTATAATTTTTTTCATAGGTTTCTTGTGGGAGCAACTCCTTTTTTGGACCTAATCAAGTTTTTTATTATATCGCTAAAAAAATAGTTGGTCAATGATCAACTCCTGTCCGTGTTAGCTTAATGAAAATGTCCCCTCTAACTGCTGTGTTGAACATATCGCACCCCCGGTGCGGACCTGTAGGGGTTCGATTTATCGAATCCCGCTTTGCGGGACGTCATAAATGTCGCCCCTACAAGGACTTAAAAAGGAAATTCCTATACAATCAAGTTAGAACTTATTTACTATTTGAAACCCGTTCTTCATCTTCCTTTGCTTTGATTGGTAATTCACTCTTTAGAGAAATCGGTTTAAGTTTATCTGTTCCAAAGTATTTTCGTGATTCATGCAGCAACTCTCTATATGATGAAATTGCTATATCGACAACTGTTTTCAACTCAGAAGTATTAGGGTATAAATAGTTTTCATTTGGTTTAGCATTACGTGCTAGCTTGCGTGCTTCATTTATTTTCAAAACAATTTCTTGGACTTTTTCATAAAGTTTTCTAGGCAAAATCAGCCTTTGCTTCGATTGTATTTCCCTAAATCTATCAGAAAGCTCACCGATCTTTCTCCAGTACCTATCAAAGGCGGTTTAAGTGATTTCTTCTTCGGGAATGGCTCTATAGATTCTATGATTAGCAATATCATCTAACAGGGAAAGAACCTGTTCGATAAGATAGACCGTATCAACAAGACACGACACAAGCTCTGAATGAATGTTTGAAATTCTGCTCTCTCTTGCTATTCTGCGAATAGTATATATGGCAACAATTGCAGTAACTGCTATGCCAATTGGAGCTGAAAACAATGCTATGTATTCCTGCCAAGTCATTTTGAATATGTTATAATATAAAGATTATACTGCCTGTTTGCAGTGTTATATTACTGCAAAACAAAATTAATGTTGAAATTATCTAATAAATTTATAACTACTGAGGTTGTCAGGTTCATGCCTGCCCTGGTGCGGTGGCCGTTATCAAGGAAGGCAACTCCTGACTATTTAAAAGTATCTCTCTTAAATCCAACTTCTTGAAATCAGGTCTGGGCCAGGGGTTCAAGGTTCACGGTTTTTTGCTTTATCTCAATACTGGTCTGTATTCATCGTTTTCTAACCCCTGGCCCAGACCCGCCTGCCAGATGGCGGGCAGGTCTGGTTTAGCAGTTCTTTTCATAGCATCCCTGGGAATAGTGTTCAGAAGAAGCGTTTTAAAGAGCACGTTACGTCGCACCAGGGCAGGCTTGAATCGTACAACTGTGAACTTTCAACGGGAGTAGTAACGTAAATTTAGCATTAAAATTGTAAAACACTGAAAGTGAGTTTATGATATGAAATTGCTGGATCAGGTTGGTGATGTGATGCGCAGAAAGCATTAGTCAATTCGCACAGAACACACATATCTTAACTGGATAAAGCAATATATCCTATTTCACAAAAAATGTCATTTAAAAGATATGTGAAGTTTCCGTGACACCAAACTCATCTTTAGCTGCCCTTGTCGTTTAAAAATATTCATCCTCTTTCTTGCTTGCATTTTTCTTCCCTATAGCTAAACTCAACATTTAAATGTGCAAACTAAAAAGGGAGAAAAGAAATGGAAAAAATAAAATTCGGTCCACAGACGCTACTTTATCCCATGCCTGCGATTTTAGTGGGGGCAAAAGTAAATGGAAAACCAAATTTTATGACTGCTGCCTGGTGTGGGATTGCAGCAGAAAAACCCCCGTCCATCTCCGTTGCCCTGCGTGAAGAACGATATACACTTGAAGGAGTGAGAGAAAACGAAACATTTTCTATTAACGTTCCGTCCTCAGACATGGTCAAAAAGACTGATTATTGTGGTGTCTATTCCGGAAAAAAGAACGACAAGTCACAAATATTTAAAACCTTCTATGGAGAACTTAAAACAGCCCCTCTCATTCAGGAATGTCCATTAAATCTGGAGTGTAATGTTATCCATTACTTAGATGTAGGGAGCCATACCTTGGTTGTGGGTGAAATTATTGAAACGTACCTATCTGAAGATTGCCTGACAGATGGAAAGGCAGATCCTAGAAAGATTGATCCACTTATCTACACCCCTGGTACAATGAAATACCATCGCCTTGGAGAGGCTATCGGCTCAGCATTTAAGATTGGAAAAGTGTAGAAAGAAATTATACTGCTATCAGGGAGATAAATCTTTTTTTGACACCGAAGAAGCCGATGCTTCTGTAGGTAAAAATCGCCGATTAAGACGAGTGCCTGCGTCCCCGTTCCGAAGTCCCGCAGATTTCAGAAATTGAATCATCAAGCGAGAGCCAGCTTAGCGCAATTTGTTAGTTCTTGAAAAAACGCTCTACTCACTTACTTCTCCCAAAAATAACAAGGTAGCATTGGGATAAGACTATGATTGCTGATTTTTCAAAGAGCTGTGGTGCTACGTCAAATTTAATACAGTTAAAAAATGTGGTTCTTCTCCAAATTAGTTGGTAGAAAAATAATTTACCAAAATAAAACATATTGAAATTAAATGTAATTTCACCATTAACCTTTTTGATTAATTAGGCCATATTGTTAGGTGATAATGTTACTCCAGAAATTAAGTATGAATAGGGAATTATTTTTATAGGCAACTGCTATGATGAGCCTGATAGGTACCCATTATCGGAGTTGCTTTTAAAAGCTATACCTACTGAAATCATTAATCAAATAAGATTTAAGCCTTAATCTTGACCAACTAATTTGGAGAAGATCCAATTTTTAAAACTATAGACATAGATACTATCTTTGTCAGCCCAACGCCAAACTCACCTGCCGCCAACACTGCGGAGCGCTGAACCTTGAGAAACCACCTGCTTTGATGCGGGGCAGAACCTTTCAAAAACCGCCGAGCTGTTGGCGGTCAGGTGCAGTGATTGGTTATAGCGTAAATCTGCTTTTAACGATCTTAAGCAATTGCTTCTATGTCTATGACAAGTCCGTCTTTGACCTTTTGATAATATACAATTTTCGCTTCGATATGTTCACTTAAGCTGTTCTTGATTTTATATGATTCTGGCTTAATACTTACCGGAATCCCACCAACAAACCCATCTATCCCATGCGATTCTTCTTCCGGTGTTGCCAATCTATAATCTTTTTTCAAGAGTTCTCCAATTTTCTCCAAAACTGCTTCTTGAAACCTCAGTCCAATGAAAGTTTTAATAATCACCAAATCATGAACCCAATTTTCAACAAGCTGTCGATCTATTTTACTCATCACATTTTTAAAATTATCAACCATTTCTACTATTTTCTCAGATGCTTTTTGGATGGCATCAGGATGTTCCTTCAAATACCATTCTTCCCATTCTCGTATGGATTTCCCGGAAAACTCCTGTATTAATTCGCTCATTTGTCCGACTACCGCCGGTCGTGTTCCCTGAGCATTCTGATTTGCTAAATTTAGTATCTGAGTAGAATATTTGGGGAAATCAGGAGAATCAACACCTAATAGCTTCTTTATCTCGTCATTTTTAAGCTTTATTTTAGTTTTCATGCGCTCCTTCCTTCTGTTCTTTAACAACTCCCTGAAATTTCCTTAGGTATTTGAATGGTATCTCCATGTCAATATCTGCAAAACCATGTTTTAGTAAATGTGCGTTGATAAAAGTTTTATTTTTCATGTAGACATAAGACAGTAAATGATTCTTACTGTCGTATTTTTCAGAATCAAATTTTAGGAATACACGACCTTTTCCAATTTTGTTTTCTAAAAAATCAATAGCCTCAGACACAGTATTATTCTTCCTCTTAACCCCCAATAATCTAATAATTATATCATTGTTTAATTTTATTAAATTGGTATCCAAAATTTCCTTTACGGTATAATATTCTTCCCGTTTAATACCATTTTTCCCATCATCAATGTTTATTTTAGAACCAAATTTGAGTTTATTGGGATCAATCTTTTTGTCAAATTTTACCGGATCAGAAAAGATATAGGGGGAAGTATCAATTTCTTTTTGCCAATCTGTTTCAATGTTTTTTTGTATCTTATATTGAATGTTTTTTGGGAACAGGGAAGGCTCACTATCTTCTAACCGTGTTTTTATAACCGATAAAAAATCCTTGTTGATTTCATATCCTATGGAATTTCTGCCACTCAACATGGCCGCTATTGATGTTGTCCCGCTGCCTAAGAACGGATCCAATACGGTTTCTCCAACAAACGTAAACATCTCGATAGCCCTTTTGGGCAATTCAACAGGAAACATTGCAATATGATTATCCTGCCTTGCTCCATTAAAATACCAATGCCCGGAAAAATATTCCTTCCATTTTTCTTTTGATATTAAAGACTTTTCTTTTATTTCTTTCGATACATTTGGAAGTTTGCCAGGCTTTTTAAAAATCAAAATAAATTCATAGTCTATTTCGATTATTCCATTTCTTGGGTAAGGATAAGATCCCATTACTGTTGCGCCACCGGTTGTATTCATTGTTGTCTTTTTTTGCCATATAATCGCCCCCATGTAGTCAAACCCAATTGTTTCACAGAATTTGATAATTTCTGTTCGGATGGGTATGACTTTATAGCGACCATAGTAAACTGCCCTGGCAAACTGGTCTCCAATATTAACCAGCATTCTGCATCCAGGATGCAGTACCCTGAAACATTCTTTCCACACCAAGTTTAAATTATTTATATATTCTTCATAAGGATGGTTGAATCCTATTTGATCTTCCGTTCCGTAATCTTTCAACTGCCAATAAGGCGGTGATGTCACCACCAAATGAACCGAAGTGTTCATCATCTCAGTCATTTTACGTGAATCGCCAATAATAATAGAATGTTTTGTGCTATTCATTTTTGTGTCCTCTATTTC
>Ga0233415_10000981_pt1 | contig 12745 bp, 10 predicted proteins | sample Na_anoxic_12_MG_FD_188631 | JGI IMG/M metagenome (GOLD analysis project Ga0233415, IMG submission 188631) | Seawater microbial communities from Saanich Inlet, British Columbia, Canada - Na_anoxic_12_MG | ecosystem: Environmental > Aquatic > Marine > Inlet | place: Canada: British Columbia... | reverse complement strand
ATCCCCATGTGCTTGGTTATCGCCGCCGTCAAGGTCGTCTTGCCATGATCTATATGACCTATCGTACCCACATTTACATGCGGCTTCGTCCTCTCAAACTTTTCCTTCCCCATCTTTTTGTCCTCCCCTGAATTTTTTGAAAATTATCTTTTGCGTACCAATTTTGACGCATTCGTAAAAAATATTCTGCGAGCGACTTTGACCATTTTAAGAAAAGTTATCGTATCAGATAAACTCAGCTTCCCGAAAAAACAATGGAGCCCACGACCGGGATTGAACCGGTGAACCTCTTCCTTACCAAGGAAGCGCTCTACCTACTGAGCTACGTGGGCGGTCTTTGTTAACCCTTGTTTGATTCTCTCCGAGCCGCGGGACGGCTTGTCGGTGTTACGGCTGCCAATTTGCGGTTTGGAGCGGGAGACGAGATTTGAACTCGCGACATTCAGCTTGGAAGGCTGAAGCTCTACCAACTGAGCTACTCCCGCACGTTTTGCGCTGATTATTGCCTGAGACCTTTGCAAAACGCCCCTTTTTGCCCAATCCCGGCGTCAGGCTCAAATTTTAACCCGCCACCGAACTTTGGTGGGTTAATCCTCAAAATAATCAATTTCCCTCAAAAAGCGTAGTAAGAGTCATGCAGGAAGCCATGTAGTAATTATCGATCCCGATATACAAACCGAAATCTCCTACATACGACTTGCTTTGAGGTTGGTGGTGGGGGGAGGATTTGAACCTCCGAAGGCTTCGCCGACAGATTTACAGTCTGTTCCCTTTGACCACTCGGGAACCCCACCCAAAAAATATTCTGACATATGGAGCCAGAGACAGGAGTTGAACCCGCGACATCCTCATTACAAGTGAGGCGCTCTACCAACTGAGCTACTCTGGCCACGCATCTTCAAACTTTCCATTTTCTGTATAACGTCAATACGACATAAAAAGCGATCTCTTGATAAAACTTTTCTTTTACTTATATCTACAATAAATATCAACCTCTATTTTATGCCATTATTAACAGATATGGTAAAATATAGTATTATATTGTGCTATTTCTTTAGAATATCGCCTGTTTTTATTAATTTCAACCTTATTCAACATAATGCAAATAAGAATTTGGTCCGGTTTTTATATATATTTTTGTCAGACTTTGTCAAAAACAATCTGAATATTGGCAATTAGTACGATAGCAAGCGCCACATCTGAAAGTAATATTATACTATATCTTTGTGATATTATATCTTTTTTCGTTCCCACCTTCTGCTGCCTCTTTTGGCATGCGATTTGCAGCCACAATATTGTATCAGTTTAGTTCTTTTAAACAAATCGTTTTCAAACGAACGGCAATATTTTCAAAAAGCTAAAGTATTACAAAACCAATCGAAAACCATATAGGCCAAAGAGGGCCTTATCGAAAAATTATCGAAAAATATCACTGTCGTTACCCGTGTATAGAGCTTGTTGGGCTTTTTCAATAACATAAACCCTTGACAAGGATGCTCATTTTTGTGTAATCGGACATCAAGCCATAATAAATCAGGTCCCAAATGACCCGGCTTTTCAGGATGAATAAAGCTAAAGGAAATCTAATTTCAGATATCGAAAATGGTTGAGCAGGAAAATATATGTTGATAAATCAGCATGTTATAATCCTCAAGCCATCGAACGTCCAATTTTCACACAAAACCATTATATTATCATGATAACAATCACTTAACCACTCAACTACTTGACTACTTAACGAGGTCTAAATTTGATAAAGTTACGAATTCTTTTTCTGCCGGTTTTTCTGTTGTTTCTCTTATGCGGATGCATACAAACTCTGCATAAAACACCCGTTTCACAGGACGCGGATTATTTGCCGGCCCAGATTAGTGACTCCGATTCTGCTGAATCTATTGAAAAAGTCAACCATAAAAACCAAAAATCCATACAGCAGGACGGAGATTATTTGCCGGCCCAGACAAGTACCCCTGATTTTGCAAAACCGCCTGAAAAAGTTGCCCCTAAAGATAAAAAACCCTCACCAATTGATCCTTTGGTTGCAGAAAAGAATATAGCTGAAAACTCTTCCCCTGAAAAAAAAATACAGCCTATCTTTGATGAAGCCCTTGTTTTTTGCCAAGCATCTCAGGATTTCTGGCAGAAAGGAGAGCTTGAAAACGCCATTGAAGCACTGGATCATGCTTATTCTTTAATCCTGGAGATCGATAACAATGACATTCCCGAGCTCATACAGCAAAAAGAAGATCTGCGTTTTATGATCTCAAAACGTATTCTTGAAATTTACGCATCCCGCAATATCGTTGTAAACGGCAATCATAACGCCATCCCCATGGTAATGAACAAACATATTCAGAATGAAATTAATAGCTTTACCAAAAAAGGCGAAAAAAAATTTTTTGTTGAATCTTACAAACGTTCCGGAAAATATCGACCAAAAATTGTTTCTGCCCTTAAAGAAGCCGGCCTTCCGGTTGAATTGTCATGGCTCCCGCTTATCGAAAGCGGATTCAAGGTGAATGCGCTTTCAAAAGCCAGGGCTCTCGGCCTCTGGCAGTTTATCCCCTCAACAGGATACAAATTCGGCCTCAAACGTAACAAATACATCGATGGACGGCTCGATCCGGTTAAATCTACCAAAGCCGCCATTGAATATCTATCGGAATTGCATCACATTTTCGGCGATTGGACAACCGTTCTGGCCGCATACAATTGCGGAGAGGGAAAAGTGCTCAGAGTAATAAGGAATCAGAATATAAATTACCTCGACAATTTCTGGGATCTATACGAACGCCTTCCGCAGGAAACAGCAAGATATGTCCCCAGATTTATGGCTACACTCCATATCATTAAAAACTTGGAAAAATATGGACTCGATTCAATACCTGTGGACAAACCATTAGAATATGAAATAATAAACGTATCAAAGCAGGTTCATCTTAGAAATGTTGCCAAAAAGATCGGTGTAACTGAAAAAACGCTCAGAAAACTCAATCCCGAACTCCGCTACAGGATACTTCCTAAAGATAACTATCCGCTCAGGGTCCCATCAGGCAAAGGCCAAGTTCTGCTGGCAAAGCTGGATGAAATACCGGTTTCACATCCGCCGCAACGTGCTTATGTATATCACCGGATCAAATCCGGTGAAAGCCTTTCCACCATTGCCAGACGATACCGTTGCAGCATGAGAAGCATTATGCGCGCAAACAACTTGCGCAGATCAAGTTTTATTATTGCAGGCAAAAAACTCAAAATACCCCGCAGGGGTACAATTGTATACAGATCGAAGAAATACAACAAAATTAAATATGCAAACACATCAAGCCATGTTGTAAAAAGTGGTGATTCACTTTGGATTATTGCCAAACAATACGGTACAACAACTAAAAAGATCCGGGAACTAAACAATCTGTCCACAACAAATCTCCATATCGGACAGGTTTTAAAGATTCGTGAGCGTAAGGAAGATAGACCGGCTGGTGAGTATTTAAAGACATATCTGGTTAAACGCGGCGACAGTCCTTTTAAGATCGCTCAGTTACACAAAATGCCCCTTGAACAATTTCTGCACATCAACCGATTAACGCCCAGAAATAAGATTTATCCGGGACAGAGACTGTATGTGGAGTAGATGATCCGGATGTGCCTGTAAAAGCAGTAATCTGAGAGACCTTTGAAAAACGTTCAATTTTGTTCAAGGCCAAGGAAGGCGAAAATTTTAACCACAGGAATACATTGAGTATTTTGAGGATTAAAATTTGAGTCTGACGCCGGAATTGGGCAAAAGGGGGCGTTTTGCAAAGGTCTCTCTGATAATGCGTAATATTAACATCCTGCAGGAACCATTAATACCGGATCCTTTGGACCGGATATTCACCCAACCAATACATTCCATTAAGAAATTAATAAAAAATTAAGTTGACAACAAAAACAATCATAAAACAGATCCCTTTGGGGCCGTTTCAGGTAATGACTTATCTGGTGGTATGCCCCCATACCCGCGAAACGGTTATTATTGATCCGGCCGGAGAGGAAGACAAACTTTTGGCTTTGATTAAAACAGAAGGCTTTAAGGTCAAATATATCCTGAACACCCATGGCCATTCCGATCATGTTTTGGGAAACCCGAAACTCAAAGAGGTTCTTAACGTCCCTGTCTGTATGCATGAGGCCGATGACCGTTTTTTTTCGGACCAGGCGGTCCGTGAGAAATCCTCAAAAGAGTTGGGACTTCCGCCCCCTGATCCCGCGGACATAAGACTCAAAGATGAAGATATTGTTGAAGTCGGAAAGTTAAAGATCAAAGTAATTCATACACCGGGTCATACCCCTGGGTCTGTTTGTTACCTGGTTGACGGAAACCTTTTTTGCGGCGACACCCTTTTTGTCGGTGCGGTCGGAAGGACCGATTTGATTGGCGGATCTCTTGAAACGCTTCTCGAATCTCTGGGAAAAAGACTTATTGCACTGCCCAAAGAGACCATTGTCTGGCCGGGCCACGACTATGGAGACACCCCCACGTCTACCATGGGTCGGGAGATGGAAGAAAACCCTTATATTACCGATTTTATTTTAAGTTGAGCGATTTTTTGCCAAGAGATGTGCTGAGATCTTGATGCATAGGTGTTTTAGTTAGTTCCATAAGTTCCCAATTTTATAAAAACTTGACACAAATTTTAAGATCTTTATTTATATAGACGGTTAGAGGTAAATATGGCGACGTGGGCGGATTTGAAAAGCCAAGGAATGAAACGGTTTGGTGAGGTGGGGGCGTGGGCTTTTGATGAATGGAAAATGTTGAATCATACTTTTTTTGATGGAGAAAATAAACCCGGCGCTATTATCTGGGGATCAACTCCACATGGTAAGAGCCTGGGGTATTATCATGTGGCCAAAAATCTTATATATTTAGATAAAAATTTAATGCGGCCGATCTATCCTACAAATGATTTCAAATGGGGGATACGCCATTTAAATAAAAGAGTTGCCAGTGATGTCCTCCTGCATGAGATGATTCATCAAAGGGTTCGCCAGACCGGTGGATGGGTGGGGGAAACCAGTCATAACAACGAGAGGTTTGTTGAAGAAGTCAATAGGATTGCCAAACTCCTTGGCATGGATATTAAGGCCAAGGTTATAAAACAAAAAACTATTCAGGACAAGCTAATATGGTACGTTGAACCCGGATGTCTGACCCTTAAGGAACTGTCCGACTTTCCATATTCATCCAGAACTTATAACTATTATTACAAACAACAGTGATGAATTCTTGCTTCTACGAATTCATCATGAGTTAGTGTCCATCCATAAATGAGGATTTTTGTTCAAGATCAAGGCATGTGAAAAAAATAATCACAGGCATATGTTTAATATTCCGAGGATTATTTTTTGAACATAACGCAGAGATTGGGCAAAAAGACCATTTATGGATGGACACGAGTTAATGAATCTCAAAATCCAAGTCATCGGGCAATTTTATTATATCTTTCCACCCTTTCTTTTCTTCATTTTTCTCGATATTTTCTTCTCGGTTATCTTCCAGTAACTCTTGCTTGTTTTCACTGATGTCTTTACACATGGTTAAATATCTCTTTGATTTTACTTGGCATTTCCCATAATAAGTCAGTTTCCGCATATAATTTCTTCAATGTGTCTTCAATGGAAAACCGTTTCTTTTCGAAAGCAGGCCCTTGCAGTTTTTTTGGAACATATATTTCATCCCCGAACCTGATTATGACGCGGGAAAAGGGCTTTGGAACCATAAAGCTGTCCCAACTGTTGAATACCCAGTTTCTTTCGTTAGATATAACAGTTGGAATAATGGGCATCCCCGAATACTGGGCTATTCTGACAAGTCCGGGCTTGACCACACCGAAAGGCCCCCTGGGACCGTCAACGATATGACCGATTCTGCAACCTCTATGTGCCATTTCGCAAATTTCATGCAGCGCTTTACCGCCCCCTCGTGATGAGGAACCTCTCACCGTATGCATTCCAAGTTGATTAACAATTCTGGAGATAAGTTCTCCGTCCCTGCTCTGGCTGATCATAATTGAAATCGGCTTGCGCCTTGCGAAAAAGGTGATACCCGTAAAGAATCGCTGATGCCACGAAGCATAAATAGGAACCTGTCCCCCTTTAAGAACGTTCAGCTCAATCTCAGGTTGAATGACTTTGATCCTGTAAGTCAAAGATATGATCTTTACGCTTAAAAGGCCTATATAGAAAAAAATTTGCTGGTATATTAAACGTTTCAACACTTACCCGTTAATCTTATTTCTCCATGCCGGCGAACATTTGAAGGTAACCACTTTTCTTTTGTCCAGCATCATATCTTCACCGGTTGCAGGGTTGCGTCCTTTTCGCTCTTTTTTCTCTTTTACACAAAATTTGCCAAATCCGCTGATCAGAACATCTTCGCCGTTCGCCAGTGTCTGTTTCAGAATTTCCAAAGTGGTTTCGACCAGTTGTGCGGATCTGTTTCTGCTCAGACCGATCTTTTTTTGAATGGAATCTACTATTTGACTTTTTGTAAGCGTCATATGCAAGGTCCTCCTAAACGTAAAAGGGTTTTGTTTTTTGGAAATTATTAATCTTTTGTTGCAAAACTACTTTCTAATCTTTTTTTTGTCAAGAAGATATAGATGTTATTTTGTGGCTATTTCAGGTTGTTATTGGAAAGGATGCGGCAAGATGACGGTTGACTTCCGATGGAGGGTATGTTTCATTGTTTTTAAGTTTTGATGGAAAGTTAATCTTGATAAATTCGCAAAAAGTCGAATTCATCAAACTTGGGATTGTAAACTTTTCAGACAGGAAAGCATTTATGTTAAGGATTGACGGTCTCGTAAAAAGTCAGATTTTGATGGCAAAGTAAAAAGCTCCAAATTCAAGGCGCGCAAATTCCGAGGAATCGGCTATCCGCCGGTCCCGTGGGGAACGTACATATAGTACGTCGCAGTGACGAGGAATGCAGCGCAACGCAGAAGTTGGACTTTTTACGAAGCCATCAAGGATTGATATGGCAAAACATGGGAAGACCACGGAGTGAAAAAGTATCAACAAATTAATGAGGCAAGAATGGTGCTGGAATTGCCTGAACGGGCAACCATGGAAGAAATCAAGTCGAACTATAGAAATCTCATCCGCAAATGGCATCCAGACCGATGTAATAAAAACAAAGAAAAATGCAAGGAAATGACAACCAGGATTATCGCTGCATACATGATTATTAATGTTTACTGTAAAAACTATAAATTTTCCTTTTCCGAACAAGAGGTCAGGAATTATCTCTCAGCAGAAGAGTGGTGGTTTGAACGTTTCGGCAAGAAATCCGTTTATAGCGATGATCAGGAATAGAGACCTTTGAAAAATGTTCATTTTTGCCTGCCCAGTTAAATCCGTATTTAATATTTAACCGGGGTTCAAGGCCAAGGAAGGCGAAAATTTTAACCGCCCCAGTACGATCTGCCGGACCTACGGGGCAGGCAGGAATACATTGAGTATTTTGAGGATTAACCCACCAAAGTTCGGTGGCGGGTTAAAATTTGAGCCTGACGCCGGGATTGGGCAAAAAGGGGCGTTTTGCAAAGGTATCGAATAGGAAGGTAGAATGAACGATATAGAATGTACACACAATAGTAAATCAAAGGTTCGATTGCAAAAACCCGCTTCTGAAATCCAAAACATTTTGGTTTTTCAGCAAAATGGCAGCGGCGACAAAAAGATAGAGGGTGTCAGACAATACGGAAATAACTGTTTTTCCCTTGAAGTCGTATCAATTGATGCTCATCTGCCTGTGGTTATCGACGATACAAAAGAGTATATCCCCAGGGACATTGAGGCTGACCTGGTTCTGGATTATTTGAAACATCCGGACCTTTCTCATGACCTTGCCGTTGTTTGCCGGGACAAAAAAATTCCAGTGGTCGCCTCGGGAAAAAAATTTCGTGTCAAGGGAGCATTTACCCCCCCGATCTGATGCGGGCTCTCCCGGCAGGTCTGCCTGGGTAATTATGGAAACATGTTTGGTGCACCGGAGTTTGCCGTGAAAGTTGTTGATGGAATTATTACCCGAATCAACGTGCTGCGCGGGGCTCCATGTGGCGCAACCTGGGAAACAGCACTTCGCGTTGAGAACCTTCCCGTTGAAGAAGCAATAGTTCGTATCGGTCTGGACGTGCAATACTACTGCATAGCAGACCCTGCAGGATGGGACCCGATTTATGGTAAAAGCCCGGTCCATCTGGCCGGGAAATTTCACACGGCTGCACTTAAAAAAGCCTTAAAAAAAATTTGACGCCGTCGTAAAGTCTTTTGTGTGCGACTTTGACCATTTTCTGACTCTTTAAGATGAGACCTTTGAAAAATATTCATTTTTGCCTGCCCAGTTAAATCCGTATTTAATATTTAACCAGGGTTCAAGACCAAGGAAGGCGATAATTTTAACCACCCCAGTACGATCTGCCGGACCTACGGGGCAGGCAGGAATACATTGAGTATTTTGAGGATTAACCCACCAAAGTTCGGTGGCGGGTTAAAATTTGAGCCTGACGCAGGAATTGGGCAAAAGGGGGCGTTTTGCAAAGGTCTCAAGATACCATCACCGTTAAACTGTATTTACCATAATATGTTGAAAAAAATTGAGTCGCTTTTACCAAAAGCGCTTAGTGCCGATAGACACACCATCCGTCGTGAAATAATACGGATTAAACAATGCGCCATCAAAACAACGTCTGAAGATAAGACTAAAAAGAAACTGGTTCGGCTGGAAAAAAGGCTTCAAACATCCATCAAAAAGAAATCATGGCGAAAAGCAAACCGTCCGAAACTTATCTATAATGATGCCCTCCCCATTTTTTCTAAAAAAGACGAAATAATAAATTCCATCTCGAAAAACCGGGTGGTCATAATTTCCGGTGAGACCGGCTCCGGTAAAACCACCCAAATACCGAAATTCTGTCTTGCAGCCGGACGCGGCATCAACGGCAAGATCGGTTGTACTCAGCCGAGAAGGATCGCTGCAACCACTGTCTCCAGACGTATTGCTGAAGAACTCGGAGAAGAGCTGGGCAAGTCCGTGGGGTATAAAATCAGATTCAAAGATAAAACCGGCCCCCATGCGTTTATTAAAATCATGACAGACGGTATCCTTCTGGCCGAAACCCAGAATGATCCGTATCTGAATGAATACGATACCATTATAGTTGATGAGGCCCATGAAAGAAATCTGAATATAGATTTTATCCTGGGAATTTTAAAGACCCTTTTAAAAAAAAGAAAAGACCTTAAGATTGTCATAACATCCGCAACCATTGACACGGAAAAATTTTCAACGGCTTTTGACAATGCTCCTGTGATAGAAGTATCCGGCCGCATGTACCCGGTCGAAATACATTATTCCTCGATTGACTCAAAACTCGAAGAAAACAATGAACAAACCCATATTGAAATGGCTGCCAGTGCAATTGACAACCTGCAAATAAGAAGCCGCTTTGGGGATATCCTTGTTTTCATGCCCACCGAACAGGACATTCGTGAAACCTGCGAATTAATCAAAGGAAGGAATTACAAACACACCGTTATCTTTCCTCTGTTCGCCAGACTTGCAGGTTCCGAGCAATCAAAAGTTTTCTCCAATATTTCAGCCAGAAAGATAATTATTGCAACCAATATTGCTGAAACTTCCATAACCATACCCGGAATTAAATATGTCATCGACACCGGACTTGCGCGCATATCCCGGTACACGCCAAGATCAAGAACCACCTCCCTTCCGGTCACTACAATATCAAAAAGCAGTGCCAATCAGCGGAAAGGGAGATGCGGCAGAGTGGAAAACGGAGTATGCATACGCCTTTTTTCTGAACAAGAGTTTGAAAACCGTCCGCTTTATACGCCGCCCGAAATTTTAAGAGCCAATCTCGCGGAAGTCATTCTGAGAATGATTTCACTGAAACTGGGTAATATATCGGATTTTCCATTTATTGATCGGCCGGCATCAAGGAGCATACAGGATGGGTTTGATCTTCTTTACGAACTTGGAGCCATCGTCTCTGGGCCACACCAAAAGAAATCAAAAGCAAAAACACCCTTTTCGCTCACTGAAAAGGGTAAGCTTATGGCAAAAATGCCGGTTGACCCCAGAATATCCCGAATGCTCATTGAAGCACAGTCCCAAGGATGTCTTGAAGAGATTACTGTTATTGCTGCTGCTCTGAGTATACCAGATCCCAGAGAACGGCCCGCAGAAAAAGCTCAGGAAGCTGATCAGATTCACAAAGCTCTTAATGATCCTTCATCCGATTTTATCACCCTTCTCAATATCTGGCGAAAATACCACCGGACCTGGCAAAAAGAAAAAACAACAGGAAGCGTAAAAAAATTTTGCAAAAACCACTATCTTTCTTTTAAAAGGATGAGAGAATGGCGTGATATTCATGCCCAGCTTTCTGAAGTACTCAGAGAATACGGTTTGGATGATAACAGATATCGGGCCAAAGATGCCCGAACAAAAAAGAGCACTCTGGCTCAAACGCCAAAAACCAAACATCCTGCTTCAAATTCTGAATTCAGCCGTCTTTACACTTCCATCCACAAATCGATTTTGAGCGGTTTTCTCTCCAACATTGCAGTGAAAAAGGAAAAAAATATCTTTCAAGCCACAAAAGGAAAAGAAGTGATGATCTTTCCTGGATCAACCCTTTTCAATAATGCAAAAACATGGGTTGTGTCTGCTGAAATGGTTGAAACATCGCGACTTTTTGCCAGGACGTGCGCAAACATTGATAGTGACTGGCTGGAAAAACTGGGTGAAGACTTGTGCAAATATACCTATCTTCACCCACACTGGGAAAGAAACAGGGGCGAAGTAGTCGCTTCCGAACAGGTAAGCCTTTTTGGTCTTATTATAGTTCCCCAGAGACCTGTATCCTATGGCAGGATTAATCCTGACCTGGCATCTGACATTTTTATTCAAAGCGCGCTGGTTCAAGGCGATGTCAAAAAGAAGTTCGATTTTATGCTGCATAACCAGAAACTTGTTAATGAAGTCAGAAGCATGGAAGATAAGATTAGAAAAAGGGATGTTCTTGTCAGTGAGACCGAATTGTTTGAATTCTACAATAAAAGGCTGAAAGGATGTTATGATATTAGAACCCTTTCAAAACACATCAAACAAAAGGAAAGCGACCTTTTTTTACGAATGAAACCGGATGATATTCTCCGCTATCATCCGGATGAAAAAGAACTGTCTCTTTACCCTGACAACATTAATCTGGGAAACCATAGGTTTGATTGTGTCTACAAATTCGACCCCGATAAAAACGAGGATGGTGCAACCGTAAAAATACCGTCATCCTATGCCCCAATGGTTCCCTCAGAATCACTGGACTGGCTTGTACCCGGACTTTACAGTGAAAAAATAACCGCTCTTATCAAAGGCCTTCCCAAAGCTTTTCGTAAAAAACTTGTACCTGTTGCCAATACAGTCGATGTGATCATCAATGAAATGCCTAAAACTAAAAGCTCCTTGATAACAGAACTTGGAAATTTCATTTATAATCGCTTCGGTCTTGATATCCCTGCATCCGTCTGGCCTTGGGATCTTTTGCCGGGCCATCTTAAAATGCGCATATCGATTACTGACCAGAAAGGCAAAGAACTTTGCTCGGGCAGAGATCCTTCAATTTTACGCCAGAATATTTCGGGCAAAACCGACCCTAAAGGATCGAACGAATTTGAATCTGCCAAAAAAAAGTGGGAAAGGACCCGCATAACCTGCTGGGACTTTCCGGATCTACCCGAAAGCATCAGCATAACCGGCAAAAACAAGTCAAAATGGGTTGTTTATCCAGGTCTTCAAAAAGCCTCCCAGGGGAAAAAGAGCGTAAACTTACGCCTTTTTCCCCTTCGGGACAAAGCTGTCGATTCTCATAAAGATGGTGTCACCATGTTATTTGTCATCTATTTTTCAAAGGATCTAAAGTTTTTAAAAAAGGCTCTGACCCTGCCGAAAAAAAAGGAGCCGATGGCCAATTATTTTGGAGGGGCCAAACGCTTTAAAAAAAAGCTCTACCAAAGCATCATCAGTAACCTGTTTTGCAAAAACTTAAGATCCAGAGACGCTTTTTATTCACATGCCGAATCTGTCGCGCCGACAATTCTCCCAAGCGGTCGAAAATTATTAGACCGAAGCCTGTCTGTTCTTGATGCTTATCATGAAACCAGAACCTCATTTTATAACCTTGAAACCGTCCACAGCACCAACAGTGCCGCCCTGCAATTTTTAAAAGACTTGAGAGAGGAACTTAAAAAGCTTGTGCCTGAAACGTTTATGGATCTTTACGACACCGACCGTCTCGTCCACCTTATTAGATACATAAAGGCCATCGATTTCCGTGCCCGTCGAGCTTTGGTTGATTTTGAAAAGGACAGGGCAAAGGTAAAAGAGATCCGCTTTTTTACCGAACGTCTTAATAAACTACTGCAAGAATTATCGCCGGCTGCATCTGCAGAAAAAAAAGCGGCACTGGAGGAGTATTTCTGGCTGATTGAAGAATACAAGGTCTCTGTTTTTGCCCAAGAGCTAAAAACACCGGTGCGGATTTCTAAAAAGCGGCTTGAAAAAAAATTACAGGAAATTGAAAGGATGGCATGAGGGAGATTTTGAATTTAATAGCTATCTGGTGCCCGAACAAAAACTAGGATTTTTTGTTAAGATCAAGGAAGACGAAAATTTTAACCA
>Ga0233415_10000977_pt1 | contig 12788 bp, 5 predicted proteins | sample Na_anoxic_12_MG_FD_188631 | JGI IMG/M metagenome (GOLD analysis project Ga0233415, IMG submission 188631) | Seawater microbial communities from Saanich Inlet, British Columbia, Canada - Na_anoxic_12_MG | ecosystem: Environmental > Aquatic > Marine > Inlet | place: Canada: British Columbia... | reverse complement strand
AAGTTTATTGATCAGTACTATGGACCTCCTAACGAGGAGTACACCACGGCTCATCTTTTTGATTTTTACGAAGCCAAAGACAAACTGCCCGGAGGAAACCCTACCTATATTCAGTTCTATCCCGGAGGTGGAATTGGTGGTAGTAAAGCGGACTTTGCTGACACTTCAATTAAAGACTTTATAGATAATGGTATAAACGTAGTGGCTATAAACTACAGACTACTTAATACTACTGGAGAGTTAGCGGATGCTAACACATTCCCCATTAAGTATCCTTGGATGATTGCAGGAGAAGGGTTCGGATCCTCCAACGACTCCAGTGCTGCAATGCTTCCCATTAACGACAATACAAAACCACTTTTAACTTTATCTGGGGGTCCTGAAACAACAAACTTCAAATCTAGTTGGCAGGATGCTGCGAGAATTATTCAACATCTTAAGTATAACCACCGAAAGTACGGTGTAGACAAAAGTAAGATTATTGTAGGAGGTTCCTCTTTCGGAGCAGTTATCGCTAACTGGGTTACGTGGGCACCTGATTTCGCAGCAACTAAATCTCAAACGAATGATCCTGTATTATGGGAATCCACTGAGGTGTATGCTGGTGTATTTGGAGCTACTGCTTTTAGTGTAGAAAACTTTTACAGAGTAGAGAGCTTTGTAGATGCTAACGCTAAGGGTTATGGAAACTCAGGAGGAAAAACTATCTATGATATTTCTGGCTCAGTTTATGTGCCTAAAGGAACTGTCGGAGAATCTTATGAAGTAGCATCTCCTACCTCTGGAACAGACTACGAGCCCGGATTTAAGAGTGCTCAGCTTGAAGATCTTGAAGACAAAACCAAATATGCACTAGGAACACTCCTTCAAAATAGAGACATTAGGGTTGGTGTAGCTACTACGTATAATACTTACGATGATGTAGAAAACTTCTCGGATTGGAGTTCTATTCCGGGACTTAAAGCCAACCACGAACAACTTAACATGGATTGGAGAGCTAGGGTTTATTGGAGTGGGGATAGGCACTCAGTCTCAGCAGGGGACTTTGGAGATCCAACTTTTGGTTTGGATCATCTAAAGTTTGGTAAGCCAGAAAATGAAAATATCCCTGCTCTATATCGAGCAGGTACTATGAGTACGTCTGCTGCTAACTTAGAAGCTATATCTGATTGGAAGGTAGTATTAAGTGAAGATGCTCTAACAACATTCAGTTCTACCTTTGGTGTAGACATATTAACGTTCTTACCAGATACTTCTAGTTTGAATGACTACTATAACGCTAGCGCTACTACAATAGTCAACGGTATCCCGCTTTCAGCTTACCAAACTATCGTCTCAAACACACCTCAAGTAAGCGCAGTCCTTGATTTTAGTGGTTTTAATTTTGGTCCTCCGAATGCAGGAAGAGAAAATGAGTGGGACGTTAGTAATATAAATATTAATCATGGTGGGTCTGGTAAAGTTATTAACCCTTTTGCAAACATTGACCTTAGTGGACCCAGTGGAAAAATACAGGACTCTTCCGCTGTTGGTCTTGGTGGGTATTGGAATGATAGGTGGGTTACTAGAGATGTTCACGATGCTGCGTTTAGTATACAAGCAGCGGAAAAGCTAAAGACTGCTTACTCATCAGAAACCCACCAATTACATACATCATGTATTCATACTAACCCTGAAGTGTACATAAGACCCGGATACTTATCTGATTTAGAGTCTGCTCTTTTATCTGTACCTCCTACAAATAGCTTAGGAGAACCTAACACGGAAACCTTTCAGATCTTGAGTGAGAGAGAGAATGTGAATTGGGTGATTGAAGTTTTAGCTAGAGACATAGATTATTTTGCTGATAAAGTTGGAACCTTAGCTGTCCTACCAGACGGACCAGACAAAATAGTAACATAGCACTATATAAGATAGGAGTTTAACTATGGCAACAAATCAAACAGTAACGGTTTATGGAGGACAACCAACACAACCGAATAAAGCACAAGCAACATCCAAAAAGGATAGATTTGTTGGACTTAACTTCCCTTTAGGATCAAGAAAAGAGGTAGGAGGGTATTTCTCTAGAACTACCGATGTAACCTCGGTAAGAGCAGCAATAAAACAACTTATGCAGACAGAAAGAGGGGAGAGGGTAATGCTTCCAGATTTCGGAGTTAGCTTAAGGAGGTTCTTATTTCAGCCTTTAGACGAGAATACATTTGATGGTATTAAGAGAGAAGTATCTACTTCTTTTAAAAAGTATATAATTGGAGCAACTTTACTAAAACTCTCTGTCTTCCCACTGAATATAACTGGTCCTAGTGGAGGAAACTCCTTAAAATTAATATTACTCTTTAGTTTAGATAAAGAGGATTCAATCATATCAGAAGTAGAGGTTAAATTAATTTAATGAAATTTACAACAAATATTAGCTCAGACTTTCTAAAGTTAGCTAAAATGCCAGAGAAGAGTAAACCTTCTCTTATTAACTTTGCCGCAACAGATTTTGATACGTTGAAGGCTGAATTAATCTCCTACGTTAAAGCAGTTTATCCTACTGACTACAATTACTTTGCAGAGTCAGATTTAGGTATGATGCTTTTAGAGCTTGTAGCGTATATGGGGTCAGTAAACTCTATGAAGGTTGACATGTTAGCTAACGAAAGCTTTTTAGAAACTGCCGTACAGAGAGAAAGTGTAAAAAAGCTATTAGACTTAGTTGGAGTTAACCTCAAAGGACCTTTATCTTCAGCCGCTGACATAGAAGTTACGTTTGATAATGCTTCCACTGAGTATACTATTACCCCAGAGAACAGAGTTTTTACTACCACTTCTCCTGAGGATGGAGGACAAGTTACTTTTACTTTGTATAAAGTAGTAGATGGTAAAGTTGATACTGCTAATAGTAACGGAAATATAAACTTGTACGATATAGAAGCAGACCCTTCTGTAGATGCCTTAAACCCTGTAGGCTTTAGCAATTTAGCAGTACAGGAAGGATCCTTAGTTTCTGAGTCTGGCACATTTGCTTCTACAGAAGGAGTAAAGACAATCTCTCTAGCTAATACACCTGTGGTTGAAGGAAGTATTCAAGTTTTTATAACCTCAGATAACGCATCTATTGATGGGGCATTTACAGAAGTTCCTAGTATCTTCCAAGCCTCTGGAATATCAGACAAGGTATTTGAGGTTGTTAGTGATAGTGATTTTAGATCAACCGTTGTTTTTGGCGAAGGCACTGTTTCAGTATCTCCGGGAGTATCTGATACTTACTTTGTAACATATAGAGTAGGGGGAGGAGTTAGAGGTAATGTTATATCTAATGCTATTACAGGATCCTTAAATACAGTTGAAGGTCCTACTGGGCAAATCACCAACCCGACACCAGCAACAGGGGGAGCTAACGCAGAAACAATAGAACACGCTAAAAGGTGGGGTCCTCTAACCTTCGCTAGACAAGACAGGGTAGTAACTATAGAAGATTACGTATCTTTTTCTAATAACTTTGTAAGCGATTTTGGAACAGTAGGAAAAGCCACAGCAACTACTAGAAAAGCATACTCTTCAGGAAACGTGATTGATTTATATATCCTTGAAAAGGCATCTGACAATCAGCTACAAAAAGCCACTCCAAACTTTAAGATCAATCTTCTTGAGAGTCTAGACACTAAGAAGATGATTACAGATGAGGTAGTAGTTTCTGATGGATTAATTAGAACCTTAGATTTGGTTGTAACTATTCGATTGGATAAGAAGCTAGAGCCTAACGAGTCTGTAATAATGTCTAAAGTAAGGGACAAGATTTTAGCTTTCTTAAGTATTGATAATCGAGATATGGGTGACAACCTAAACCTAGCAGACCTAAACAGATCTATTTTCGAGGTAGAAGAGATTAGATTCTCTAACATTGATAACCTCTCAGAAGATGTTGATGTTGAATTTAACGAGATTATACAACTAAACAACCTCACTATTAGAGCGGATTACTTAGAGTAACACATCCATATAAAAAATGAGTAAGTATCCTCAGAACAAGAGAAAATATACTAAACGCAACTATGTTGAAGCGGTAGAGATAATCACGCCTAATACCTACTTAGACGAAGATTTAAGTATTAATGGTAAAGAGTTAAACCCTACATCTGAAATAATAAACTCCCACCTAAGTATAGCAAACTCCATCAGTACATACTTAGATATTTCCGGAGTAGCAGGTACGTCTACTAGTTCTATCTCAACGTTAGAAGGGATATCTAAGTATTTTGTAAAGCAGAATAACCTTACAAAAGTAACTACTAACTCTTTTAACACTAACATCTTAAACCCTCTAGGGTACTCCTTACAAAGCTATGAAACAAGTTCAGATTTTAGTACGTTTCTTTCAGGAACTATTCTCCCTCTTGTGCAGAATGAACCTGAATCCCTAGAGAGTAATATTTCAACGCTCAGTGCTTACACAGATAACTCTGATGCTAGCTCAGTACATAACTATCTAATAGAAAACCTTGGTTGGTTTTATTTCCTGAATACTTCAGCAGACGGTAGCCTCGCTTACAACCCATCGTCTTTCTTATTAGATAGTTTTAACACTCTCTACAAAGGTCAATCTCTTGATCTTGTAGATGGAATAAAGGGTTTAACTAATTACATTTGGAGGAATTTAGAAACGTGTTCTACTTTTGTAGATATACCTTCAAACTTTGTTGCTGGCACAACACCGTACACTAGTGGAACACAGCAGTTAGATAAACTTGAAACTATGCTGGACATAGTTTATTCACCTCTCCAGATGAACGAGTCAGATTTCGCTGTTAAAGAGGCGTTTGATGACTTTATTAGCGCCGATATGGTCTTAGACGATTATGTCTCTAAAGGACCACACAGGAAGATAAACACGGCATTAGGCTATGCTTTTGCGGACATTGCTGGGGAGTCTGAGAGTCTTGGGTTGTTGTATGATATTCAGAGTGCTCCGACAAACTTACTCCCTTATATAGCTAAACTTATTGGGTGGGAGTTGTTAGGTCCTGAGAGTGACAAGTGGAGACATCAACTAATGTCAGCAGTTGATATCTACAAAAGTAAAGGTACAAAGTCTGCCCTTCAGAAGGCAGTCAACATGGTTTTATCTAACTCTGATTTGGATGTATCTAGTGGGATAACAGAACTTTGGGAATCATACGTGCCTCAACTAATTTGGTACGCTCTAGCAACAGAATCTAGCTACTTTAGGAGTCTTTCTGATTGGTCGCCCGATATTGCTAACAAGGCAGGTATTTCTACCTACAATGACTATAGCTTAGAAACTAATATTAAGATTGTTGTTGATTATATTATTCTGGATATGTACAAAGCATACCCAGAAATGTTCTCATTTTCAGACGAAGTATTCCCTGTAAGTAGGTTCTACAAGCTAGACTCTTTTGGTAATCAGAAGGAGTTCTACGCAGTTGGACACGACCCAAAAGCTAAGACTTTCTTATACATTCCTGAAGACTCTGAGGAGTTTGACCTCTCAAGAAAGGATGCTATTACAGCAGGTAAGAAATCAGCTTGGGAAGCTGCAAAGGCTTTAGGTCCTCTCGGATACGGAATATACATGACAGGTTCTAAGTATTCTGCGGAAGAGGATTACTTACTACATAAAGGTGATCCATTCTTTGTATTCAACTTTAGAGGTCATGAAAACTTCCCTATTCCTCCTTTTGAAGAGGTTAAGTACTATGAAGAGTGGAGACTCAGTACTCAACTACTATCTTACCTAGAAAGCAGACTAAAGTGTTTTGGTGTGTCTGATACTTTTGCTTCTCAACTAAAATCCTATATTGAGTCTGCATCCTTGACTTGTAATACTAACCTACAATCACTTAATACTATATTACTACTATTTGATAAGCCTCAGAATGCCCCAAACTTTGATAGAGTAATATCTAATAGTACAACCTATCAAAAAAATCTTCTAGATTTGTGGTGTGGTAAATCCTCTCATATCTTTTTAGATTTTGGGGCAGAAGACTTTGATTTTACATCTACTAATATTGATAGTGGAGGTAAGTTTGGTTTGCGTAATATTTCTAATGTAGTTAAAAAGTTTTCCCCTGCTCACGCAATACCTAAGATAAACTTAAACTCCAGTGCGACTGACTATCTTAACTCTTCTAGTATACCTTTTGATTATATTGGTTTAGACAGCGATGACAATGCTGGAGGGTACTCCTCTGAAACTATGTTACTAAACGGAGAAGTTTCTGGAGCTAATGTCAGGGCTATAACTGGAGGAAACACATTTAAGCGTTATAGTGAAGGGTCTAACAAGAGTAACCTTGATGAGATGGGAACCCTAGACAGCACAAACTTTATATCTCCTACTGCTACTAACGATATAGGTGATGTTTTACTTGGTGATTTAGGTAGAAAATCTTTCAGAAGAAGGAACAATAGATTTACTTTGCCAAAGGAAGGGTATTACGATAGGACAGGATTTAACGGTCCTGTTTCTTGGGATCCAAGCGCATTAGAAAACTCTACGCTATCCTCACAAGGAGAATTAACCTTAGGGTATATTCCTTCTTCTCTATCGTTCGAACCTGTTGTTGACGGACAAGCTTCGGGTATATGGCATAAGTGCGAAAACTTGGACTCTACTTCTACCTTTTACGGGGTTGACACTAGCAACACATTCCCCTACAGAGGATTAAACCCTCTAGGGTCAAACGCATTCACAGTATCTGCTCACGATTGGTATGTAGATAGAGGACAAACCCCCGGAATTTATGGGGTTATGCATAAAGTGTTAGAAGAAAAGGCCAAACACGATGCAGAGAAGAGTATTTCTAGTGCTGGACAATTAGTATGGAATTACCTAAATAAGTATAACTATCTTGATGCTGATCCTACAGACATTAGCGGTCTTGGTTGGGCACACAGTGATATTACTACTGGAGTAACAGACAATCTTAGAGCTATTGATGGTACTGAAACAGCAGACCTTCTCCAAACCTTAGCTGGAACCGACGTTGACGGTGTACCTTATTACTACACAAAACTCCAAACTAATATCTATAAAGACGATCCAGAAGATTACTTCACGTTTAGAACCTACATAAACGTTGGAGACGGAACCGCTCCCGAAGACAGACCAGTAGTATTTGATTTTAGTATTACATATAAACTGATTCCGGGGTCTTTCTACGCACTTTCGACATCCGAGTTTACTTTGAATTATACTGTATCTGCTAATCCGTTTACTGGGGAGAAAACAACGATAGCATATGGTCCACATACCTCTAACTTATTTGGTGATGTAGGGTTTACCAAAGTAGCAGATTATAAATACCCTGACGATAATTGGCATAGGCTTCAACTTAGTATAGACCCTTTCGATTCTACCTACTTGCAAAGTAACCCCGGATTATTAGATACTGTATTATACACTACACTAACAATAAAGATTAGGTCTGACAATAATGAATCTGATCCTGTATCTCAAGACAGAAACTTCCATATCTGGGGAACCCAGCTTTGGAGAAAGAGTGAAGAGAAAGAGTATTTAATATATGAAAATCCTTACTTATCAAATAGTTACTGGTATGATCCCGTAACTAGTTTGGCTAACAAATCTATAAGTGAAGGTTTAGTAGGTAATACCTTTGATTCTTATAGAAACTTCGCCTTCGGTACGGATCTACACAAAGTATTTAAGGAGTACACATCTTTTTTTAATACACACGGACTAGGTAAGAATGCTGTAGACGCAGAAGGATTTAACATATTGGCTCATACTTTTGGAAAAGGTTTGTACAATATTGGTTTCCAACTAGACGGATCTGCTGCTACTACAAGTGAAGGTACTTATAGAACAACTGATTTAAGTAGTGCTGTACCTATCTCTTATGGTGATGGTTCTGGGGTATTCTCTGTTTGTGCCGTAGAGGAGTATGGAGCAGGATACGCATCAGGAACTTACATTGCTAGTTCGGCTGGAGATACAGTAATTCCTCTAACAGGAACCTTCACAGAAGGTGATGATTACAACGCTGAGTTTAGAAACGCTCATATTTTAAGCGGAGTAGAGTTTGTAGATACTTCAGGTGCTTCTCCTAGTAACGCTTTCTACCTTTACGACATACCTCCTACTCAGAGCATAGATGCTAAGAATCAATATTACCAAGACAATCCTTTAGTAAAATGTAAATCTGTTGGTGGTTTCCCTAGGATTAGATTTGACCTAAACTCTTACGGAGGAAATAAACTAGTGCCTAACCACCAGTTTAACTTCTCTGTAAAAGCTTTAGTTGGCACTGATAACTCTCCTGAGTTGGGGGTTGGAGTTATGGGTGTTTGGATTCACACTAAATCAAAGGGAGGTAAGGTCTGGTCTTGGGCACCTAAAACTCCTTTCGAGACTTACGTACCTACCTATGTACCTGCCTACTTAGGTCCGGGAGATACTGTAGCAGGAACAGAAGAAGTTAAACCTAAGCTACCTAACCAACTTCCGGGTGGGTCATGGGTACTTTCTGAGGAGAGTGATTTAAGTAAGGATTTTGTAGTAAACACACTATCCTTTAAACATCAGTTCCATAAAGATCTTGTTGATTCTGACACTGTAGATGAGAATACTTGTTTGGGAAATATAGACAGTACTGAAGAGGTTACTGTTGATAAAAACGCTACTATAAAGAACTTCAATAAGTCTCACTTCTCTACTGCTAGTTTTGAGTTCGATACTAGGAATGAGACAGACTATAATAATTCAGAGTACCTTAAAGTTATCCCAGTTCCAGAGGACTTCTACAGTCTGTCTGAGCTAGTTCATGATGTAAATACGGAGTACGTAATAGAAATATTCTTTATGAATAACTCAAACCCTTCTAAGTTTTTACTTATTGATGATGTAACCTTTACTGACACTACATTGAACTCAATGGCTTCTATCCCAACTGGATACAATGCTTATGAGTCTAGTAACCCCATGATCCGAGAAGCAAACCAAAAGAGATATAAGTTATCTCCTGAAGAACTAAGAGAAGTATTGAAGTATTTCTCTGGACTTGCTGGCTTTGGATCTGGTGTATACGCTACAGAAGTAGCCTCTAGGGTTGCATCTCAAACATCTGGTACTATGGATGTTAGTGGAGGAAGTAGACTTTCTTACAGAGATGCCCCTATTACTAAAAACCTATCCGATGCTAGATCAGACGGAGAAGTAGACGATAATACTTTAGCAATTTTAGAGATTGAGGTAGAAAACTAATGAGAGGTGTAGTAGAAATATACAAGCAAGGTGAGCTTGTCATAAAAGAAGACAATCTTATTGTAGATGGGGCTTCTGAATTACTTGCTGACATTATGACGATATCTCCTACCTTAGCTACTATTGAGTCTGCTTCAGGTATTTTAGATACGTCTAACTATACTATACAAGCTATTTCGTTTGGAAAGGCCGGAAAAGCCTTCTCTAGAAATGCTCATTACTATACTGATGTAAAAGATACGTTCATTAACTCTTTATCCGAGTTATGTGTAGTAACCTCAGCAGTACCTGTACCTTATGCTGATGGATCTGCCGACACAAGTGCATACCTTCCAGATGTAGCCCTTCCTAAGTACCCAGAACCTACAGATATACTACTAACTCCAGACGCTAGTGTATCTGGCATACACGATAAAGTACCTGCTTACTCTGTGTTGGCAGGACAGAATCTTAACTACCTATCTAATAATCTTACCTACTTAGGTGTGGCTAATAACAGCCTGTTCACTGCTACCACAATGGGCATCCAACCGTCCTCTAATGCTATGGGATCAATACTTGGATGCTATCCTGATAGTAGTGCAAATGGCGGGACTAACTTCTACATGTTTAGCTCTGTAGATGGGTCTGCTAATACTGAACAAGATAACCTAATTTTCTCAGGTACATTGAGTGGAGGATTCAACTCTGCTGGCAATATGGATGAGTTAGGGTTTTGTCGGATGATTATGAGTAGTGTTCCTGATGCAACCTACGACCTATCAAGTAGTTACAGTGGACTTACTATAAGTGCAGGTACGGACTTCTCTAGTACAGGAGAAGTGTTGTATGAAGTTATGATTGCTTCTGGAGATGCTAGATGTGCTAATCTGTACGGAGGTATATCTACAATGGGTCTTTGGTCTATTAATACTAAAACTTGTATTAGTAATGGTAATAGTCCACCTTTTGCGTTTACTCCCCTAAATATAAAAAAGAGAGCGTATAAGCTATTCTCTAAAAAAGTATTCAATACTGACATAACGGCAACTTTCCCAGAAGGTGGAACTAGTGATGAGGCATCTTTAGGCATTCCTACCGTACTAACAGACAGCGATATTAAAATAACTTGGAGACTTAAGTTCTTATAATGAAAAATTTTACAGAAGAGATTGGTATAACAGGACACCTTATTATTTCCAAGCGAGATAAGGCTACTGGAGATGAGGAGGTTGTCTTCGATGACCATAACATAATCGTGTCTGGAATGGGAGTAGGTCTTAGTTACTTATTTACAGGATCTGGTTCAAACTCTATTGTTGATTACCAAATAGATAGATTTCAGCTAGGAACTTCTGGGTCAGAGACTCTAGAGACTAGTTCTACCTTTGAACTATCTTCTGGACTAACCCTAAATGACTACGGATCAGAAGCTAACTCATATATAAAAGAAGGTGAGCAATTAGTTAATGGTTCTATAACAACATCAGCCTTTTCTTTAATTCCTGCTAGCAAGGTAACTAGAATTGATGACACCTCTGTAAGATACACTCTAGTTGTAGATGAGGAAATGGCTAACGTATCAGACGAATTAAACGAGGTTGGGTTGTTTATGAAGAACCCAACAGGACAAGTATCGGGAGAAAGAAGTATTCTTGTAGCCTATAGAAGCTTTTCCGACATATTGAAGACAACAGACTTCTCTCTTATTTTCAGATGGACAATCAATTTTTAGACTATGAGTTTTTCAGCAACAGACATATACACCACTAGCGGCTCAGCTAGTCTTTACAATAACTGGACTTCGGAAGTAACGAAGTTTGACACAAGCTCATTCTATAACTGGGAACAAGACAACCTTCCTGTCTACGATCTAGAGGAAAGGACTCATCTTCTATGGGAGAAGGCAGGATTCCCAACGTCTGCTCTTCCCGGAATGGCTCTAGCAGTATCGGGAGATGCTACACCAGCAGACTTACTATCTAATACAAATCTCTTTGTAGATGTTAGCTCATGTATAGCCGCTTTACCTGAAGTTCTTAGATATCCTGTAGTTATCGAGGTAGCCAATTATGGTGACCTAGGTAAGATGGAGTTGCACAATATTAAGATGGCTGAGGCTGGATCCTTGGAGATTATCAATAGAGGTTTTGCTAAGAAGTATTCATCCGTCACTCAAGACACGGGAACAATAAGGTATAATAGAACTACTGAGTCTCATAGTGAAATTACTCAAGTCTCATCTTTAGACTTAAGTTCCTCATGGAGTGATTCCTCGGCCCTTTCTTTGGGTGCTTCGGTCTTATCTAGCACATCTCCTATGGACACCAGATTTGGTGTTGATATGTATTCTTTTTCTAAGTACCCACCATCTTACAGGATAGGAACTATAACTGCTAGTCTAAAAAATTCCTCATACTTATCCCCCACTTTCTTATTAACGGAAAGCTTTAGTACAACACCGTATGAAACATTAGGAACTGACCTAACAGTTACTTCTCTCGATATTTCTGCTACGGATCCTTATACCCTACTCCCGTATGATACAACCCGAGGACAGGAACTAGGAGGACTGATCGATAGCACTTCTTGGCAAGGTATTCACTACCTTAACTATCTTAGCACTATTAGTGTTAAGAACTGTGACGGACCAATCTATATCAGAGGGTTCAACGTAGACGGAGAGCATACAGACGCTGGCTTAGGATCAGACGTAGGTGTACTTATTCAAAACTCTGATGTGTTCCTAGAGGACACCTCGGTAAGTAGATGTAATAAGCACGGCATCAAGGCAGATAATTCTAACGTTGTTTTATCTAGAGCTAATAATGTTTATAGGATTTACGAGAGAGACTCTTCCACTACTAGAGTTGCTGGCGTTGGTGAAGGTATAACTGCCAATAATAGTACTATTACTCTACAAGGAGGAAACAACGTACAAGCTATTGGTGACGATGATGGACTAGTAGTAACCAGATGTACTACTGGAATAAAGTTAAACAACTCCACACTTATTCAGGACTTAGTTAGAACTACCTTCGCTGATGAAACTACAGGTGGATCATTAGTGGTAGAGAGAAACACCTTAGCTGGTATCGTAGCCCACAGTTCTACCTTGAATACTAAAGGATTACTTGATGTTTATCATAACGAAGAAGGTATTGAACTACACAACTCAGACTTAACCTACGACCAACTATGTGTTGAGGGTAACTTAGGAGTCGGTCTAAAGGCTGTTGGATCTACAGTATCTTGGGATGGAGCAAAAAGCTTTACTCTTACTGGACAAACCACTAGAAACCAAGTAGACTTTAAAAAGAATGGACAAGATCTTTTTATTGATAGAGTAAGCTCCTTCGGATTCAAAAGATCAGACTCTATGAATGATACTTTTGGACATATGAGTTTCCTTTCAAGTCATGGTCAGATTGAGCTTGATTCTCATATCGCTGCGACACCCTCGATTTCTGTACAAGGAAACTCAGAAGCGGAGTTCTTACACGCTAACCTCTATCCTAGAGGATTAGATGATGTTCACACTATAGCGGACTCTACCACATACGGTCTT
>Ga0233415_10000976_pt1 | contig 12788 bp, 4 predicted proteins | sample Na_anoxic_12_MG_FD_188631 | JGI IMG/M metagenome (GOLD analysis project Ga0233415, IMG submission 188631) | Seawater microbial communities from Saanich Inlet, British Columbia, Canada - Na_anoxic_12_MG | ecosystem: Environmental > Aquatic > Marine > Inlet | place: Canada: British Columbia... | reverse complement strand
GCTCAAGGTGCTGGAGGTAATGCTGTTTTTCCACAAGGTGTTTGGGCTGGTGGAATGGCTAGTGGTCTTGTAAGTGTTAAAGCGCAATGGGGAGATTTTTATTATCCAACACAGCTTAATATAGGTGGAGGGGAAATTCCAGGATCGTATGAGTATAGTATTATTTCTGAAGGACAAAACACATCTGCTGCGGCTGCAGCTTTTGTTGGAACTGCTGCTGCTCCTTTATACGCAAGAGAATGGGATATGAAATATATTAGCCAGTTTTATACAGATAGAGAATTACAAAACAAGTGGACACCCCCTAATTGGTCAACAAGTAAAGCATGGTATTCATATAGACCTGTTTCTGCAAATACTATTAATGCAAAATATGGAACTCAAAATGCTTCCGCTGAGCCATCTACTCCTGTTAATAATATATTTAGGGAATGGACAGCGTATTTTGAATCAGATGGCAAAAAAGATATAACTCAAGCTATACCAGTTATAGAGCCATAGTAACAAAGTAATTAAAAAAATAAATAAGTAATAATATACATATGTCTGCAGTAATAGAAGTAAAATACTTTAACAGCTTTATTCTTAGGAAAACGGTAGATGCAAATGATAATCCTGTTTGGAATGGTTCAAATGGCGATAATACTATGCCAGTGTCCGTTGATAATAGTGGTGCTGCTGTTAATGCAGGTACTGGATTATATCCAAAAAACTGGTATATAGAAGAAGCTAGAATTAGAGGAGGTTATAATAATACAGATGTAGGTTACGGTGCTAGAGCTTATTTGGTTGAAGAAGAGCCAAATGCTTCTATTAGACCCAATGCAATGATATATTCTGGCATATTTAATTCTACTACTGGTATAAACAATACTAATGTATTTTCTGTAGGTGAAGATATAACTAAAGCGCTAGACCCTTCAAACGGCTCTATACAAAAGCTATATGCTCAAGATAATAACTTAATAATATTTCAAGAAAATAAAGTAAGTCAATCTTTAATAGATAAAGATGCGATATATTCCGCTGAAGGGGGTGCTATAACTACTTCTGGTAAATTAGTTATTGGACAAAATCAAGCGTATGCAGGTAACTTTGGTATTAGTAAAAACCCAGAAAGCTTTGCGGTTTATGGTAGAAGAATATATTTTACAGATAAAGATAGAAATGCTGTATTAAGATTATCTCAAGACGGGCTAACAGAAATATCTAATTATGGTATGGTTGATTTCTTTAGAGATGAATTTAGTGTTTTAGATAACGCATCTTTTGGCAGAGGTAAAGCTTATGGTGCTTTTGATATATATACAAAACAATATGTAGTTTCTTTACAGCAGAATTCCGCAAATCCTAATGCAACATTTAAAACATTATCATTTGATGAAGCAGTAAAGGGATGGACAAGTTTTTACAGTTATAAACCTTACTTTAGCACTAGCCTTAAGAATTTTTATTATACATTTAACTCAGGTAGAATGTATGTACATAATTCTGCAGCAGTGCCTAGAGCACAATTTTATGGTGTAAATTATAAAGCAAGTATTAAATTTATATTTAATCCTAACGTTTCTTTGCAGAAAAACTTTAAAACAATTAATTACGAAGGTGACAATGGGTGGCAAGTAGATCGTATTGTTTCTGACCTAACTGGCGTGGGCGGTCCTAATTTAGCAGGTGATGCCGGAGACATAAGTCAAACTTATACATTTGATGGTGGAAATGCTACGGTAACAAACCCCGTAATAGCTAATACACCAGCCATATGGAGCTATAATGAGGGATCTTACGATAACTATGGTAATCAATATCCAAAGCGTTTAATACCGCCTATAAACAACGCTGGTTTTGCTCGTATGGAAAATAAATACAAAGCCGTTATACCAAATAACAGTACAGTTGCTCCTGGAGAAATACTTTGGGGCACTAGTATGACCGGTATAAAAGGTTATTTTACTACAGTAACAATGTCTACTGATAATGTTACCGATATAGGGGGTATGAAAGAATTATTTGCTGTATCTTCGGAGTATGTGGAGTCTTCTTATTAAATATAATTAAATGAATAGCGAAATAGCAGTTAAAGAATTAGCAGATAAAATAACCGCTTTAGAAAACTCTATGTATGAGCAGTTTGAAAGCGGCAATAAAGATGTTGTTGTTGGTAATTCAGATATGTTTCCGCTTAATCATTCATTTTCAGAAGGAGTTTATATAAGAGAAATGTTAATGCCTAAAGATGGCTTAATAGTAGGTAAAATATTTAAGTGTAGTCATCATTTTATATTATTAAAAGGCAAATTGTTAATAACAATGCCTGGTGAAGAAACTAAAATACACACGGCTCCATCTTGGTTTACATGTACGTCCAATGTACGAAGAGTTTTACTATCTTTAGAAGATACTGTATTTATGAATGTATTACCTAATCCCGATAACGAAACTAATATAGATATTTTAGAAGAAAGATTACTAGAAGATAACTATAAAATTTTTAAAGAAAATAAAGAATTAAAACAATAAAAAATGGTACAAGAATTAACACAGCTTATAATTGATACATCCCCACTTGTTATTAAAAGCACGGGAGTTGCTACCGGAATGATGGTTGCGGGGGGTATTCAAGCAGTTGGCTCTATAGTTAGCGGTATATTTGGAGCTAGTTCTGCAAAAAAAAGAGCTAGAGCCGCAGCGAGAGAAAAACAAAGATTAGCTGCAAAATTGCAAAGCTTAGAAAATTCTAGACAAGCTATTATAAATCCATATGCAGCTAGCACTAAAGACCAAACCGCTCTTATACAAGATTTAGGAGGCGAATTAACAAATCCTTTTAATAATTTAGGTGTTGCAACTCAGGGTGCAAAAATGCAAGCTGAACAAGCTGATATAGCATTAGCTAATACATTAGACACATTACAAGCCAGTGGAGCTAGTGCCGGGGGAGCAACTGCTTTAGCTCAAGCCGCTTTAGCTAGCAAGAAAGGTATTGCGTCTAGTATAGAGGCACAAGAAGCAAAAAACGAACAGCTTAAAGCTCAAGGGGAATCTAATTTGCAAAAATTACAATTAGCAGAATCGCAAAGAGTTCAAGGACAACAATTAGCAGAAGGGGCTAGAGTACAAAAATTTTTAGGTGCGGGAGATGTAATGAAATTTGGTACAAGAGAAAGCCGCGAGCAAGATAAAATAAATCAAACTTATGCACAAATGGGGGGCGCTAGAGTTCAAGAAGCGCAAGCAAACAAAGATAGAGCTTCTGCAATTACCGGAGCTATTGGTGGTGTTGCAAGTGGATTAAGCTCTTTTGCCGGAGGGGCTGCTAAAAAAGCGGGTATGAACGAATTTTTAAGTGGAACCGGAGGAGACGGCACAATAAACGGAAGCTATGATATTATTAAAGATTATGATAATTTTGGCCAACAATTTGTACCCACTAATGTTCCTCAATTAACAAGTGGTACGAACTTTAATCAATTTATAAAAAATCCATAATGGCAACACCAAGACCATCAATATCGCAATATTTTCAAATAGAAACTGCAGATAATGTTTCATATGCAGATGATTTTGCAAATGTACAAAAAAGCCTTGAAAGCTCTAAAACATCTTATGTAAATCAATTAAAAGAAAACGCAAAAGAAATTCAAGCAATGTACAACAAAGTAGATCAGCAATTGGGCGAATTTACTAGTGGGCAATCGGATTTGGAGTTCGGTAATCCTAGCGTTAATTGGGATGATACATGGAGAGATTCTAAAACTGAATATGCTAATCTTAGTAGAAAAATTGTTGCTGGACAAGGAACAGCTGCGGACAAACAAAGAATATCTCAATTAGATGCTATGGTTAGTAGCACTACAGGTAATATATCTAACTTAACTTTGTTAGCTCAAAGCGCCGCGGAAGCTCGCCAAAATCCTGGCAAAATGGGTGGAATTGATATGACATCAAATAGTCCAGATACACTTCTTGCTATGGAAATTTTAAATGGCAATACTAAAGGATCAAAAAAATTAGTTACAAATTTAAAAGCAAATCCTCCGACCCAAGCCTGGGAAGTTTACGATAATAAAGGACGATTAATATGGACAAAATCCACCGGAGATATAGAACAAATGCTTGAAAAAGGAGGTAGTGGAGGTGTTACTAGAGTTCCTGATGAAACGCAAACTATGGAAAACAATACTTCTTCTTTAAGATTAATTGGAGAAGATGGAAAAGCTGGCGAAATTAATGATGATTATTACATAAAAGACGCTAGCGGAAGACCCGCACTTAAAACTAGAGTTTTATCCTTGCCTGATGGTTCTAAAAAAATTGAAACCTATAATGAATTAGATATGGATGCCATAAAACGAGCTATAGGACTTAATATAAGAGCTGGAGCGGAAGGGTTATCAAATTCAGATAAAGAAAGCGCTATTGCTTTATATAATAATGTTTTAGGTCCCGGACAAAGAAATCCGCAAACTGGTGAAGAAATTGAATTTGTCCCTATTGAGGCTACAAATTTTGTTTGGGAAGGAGACATAAAAGAAAAATACGAAAAAGCTTACGTAAATTATAATCTTAATAATTTTTTAAAGAAAGATCGCCAAGTTAAAATTGAAGCATATAAAGTGCCTACGGTAAAAAAAGGTAATGGCAAAGGCAAAGAAAAAGGAAAGTTAGATCCAAGAGCATTAGAAATTAGAGATCAATTACAGGGGTTAATTAAATTAAATGGCACTGAATGGGGGCCCGGTGCTATTGTAGAGTCTACTAAAGTTGCTGAAGTTCTTAATAATTATGGGGTTAATAACGTACTTACATTACAGCAAATTAAAGATCAAGGATTAGAAGGCAGTATAGAAAATAGAGATAAAGAAGATTCTATTTTTATTCTTGACGATAATAAACTTAAACCTATAAAAGCTTTTACACAAAATCCTACTATAAAAGGTTTAATTGAAGGCTATAGAACTATTTTAAATGAAACAGGCGCTAGTGCGGCTGATAAAAAAGCGTGGAACGATGCTACCTCTGATCTCTATAGCAGAGACATAACTAAAGGAAATAAATTCGACTAAATTATGGCAAAATATACTTTTAATGATAGCTCTTTTTCTGAAGAAGAATTATTAGAAATAGCAGAATCTAAAGGTTATACTTTAGAGGAATTGTTTGAAAAAAATCCAGGTATAAAACAAACAGATACGGAAGTAAAAATTGAAGAAACGGAAACGTCGGATATAGTAAAGAAAACCCCTTCACAGGAGACAGAGAGTGCAGCTGTGGAGGAAAATTTAGCACTCGATCCTACACCCGTTACGGAATTCAAGCCGGTAGATATTTCTTTGGGATTACCAGAAGTTAAAACCGGTACAGTTGCAGATACAGAATATATTATTCCTGCTGTTACTGCAAAAGAATCACAAAAAATTATTGATGATTTTAACAAAGCTAGTAATGTTAATGTTGAATTTGAAAATAAAAAAGCAACTGCAGAAAAAATAAGTAGATTTAAAAAAGGTCAATTTAAAATAGCAGAAAGAGAGGAGTATAATTTATATAAAGAAACTGGTGAAATACAACCTGTTGTATTAGAACAATCCGATACAGACCAAAAAATAGCTAATAATAGAAGGGATTTTATGGAAGATATTGCACAAGATAAACGTGTGCAATTACTTAACCAAGAAACAGAAATTAGAGATTCTTTAATTAATACTACTAATAAATTAACATCTCAAATTAAAGATAATGTAATTGCAGTTAATAATATTATATTTCAATATAATGAAAGTGCTAAAGAAGGTGTGCCTTTTTCTGCAGATGAGTATAATATAGCTAGAAAAAAAGCTGAAGAAATTATAAAATCTACTAAACAAATGGAAAGTGATTTGTTAAGAGATTTTGCCATTTTGAACAAAAAAAATGAGTTTATAGATTCTTTTAAAAGATCTTATAGTAATATAGATCAGCTTGAAAATGTTTTAAAAACTAGCGCTACTGATATGGCTTTAGGGCTGACCATTCCTTTAGACATGCTTAAGTCCGAAGAAGGTAAAGAAAAATCTTACGCAAAAGATTTATTAAATTATCGACAAAAATTACAAAAAGAATCTGCTGAAGGATTACCAAAAGCCATTCCTGTAGAAAGCATTTCAAGCTTAAAAGATTTGGTAAATTGGGGATCAGATAGTTTTGTAAATTTTGTACCAAGTGGTGTAATGGCGTTTACCGGGCCCGCTGCTCCTTATTTGTTTGGAGCCTCTGGATTTGGTAGTCGAATAGCACAATTTGAATTAGAAGCTTTAGAGGCTAAAAATCAAATTCCTAAATTACAAGATTTATATAGTAAATCAAATGATCCTTTAGAAAAAGCTGAAATACAAAAACAAATAGATAAATATAATGAAGCTTTAAATGTAAGCAATTTAAAAAAACTTGCTGTTAGCGGAATATATGGAGCAGCAGAAGTTGGAACAGAAATGCTAACTACAGTAAAACTTGTAAAAGATTTAAAATCGGCTAATACATTGTTTTATAAAGAAGGTTTTGCACCAGCTTTTAAACAAGCAATTAAAGATATCCCTTTAGGCGGCGCTTTAGAAGGCGGCGGTGAAGGATTAAATAGTATTATTGGTAATGTAGCTGATATAACTATATTGGGAGAAGATAAAAGTGCATTCGAAGGAGTTACTGAAGCTACTGCTCAAGGATTTTTTATAGGTAATGGATTTAAAGTAGCTTCTGCAGGAAGCCTAGCTAAAGCTTATGCTTATGATGTTATTACAGATAAACAAAATAAACAAGAAATTGAAAACACTTTAAAAGAAATAAACAATCTTTCAAATGCTTTTACTGAAGATACCGATATAAACACCAAAGCAGAAGCTGCTAGGGTTATAAGATCTAAAATTAAAGAAATTGGATTAAACCAAGACTTTACTGCTTCACAGTTTTTAAAACTATCTGAAGCTGACCAACGAGCTGTTTTTGAAGCTGATAGACAATCTAAAAAAGTAAATGAAAGATGGAAAAAAATAGCTAATTCTAATTTAGATGAAACTAGTAAGGGTTTAATTAGAAAAGACCTTGAAGCAGAATTTAATAGCTATCAAGATAAAAAAATATCTTTACTTAGAAAATCTAATATTAATACAGAATTACAGCAACCTAAAGGGTTGGAAGCGGGGGATTTTGCAAGAGGTTATAAAAGGCATCAAGTAAACGATGCCGCCGTTAAAAGAAATAATTCGCTAAACAAGTTTGCTAATAAGGTTGTAAATGTTTTAAGTGTTGAAGCTGAAACAATAAATGATTTTATTAATTCAGACAAAACATTATTAACTTTAAATGATGGTAGTGTAGTTACTAAAGAGGAAGCACAAACAATTAGTAATATTTGGGAAAACGGGGCTGATGGGGGATTTGATTCTGGTGGCAAAAATCAATATACTATTATTGAAAGAGCTGCAGCAAACAATCCGTCAACTGTTTTGCATGAATATTTTCATGCTATGTCGGCTGCCAAAGGTTTTACAGAAAAACAATTTAATAAAATAAAAGATGATTATGAAAAACTGTTAAAAATTAAAAAAGAAAGTGGTGAATTAACAGAAGCTCAATATAATTCAATAGTTAAAAGATTGCCTATATATGATGGAAAACCTGAACAAGCAGAGGAACTAATAAATATTACTGCTGACGCGGTTAATGAACAAATAATTAAAGAAACAGATTTTAATTTTTTACAACAATTTGCTAATAATGTAAAATCTATAGTAGGCTCTATAATAGGCAAAGATGAGGCTAATAATTTTAATATTAACACGGCTGAAGATGCTTGGAATATGGTGCAAACTTTTTCTAAAGACGTATTAAGTTCTGCTCCCCAAAAACTGATTATAGGCACTCAACCTGAAGAAGATGATCAACAAGTTAAAGAAACTGAAACAGTAATTAAAGAATCAAGATCTGAAGAAGCAAAAACAGAATCAATAAAACAAACTTTAGATAAAATTGATCAAATTAATCTTGATACTAAGGACAATGAAAATAAATTTAAATCTAAAGAAGAATTTAGAAACTCACCTCAATTTGGCGAAGTGCTTCAAGAAATGCTTGCTGAAGACGGGTTATTTGACGGTCTTATAATAGATAAAAGTGGAATAGATTTTACTACTAGAAATCCTCAAGAAACAACAGATTTTATAGAAAACGTAAAAGGAGATTTAATTAAAAGATTTTCAGGTAAAAATAACTTAGGAAATTTTGATCCTACAAAAAATAGTTTATTTGGATATTTTACTGGTAATAACGGTCTTATAGCAAATGCTATTAAAAATGTTAAAAAAGATTTTGTAGAAAGAGACATTAAAACTAGTTCTTTAGATGTTGAGGCTGGAGAAACCGGGTCTATTCGTGAAATTGGCGCAGAAGAAGAAGTTGATATGGATGCTTTTATGGCTCAAACAGATGCTATAAACGAATCTAATATAACAAATCTTAAATTAATTAAAGAAGAAATAAAAACTTCTGATGGTAAAAAAATAACTAAACTTAAAGAAAATATAGAACGTGAAGTAAGAGAAAAAGGGCCTAAGCTTACAGAAAAAGAATTAACTTATAAAACTAGTCCAGATTACGGTACTCCTACTATATTAAAAGCAATTAATGATTCATTTCAAAATTCTACAGAATTTAAAAAATTATATGACGCTAAATCTAGACAATTAGATAGAGAAATAGCTGATGGTAAAACAAATAGAGAAGGACAAAAAATAAGCAAAGCAAACGAATTACAAAAATTTAAAACAGGTTATATATTAAGACCAGAAGATTTTGCTGGATCAGGAAACTTAAGTCAAAAGAAATTTCCTATTGCAAAAGATTTTATTGATCAAAATATAAAACTTATTATAGAAAATTTACCTAAAGCTGCTGTAACAAGAAAAGATCCTGTAAGTAAAAAAATAGAAAATACTTCTACTGGAGTACCTAATAATTTTTTAAATAACCCTACTCTTTACACAAAAACTGAAGAAAGAATTGGTAATAGTGGAATATTTGTTTATAAAAAAAGAAAAGGTATTACTTCTAAAGATATATTTGAAATGCTTGAAGGTAAACCTTTGGTTAAAGGTAAGTTTGGGCTTCCTATGCAAAATGCCAAGCAATTTATAAATAATTTAGGCCAGTTTGCAACAAACCAAGAACTTAGATTGCAAGATTTTATTACTCCACAGCAAAGCGCTGACTTAGAAGGTGGTAAAGACAGCAAAATATTATATAGTCTTAATACTAAAGGGGATGGTACATGGGTCCCCGATCTTCAAAATCCATTAAGCGGAAATAAGTTTTATAATTTTAATGTAGCAGGTACTTGGTTTAGAATTTCATCTTTTGAAAATGATGAGTTTAATTATGACATTTTAGAAGAAACATTCGGAATTAAAGAAGGTGCTTTTGCTAATGATATAAATTCAAAATCAATTGCTTTTTATGATCTTGACGAAGACACAACTGAAATAACGGGAAAAATGGGGATGAAAGACTCTATTAAAGTGTTTAGTATTGTTGCAAATAGTATAATTGATTTAATTAAAAAAGATAATATAAATTCAGTAACATTTACAGCTAAAGAGCCAAGCAGACAAAAATTATATGAAGCTATGATTCAAAAATTTCAAAAAGAATTAGGCTGGGAATCATATGATCTTGACCTTAATATCCCAGAAGATGTAGAGACAGGTTTTGTTGTTTATGACCCTAAATTTTTTATTAATGAAGAAACTGCTGCTACAACAGAAAAAGAAAGTAGAATATTGTTTTCTAAAAGCTATGAAGCAAATCCCCCAACCCCTAAAGAAATTACAGAATTAGCTAAATTATTAAATGTAAGATCTACACAAAAAAGTGTTGGCCTTGCTTTAGCAAAAATAAATAATAAAATTGAAGCTAATCCTTTATTGTATGAAAAGTATGATGATATATATAAAACATATTTAGAACCTTATATTTTATTTAAAAAAGAAGCGCGAAAACTAGCGTGGCCTGAGGCTGAAAAACAAGTTGAGAAAGTTTTATTAAATCTAATGCAGCAAGGTTTACCCCTATCTGATGTAAAAATAAACTTGGATTCTTTAAAAATAGATATAGAATTTAAACTTGACGGGAAAAAATTTTTTGTTGAAGTAAAAAAGAATGAAAATGCACAATTAGGTTCAATATTTTTAAGAGAAAATACTAAAGGCGGTATTTTTACTAATAATTCTGCGGATAAAGCATTTATAGATGAAATAATAAAAAAAGACATTAATAGAAATTCTTTAATTAATCGTATTATTAAAAACCATGGAACAAATGAAATTGTATACAGAATTAAAGGAAATCAAAAAACAATAATAGTACCTTTTGATTATTATCAAGAAGCTAATAGAGAACTTAATACTACTCAAAGAGAGTCAAAATTTGAAATGCCAATAGAGCTCGTTAGTAGTATGTATCTTAATAAAGCAAAAAAAGCTGAAAAAAAAGATAAAATTTCAGTAAACGGAAACTTTATATCATTTGGTGATTTAGGGTCTTTTGTTATAGGATCAAATAATTTAAATGCTCCTCTTCCAAATTTAGCACAAAAAAATGCTGCCGTAACGGTTAGAACTCGATGGAAATATTATGATAGAAATGATGTTAATTTTAATGGAAAATATAAAAGAGCAGTAAGTTTATTTAGAATTGCTATTCCATCTTTAACAAAAGAAACAAAAGAAATTTTATCTAATACTGATGCTCTTTCTTTTCAAAATGAAGATCAAGCTAGGGCAATTTTAAAATTATCTAAGTCAACATTACAAGCTGCTAAAAATAATAATTCTAAATTACCTAAATCTGAACAATTTCCTAAATCTTGGTGGACTAGCGATGCAGTTACCTCAGGGCCTAGTCAAATGGTTATTGATAGACTTAAAAAAATTGATGATAAAAACAATGAAGCAAGAATAAAATATAGTAAATCGCAAGATTTAGACGATACTTTTAATAAAATTATTGAAAATAAAACTGGTATTGAAACATACCAAAGATTTGATAGAGCCGGTGCTACCGTAAGAGGAGCAAGCAAAGGAAAGTTTAATTTTTTTATACCGCCTAGTGCTGAAGACTTTGTAGGTTTATTATATAAAACTTTAGGTAAAGGTAAAGTGGGTGATAGTCAAATGCAATTTTATAAGGATAATTTATTAGATCCTTATGGCAGAGCAATGAATGATGTTTCATCTGCTAGAGTTGCTATGTTTGAAGACTATAAAACTTTGAAAGAAGATTTAAATATTATACCTAAAGATCTTTCTAAAAAAGGTGTTGAAGAATATACAAGAGAACAAGCTGTGCGGGTTTATATATGGGATCAGCAAGAAAATAAAATACCTGGTATATTTAAAACAAATCAACAAAAATTAGTTGATTATGTAAACGCAAATCCTGATCTTAAACAATTTGGTGACCAACTGATAGCTATGCAAAAAGGTGACGGATATGTAACACCTAAAGAAGGCTGGCTAGCTGGTACTATTACAACAGATCTTTTAGATAGCGTTAATTCTATTAAAAGAAAAAAGTATTTAGAGCAATGGCAAACCAACGTTGATGAAATGTTTGGAGAATCTAACATGAATAAGCTTGAAGCTGCTTTTGGTAAACCTTATAGAAGGGCTTTAGAAGATGCTCTTGGTAGAATGAAAAGTGGTAGAAACAAAAAATTCACTGCAGGTAATGAACAAGTAAATGCGTGGACTAATTGGGTTAATAATTCAGTTGGAACAATAATGTTTTTAAATTCTAGATCTGCAATACTTCAAACTTTATCTACAGTAAACTTTTTAAACTTTGAAGATAATAATGTTTTTAAAGCTGGTGCTGCTTTTGCTAATCAACCACAATACTGGAAAGACTTTAAATTTTTATTTAATTCCGATTTCTTAAAAGAAAGACGTGGTGGACTAAGATTTAATGTAAGTGAATCTGAAATAGCTGATGCTGCTAAAAGAGGTGGTGCAAGAGGTGTTGTAAGTAAAATACTTCAAGCAGGTTTTTTACCAACGCAAATGGCAGATAGCTTTGCAATTGCAGCTGGAGGCGCTACATTCTATAGAAATAGACTTAATACTTATCTTAAAGAAACTGATGCAGATGGTAATAAAATTTATACAGAAGCTGAAGCACAAGAAAAAACATTTTTAGATTTTAGAGAAACAGCAGAAGAGTCTCAGCAATCATCTAGGCCGGATAGAATTAGCATGGAGCAAGCGGGCCCATTAGGACGTACTATATTAGCTTTTGCAAATACACCAGCACAATATACTAGAATAATGAAAAAAGCTGTTAGCGACATTAAAAATGGCCGTGGAAGTCTTAAAGCTAACGTATCTAGGCTTATATATTATGGAGTTGTTCAAAATATTATATTTGGAGCTATCCAATCAGCTATGTTTTCTTTAGCTTTTGGAGATGGGGACGATGAAGATCAATTGTTTGAAGAAAAATCCACGCGAATTGCTAATGGTACAGCTGATTCTATTTTAAGAGGGGCAGGCCTTTATGGAGCTATTGCAGCTACAATTAAAAATACAGCTATTAAATTAATAAAAGAATCTAAAAAATCTAGAACTGATTACTTTGAAGCTGGGGTAGTTGAGTTAGCAGGTATATCACCTCCAATACAATCTAAAGTTAAAAAATGGAGAAGTGCTACAAAATCTTATGAATACAATAAAAAAGAAATGACAGCAAAAGGCTTTAGCTTA
>Ga0233415_10000975_pt1 | contig 12792 bp, 12 predicted proteins | sample Na_anoxic_12_MG_FD_188631 | JGI IMG/M metagenome (GOLD analysis project Ga0233415, IMG submission 188631) | Seawater microbial communities from Saanich Inlet, British Columbia, Canada - Na_anoxic_12_MG | ecosystem: Environmental > Aquatic > Marine > Inlet | place: Canada: British Columbia... | reverse complement strand
TACGTCCTTGAATAACACACGTCTTTGGACGAATTGTTTTTTCAACGCCAAATATATATCCCAGTTTCAAATAAAGACGTTGTAATCCAAATGCTAAATCATAAGAAACGGTTGTAAAGCTAGTGGCACCGCTCTTTTTAATACATCCATCTGCTCTTTTATAACCCTCTACAAATTGTTCAATGAATTCTATTGGCGCATCTTGAACCCATTCAGGTATTAGTTTTCCATGAGCATATTTTCCGAATTGTTTTAGTATACTGTACCATATGAAATCTGAACATCCGAATTTCTTACATTTACCAGTATCAGTTAATTTATCTGTAATAGGAAGGACCTGACTAATACTATCTACAATGTCCCTTTCATCCTTATTATTAATAGCAAATCGAATTGTGTGGCGAAGTCTTCCATCTGCTTTTTTCGTATCTTGTATCCACCCATCACCTACAAAATAACCCATCATAAACCAATATTCAGGTTTATCCAAAGTAATGGATACAGTATCTTTCCTGTGTTGATTGATTGGTTTATCGAATGATAATTCAGGAGTTATTTTATTCGCATTAATTACCATTCCAAAATGGTCATTCATAGTAAGATCCTTGGCAGATTTCCACAAAGGGTCATTGTATGAAATGTCATATTTATTTGTCAAAGAGTTCCATTTTCTTGTTTTCTCGCGTATATAAAATGGATGCTCTTCTGTACAAACAATGTTTTCACAATGATATTTGATATTTAAATGAAACATATCTCCATTGTAGATTTTTCTTTGTAAATTATTAATATTTTGAAACTTTCCAGTATGAGTTAATAATTTATCTTCTAATACCACGTCCTCTATATTTTTATATCCGACAGCAGTAAGAATTTTTGTACCAGCAACAAAACATGGATGCCCTGCGAAGATAATATCCCCTTCATCCTTGTAGGCGCTAAAAATGGCGTCTGGAATAAGTTGAATATTTGTTTGGTCTTTTTCTTTCTTTTGGCTAGCATCGCATATAAGAGTTGAATCTGGAAAATTCAATTGATGCGAATTAATAGCATGTTTATCAAATTCATTAAACGCAATAATCTTACATCCGGCATTCATCATGCCTAGGGTATCACCACCCATACCTGAGAATAAACTAATTGCTTTTACTGTTGTAGTCATGTTAATTATATATGTAATCTTGTTTTTATATAATTAACATAATCAATTTTTATTGTAAAGAACTCTATTTTAGAAAATATATTAGAGAGCTTCAATAATATGATAGTCATGTAGTGTTTTTATTTTTCTTCAACACATTAATATTTAATATGTTAGTATATTATATATTAGTATATTATATATGGTGTATATGGTGTATAAAACAAAAAATAATGGGAGAGATGTACATTTTAGTTTTGCTAGAGATTATTCTAGATCCAAAAAAATAACTACTTTCCAAAATACAGAAGGTTATTCGGTATCCAAGTTGTTGTGGAATTATTTAAAAGAGCAAGGTATTACGAATATATTTGGGATACCTGGTGGGTTTGTAGTTAACATATTACATGAAATTCCTGACGATATATATTGGAATGATGTAGGCAATGAATTGACAAATGGTTTTACAGCACAAGTATATGGACAATATACAAATACAGTGGGCGTTTTATTTACTACCGCGGGTCCTGGTTTATCGACAGCAGTGTCTGCTGTAAAAAATGCGGTTCAAGAGGGTAATCCATTATTATTAATAACTGGATATAACAAAAACGCACATGTAAATGATTTTCAGAGTATTAATTTTACTACAGGTTTAAGCGGAATATCGAAGTATATCATAAGTGTAGATGACCCAACATTGATTGTAAATTACGTAAATATTGCGTATCAACTTGCGAAAAATCTGAATACAGGAGTTATTCTATCCATAGAGGTATCGCTGGAAACTGTTGTGCCATCGCATTATGTACCATCTACAAGCATGATAATAGATACGCCTACAAAAATAACACAGATACAAAATACAATCCGCTCTCAAATACCAAGTACTAGTAAACTGTTAATAATACTGGGAAAAGGAAATTTTGAAGATGAAAATAAAGTAGCGACATTTATAACTAAAAATAACTTACCATATGTGACCACTTGGAAAGGTAGATGTGAATTAGATGATGGAATTAATTGTGGTAGAATTGGAACACTGGGGAATCATTCCGCAAATTATGCAGCGTATCATGCCACGCATATATTAATTGTAGGAAACTTGGCTGGTGGAATGACAGATGCTTCAACTCGTATTAAAAACAGATTTTCAAGTGGTATATTGAATAAAAAGGCATATATAGGTTGTTTATCAATTACAAAAGAGATGATTGACAGTTATAGTACTGAATCGTTTGTAGTATCAAATATAGAGAATGTATTAGATGGACTAGCTTTACAAACAACCGATTCTTGGAGAACTCAATTACAAATATCAAATGATCAGTTATATGTAGACTTACCAAGAAATAGTTTATTGGAAGAATATTGCTACACTGCGGCACAGATATACGCTAATGATTCTAGTGTTAGGGAGGATGTATCAGTTACAACAGGTGTAGGTAATCATTGGTACGCAATAGGTAAGTACATTAATATAAAGCTATTTAATAAATGGCATTCGCCGACCACATGGGCCTCTATAGGAGTAGGTGTATCCAATGGATATGGGATGTATTTGGCACAAAAAAAACCAGTATGGGTGTTTGAAGGAGATGGTGGCGCATTGTTTTCAGCAAATATCATATTATATTTAATATCAAAACAACAGGCTGGTGATAATATACCAATGACGATAACCATTTTTCTAGATAACTACTATTCAGCAATAGTTGCTAAATATACTAGGAATGGATATATTCCAGATAGTAATACGGATATTACTAATAATTTTATGAATACGAATAGAGTACAACAAATAGAATGGGCATCGATTATTCCAAGTAATATGTTAAAAGTATTTGATAATGTGAAAGATTATCAATCCCATTTATCAGCCAATCCAATACCAACTAGCTTAAATTTTATACTATTATCAATACCTAATTACAGCGAGTCGAGTATATATCAAATAAATTATAATAAGGAGTATACAAGTAATTTGGCTTCAAGTAATTATCAAGAAATATTAGATTCTGTATTGGCATTGAAGTCTGATTCAAATTAATTACACAGGAGGTCTCATGTTAATTATATATATAATCTTGTTTTTATATAATTAACATAATCATTTTTATTGATTTATCAAAAAATAATTAATTTGTGATTACGCAAATGAATGGTTGATTGATCATAATATTCTTTATAATGATCCATAAAAGATTGATAAATTTTAATACTTTTTTCTTTTGCTATTATTTGATTTTGAATAGATGGAGAACCAGAAAAGACGTCTTGCCAAAAATCAATTGTAAATGGATTCACTGTTTTACATTTTTCTTGTAATTCTTTCTTTTTTAAAATAGAAATACTCCAATAACATGATTTAATCGTGATATCGAATCCAATATATTTCTTATAAAAGTAATCATTTAAATTTCTACAAAGGCGATAATTCAAAGGGAATTCACTTTTACGTATTCTTCTCACTTTTTTTAACAAACTGATGGGGAGATATTGTTTAATATACCGAATCAATTCAGGAGGCATTCGATTGACGTAGCGCATTACTCTATCGTCCGAATTATTCATTTACTTATTGTATCATTTTATCATCTTTTTATTATGAAATAAGGATAAATACTATACATGTAGAATATGAGCGGTGAAAAGAGAACTAAGAAAAAAGCACTATTCCGAAATGATAAGTTACATTAGTTTTTGAAAACTGCCATTTTCATAATGATGGGAAAGAAAGGCTAGTAGACCCATCGAAGTATCTAGGGCCAAGTATTTCCAAGAATTTGCGTGTTTGGTAATAGCATTGTAGGCAAACAATAAATAGAGGATGGAATGAAAGGGGCGTAGATTGTTCCACCATACTTTTTCCCCTCCTGTTTCGAAAGCAGTTTTTCTAGAACCGGTGACATAAATATAGAAAAATCCGATTGCTGGTAAAAGTGCGATATATCCTAAAATGGGTAAATACTGAATATCAATATATTTTGCGAGGAGTGTAAATAGGACGCGCGATCCCATACATCCAACGAGAAACATTAGAAATCTTTTTTGCGTTGGATTCATCTTATACATATGTTGGAATATAATTTATTGATATATAGGATCCTCCTCTTAACCGGAGCACGAGATGAAGCGTACTTTCCTTCTGCACATTATAGTCTGCTAATGTGCGACCATCTTCAAGTTGCTTACCAGCAAAAATCAATCTTTGTTGGTCTGGGGGGATACCCTCCTTTTCTTGAATTTTCTGCTTAACATTATCAATGGAATCGGAAGGTTCAACATCTAATGTGATAGTTTTGCCAGTCAATGTCTTTATGAAAATCTGCATTATATATAACACCCACAATATATATTTATATACATTTCAAATATTATTTATACAATGTTTTATCCTCGAAATCCGACGAATCCACATGTGACTTTTTGAATTTCGGTTTTTTCGGACATGCTTTTCATGTAGGTAAATTGCGCTTGACGATTTTCATTTTTCGAAATTCCGAAAAAGTTATGTAGGGCATGTAGGCAGCCCCCTACATATGAAGGGGCTATTTTGGACCTAAAAAAGCTTGGTTGTTTTTGATACTAGTAGGTATTTCACTTTTACAAGTTTTTTCAATTCTCTTTTGGGATTTTAAAAATTACACAAGGTATTTATGTGTATTTTTTTGATTTTTGGAAATAGAATTGAAAAAAACGTGAAAATGCGTTTTAGAGCTTAATGCTCTCATTTTCATTTTGAATTGTTTTCATTTGTGATTGTAAAAAAAAGGCATATTTATGCGAAAGGATTTAGGCATTTTTTTCTATTTCCAATATAGGAAATAATGGAAACAATTTTCATGCCGGAAAATGCCCAAAAATTTGAGTGTAAAAAGTGTAACTTTACATGTAGCAAAGAAAGTAATTGGAATAAACATACTTCTACACGCAAACATAAAATGGAAATAAATGGAAATAATGGAAATGATAAAAATGCCCCAATATACGAGTGCGATATATGTAGCAAGAAGTTTAAATCAAATTCAGGATTATGGAAACATCGAAAGAAATGCGAAGTCCATCAAGGTGTAAAAGAAATACATAATGATAATTCGAACCCTTTGTTCGAAGTAGATAAAGAATTGTTGGTAAAGATGCTCTTGAAGAATCAAGATATCATGGAGAATGTCATCTTGAAGAATCAAGACGTGATGGAGAAGATGATGGAAGTAATGCCCTCCATGGGTAGTAATCAATCGCATAATAACCACAATACAAATAGCAATAATCAGTTTAATATTCAGATGTTTTTGAATAATCATTGTAAGAATGCGATGAACTTGAAAGATTTTATAGATACATTACCGATAACGGCAGAGACATATGATAATACGATAGAGAATGGTCTAACAAAGACTATAACAAGCATGATAACAAATGGCTTAAGTCAGTTGGACGTATTAGAGAGACCCATCCACTGTACAGACGCCACGAGAAAAACCCTCTACGTGAAGGAGGAGGACATTTGGGAGAAAGATACAGAGTTGGTAAGGATGCTTCTAGGTATAAAATCATTGGCTAGAAAACAACGAATCATGATAAATGAATGGAAGGATGCGAACAAGGGTTGGGAAAAGGATGAAGTGATACAAATGAAATTAACTAATCTAATATGTAATTCCATGACGGACATAGAAAATGACGAAAAGGAGACAAACAAAATAATAAAGGCGATTGGAAAAAAGGCATATTTGGATAGTGATACGAAGCAGCAATATATTCAACAATGAAAAGAGAACTAAAAAAAGATAACTCCAACTGTAAAAAAGGAACTAATAAATATTATTGTATAATTATATTTGTATTACTTGTAAATACTTAATCATGAATATCATCATATTGAATTATGCAGTCAAACTGACAAATTAAATCTAAAAATTTATCCCAATTTTTTCCAGAGATTTGATATTCAATAGTGAGAAACGAAACGTCGGTTTCTCTAACATAAAAAATAATTTTTTTATGAATTTTTTGAATTTGGACATATGTTTTATTATCAAAGTTATGAATGTCATCAACATTCTCGGTTATTTTTTGTATGGTTATATCTTCATTACTATACATTTCATTATACATGATATAGTCATGTATGTTAGTAACACATTCATCATTTAACATAGATTCCGACCAACTTGGAAGAATCATTGAATCTAATTCCAAAATAAAGAATAGCGCGAGACTATTAAGTATGGCATTATTCGGATCTTCAGACAGAAGAATATAGTAAAAATTAAAAAATGGCACTAAAATAGGTAAGACGACATTCGATAAGAAATTCATATGTAAATAAATTTGTTTATTTGGATCCCCCATTAATTTATAGCATTTATTAAAATTAGTAGAATTTGTGTATTGATTATATGCTAGTTTAGTAAAAAAAAAACTAGTGCCTATAGTAATAATTAAAACTAATGGATCATAATTAATTGTAGTAGGTACATTATAAATTACCATGATTGTCAAAATTAAATATTGAAATAGTAATGTTAAAAAGGAAAAAATTTTAATAGCATTTTCAGAGGATTGTTCCCACCTAAATTCACTACCCCCTGCCAAAAAAGCATATTCGAATATATTAAATTCATGACTTTTAAGATTTTTGATTAAAATATAGCTTTCTAAAATACATATAATATTTTTAGGAAGATCTTGATGATTATTATAGAACGGTTTTGTCAAAGGTTTTTTGGAAATATTACAACTAACATTACCGATAATAGCTTTGATAAGTTCAATATCATCCTTACCAAGCTCCGGTAATGTTTTTAGAAATTCGCAATGATTCATAATTTCTGTATTAAAAAAATCATTATAAAATACCAAAGACATATACAATAATAATTACAGATGTATTTATATCTCTTTTAAAGTGTATTAAACAATTAATTTATCGAATATTCAACATTGAAAAAAGAACTAAGAAAAAGGAACTAATAAATATTATTATATAATTATATTTATTTATTATAAAATGTGGTCTTCTGTATTTTTACTATTTTTACAATTATATTTAACAAATGCTAGTTGTGTATGTACTACTGTACCGTGTCCGATTGAAGGTAATAATCATATAATTATGGGTAATGGTGGTGCTGATATGAATTATATGTATAAATTACATAATAATTATGAAGTTGTTATGTCCGCATCAGGTACAATTACACCTGATTCATTAGATAATGGTACAGGTACAACCAGTTGTACTCAGCAATATTCTCGTACTTTAGAAGATGATGGTGAACAAAATTGCGATGCTGGTCATATATTAGCTAATCGTTTAGGTGGTTATGGTAATATTCCAATCAATATTTTCCCCCAAAATTCATCAATTAATCGCGGAACATATGCGCAATTTGAAGGTGATATATATGATTGTATAAAAAATGGTGCCAAGTCTGGATTTTTGTCTTGGGAGTTCATTTATGATAGCGATAAACGTACTATGCCTAGCTCTGTTAAATACGCCGCAGAATTTAATGGAGGAAGGTGTAAGAATTTAAGTTCATCCTTTTCAAATTTGTAAATAAAAATTGAACTCAATGTTAAGAGTTATGTGTATGTAAGAATAAAATGAATAACTTATTTCAAGTAATATTAATATGGTTGGTGTGTTGGTTGGGTATGGTAAGTGCGAATCATACAATACTGGTTATATTGGGGTGTGCCGATAGTAGTATTCAAGAGGAGCGTGTAAATACTGCTTTGGAGTATGTAAGTAATTCGAATGCGAGTATAAAAATCTACGTATCCGGAGGGGTAAAGGATGCGATTTTATCATCAAATAAAGAGACAGAGGCATTGAGAATGGCCAATAGTTTTGAGAACAAGGGTATAGAAATAGTATTGGATGAGAATGCGAGAAACACGGCAGAGAATTTTGCGTATTTGAAACAATATGTAAATAGGAATTATTCCGAAGATACAATGCCAAATTTTGTGATAACCACGTCAGATTATCACAAAAACAGAGCGGAGCAAATATTCAATGGAGTATTGCCAAATGTAGCAACGACATGGAATTTGAGTAAAAGTAGTTGTATAGATTGTTGGAAAGATGAAACCATTCATATCCACAATATCAAGACAGATGTATATAAAGCGCTAAGAATAATCGAATAAAAGAATAAAATAATAAAAAGGGTATATATTGTGGGAATTTACTTGTATTTTCTCTCTATATCTCTGTATTGGTTACAATAAATCACATAGAATATTACAAAACAATAGCTAATACTTTTGTAAAAGAAATTACAATATATATAAGGCGTTTATTACTCACCGCCTCTTAACCGAAGTACGAGATGAAGTGTGCTCTCCTTCTGTACATTGTAGTCTGCTAAAGTGCGACCATCTTCAAGCTGCTTACCAGCAAAAATCAATCTCTGTTGGTCTGGGGGGATACCCTCCTTGTCTTGAATTTTTTGCTTAATAGCATCAATAGTGTCACTAGATTCTACATCTAATGTAATTGTTTTACCTGTAAGTGTCTTAATAAAGATCTGCATTGTATATTATAATCGCATTATTATTTTATATACATTTCGAATAATTGTTGTTATACGTTGATTTATCCTCGAAATCCGACGAATCGACAAGTGACTTTTTGGATTTCGGTTTTAAGGGACATGGTTTTCATGTAGGTAACTTGCGCTTGATGATTTTCATTTTTCAAAAAACCGAAAAAGTTATGTAGGGCATGTAGGTAGCCCCCTACATATGAAGGGGCTGTTTTTGACCCTAAAAAGCTTGGATGTATTTGATAATAGTAGGTAAGTCACTTTTACAACTTTTTTCAATTCTCTTTTGAGATTTTAAAAATTACACAAGGTATTTATGTGTGTTTTTTGATTTATTGAAAAGAGAATTGAAAAAAACGTGAAAAAGTGATTTAGAGCTTAATGCTCTCATTTTCATTTTGGATTGTTTTTATTTGTTATTGTAATTTTTTAGTATATTTATGCGAAAGGATTTAGGAACTTTTATGTAATCCTAATATAGGATGACAACGGATGACATTTTAGTTCCAAAAAGTTCCAAATTTTTTGAATGTAAATTATGTGACTTTGTATGTAGTAGAAACAGTCAATACAATAGACACCTATCTACACGTAAACATATAGAGAATGACAAAGGAGTTACATTTGACCACGATTTAGTTCCAAAAAGTTCCAATACATTTGAATGTGAATGTGGAAATATATATAAATATAGACAAGGACTCTATAAACATCGAAAGACTTGTTGCTACATATATCAAGGTAAAACTGACAGCAACGATAACAAATCTTCCAACTTTGAAGTAGATAAAGAATTATTGGTAAAGATGCTCTTGAAGAATCAAGACGTGATGGAGAAGATGATGGAGATAATGCCTTCCTTGGGAAATCAATCGCATAATAATCACAATACAAATAGCAATAACCAGTTTAATATTCAGATGTTTTTGAATAATCACTGTAAGAATGCTATGAATTTGAAGGATTTCATCGATACATTACCGATAACAGCAGATACGTATGATAATACGATAGAGAATGGCCTAACAAAGACCATAACAAGTATGATAACCAATGGTTTAAGTAAGTTGGACGTATTAGAGAGACCTATACACTGTACAGACGCCACGAGAAAAACCCTCTACGTGAAGGAAGAGGATATTTGGGAGAAAGATACAGAGTTGGTGAGGATGCTTCTAGGTATAAAAACATTGGCTAGAAAGCAAAGAGTTATGATAAATGAGTGGAAGGACGTAAATAAGGGATGGGAAAAGGAGGAAGATATACAATTGAAATTAACCAATCTAATATGTAATTCCATGACGGACATTGAAAATGACGAAAAGGAGACAAATAAAATAATAAGAGCCGTTGGAAAAAAGGCATATTTGGACAATGATACGAAACAACAATATATCCAACAGTGAAAAGAGAACTAAGAAAAAGGAACTCCAACTGTAAAAAAAGAACTAATAAATATATTGTTTATTATGAATATATTTATTGAATTATTTTGTATATTCTCTCTATCGATATTTTTAGATTATATTTTCTAAGTAAATGTATAAGAAGATGAAGAAGTTATTAACAATGATTGAGCGTGCAACTGATTTTGGTTCATTTCGTTCTCGAAATCATTTATTTCCATTCATGTTGAAAATTATAATGTATATAATTCCAGCCCTTATATTAGGTCATTACACGGATGTAATTGTAAAAAAATGAAAACTCATAAAACATTGGGTGATAATGAATTATATTATATTTTATATCAATCGTTAATCAATGTAGTAACGTTATATATATTTGTACTATGCTTACCAGATTTTGCGAGTGAATTTCAACGTACTATATCAGGAGGTTATTTTGTAGTGTTGTATTTTGGAATGCAAACAAACTACATAGAAATGTTGAAAGAATATATGCTGATGAATTCATTTATTTAGTTGATATTTTGTATATTCTCTCTATACATCTGTATTTACCTCCTTTTGATAAAAATAATAAAAAAATGGTTTTTTTATTATTTGATTTATTACTATTTGATTTATTACTATTTAATTATTTAAAAATTGATTTAAAAAATAGATCACAATTATAATTATAATAATATAATGCCGATCTTATCCAAAGAGAAAACCCCAAATAGTAAAATAGAATGGTTTAAAATAAATAGACCTGAACTATACGAACACGTATTATTGATGAATAATGAAAACCATAAATGTAAAATATTGAGCGCTCCAGTTAAATCAGGAAAGCGAGGTGCTGTTGAGATAAGTGCTTTGATTAATCCCAGTAAAAAACATATATTTATTACAGCATTAATGCGAAAAGCAGACAAAAACCAATTTATTGAATTAGAATCGTTTGGCATTATGGTGAATACGATAAATAATTCCGGAAATAAGGATATCTGTATTAGCAATATAGATAACCATTTAAAAACACAAAAAATTATAATTCATCTCGATGAACTCGATTATGGTTGCGGTGAGAGCCAACTTGTAAGTTATATTTGGAGTAAATATAAAAATAACGACGCTGTCGAGTTTATAATTTATAGCGCAACACCACAAGTTGCTATGGTAGAATTCTTGGTTGAGACAGGTGATGATATTAAACCTGTTGTATATAAGTTTATTCCTCCGCCTTGTTATTACGGAATTGGAAAATATATTGACGACAGAAAATTTCACGAGGCCTCTAATTTTATTAAAACTGATGATGACGATGATGACGATGATGACGATGATGATAATATTAAATTTACATCTCAAGGCAAAAAATTAATTAAGGATTTAACCGATGCTACTGAAAACCAAAATGACCCTAGACACATATCTGTTCTGCGGTTGGCTGGAACTATGAAAATAGGAAACAAGAAAGTTCAAAAATTTACATATATGAAAGAAAAACAAAAATATATAGAAGACAAATATAAGATTCGTCTAAAATTTGGTGGTAGCGACGATAATAATATTGAATGGGATAATAAAGAGTTTTGGGATGACTTATCATCCACTAGACCATTCATTATAGTAATCAATCAAACATCTAGTAGAAGTACCGAATGGAGTTGTCACCATAAATTGGTTTGGTTCCATACAGCGCGAACTGAATTTACTCCTAATTCTACTAGACATCAAGACCAAGAGAGACCAGCTCACTATATATCCAAATATAAAGATCCAGTTGATATTTCAATATACGGTGATGTTCTTTGTGCTTTATACTCAAGTGAAAAAATTTCACTAGAAGAGTATAAGGCTAAAACTCAAAGAAAATTAGATGCCAGAATTAAGAGATGTAAGGGAACATACATTGAGGTCGAATTAGATCCACAAGACTATGATACATGGGATAGTATCCCATCAGCAGACAGAAAAGGAAAAAGTTTATCTACATATATTTGTGATGATAATCAATTAAGGCAAAATATGAAACATAACGGCAATGATGTAACAATTGATGACAAACAGTGGAATAATAAATGGAAAAAATTTGAGGGCTTTTATATGACCAATGTCAGATCATCCAGAAGTAAATTTAAAAAAGGAAATAAAAATACTAGACCTATTTGGTATAGGGAGGACATTGAAGCTGATAAAAAAGAAGGCATCAACGTAAATTCAAGAGTTAGAATCAATGTAATTTATAAGAAAGATGCAACAGATTATAAAGACTATAAATTTACGGTACGACGGTTTGTCAGTGCCATTCCTACTATTGATGATAACAGTTCTATGTACAATAAATAATTTTCCAAATAAAACCGATAAATAAATATAATTCTCAATATTGCTTCAACTGAAATAAAAGCACTAAAAAAACAGAACTATTCCAATCCTATGTATCAATAACAATATTAGAATCATTTTGTAATGTCTTATGTTTTCTTCTACAGCCTTTTTGGTGGGCGCCTAAAGATCGATTATTTGTAGCTTCAAATTTGTTACAAATATTGCATACAATGGTCTCATTTTCATTATTTAAAATAGAGCCGCATTTGGACACTAGATACTTGGAGAGGCAAGGAAATTTGATTTCATCGACTTCAGCATTAATTTTCTTTTGAAAGTCTTTTAAGATATCAATTATGGATGATTT
>Ga0233415_10000972_pt1 | contig 12825 bp, 10 predicted proteins | sample Na_anoxic_12_MG_FD_188631 | JGI IMG/M metagenome (GOLD analysis project Ga0233415, IMG submission 188631) | Seawater microbial communities from Saanich Inlet, British Columbia, Canada - Na_anoxic_12_MG | ecosystem: Environmental > Aquatic > Marine > Inlet | place: Canada: British Columbia... | reverse complement strand
CCCGGGTTGCCTCCTCACGTCTCTGCTGGTCCCGCCTTCTCATGCCGCCGAACAAACCGCCGCCGGCTGCGCCGATGGCCGCCCCCTTGCCCGCATCTCCGGCAATGGCGCCTACCGCGACTCCCGCTAGTGCACCCCTCGCGGCTCCTCTAACTACCCCTCCTTGTTTAGCCTCTTGTGCCGGAGGTGGCGCAGTCGCCTTGGGCTGAGCCATGGGATCGAATCCGGTCTGTTGCTTGGCCCAGTTATAACATTCGTATTTGTCCTTATCCTGCTGCTGCTTGTTCTGGCCCTTGTTGGGGTAGATGAACACATCATCTCCCAGGGTTGGACCTGCAAAAAGCAGGGATGCCATAAATAGTAACAACAGTATTTGCATCTTGCTTCTCATCATAATTCTCCTTTCTTTGTTTGAATGGGTGAACTTCTTTGTATCTTCTCGATAAGTCAGGATAACTCGGCTCATAATTTTGAAAACAGGTGTCAGGTGTCGGGTATCGAGTGTCAGGTGTCAGAAACCGCCAGACCTGAAACCTGACTCCGCCGGAGGCGGACAAGCACTGAAACCTGAAACGTAAATCGCCATAACGCCAACGTGAAGTTGGTTCCCATCACCCCGATCGTCTACAACCGGGCTGTCCTCGGCGTCGTTGAGGAGTCGTGTGAAGCCCCCCGATGTCCGTACGCTCCACTTGTCTGACCACTTATAAACAGCAACAATGTACAACCCACGTCTTTGAATCCGGAGTCAGCGTCGTATATGTTGAGACCGCTCCTTTGCGAATCCCTAACATCGACATCGAAAAAACTGCTCATGTAATCATCATCCGCATAGCTTGTTGAAGCGCCAAGGGAAAGGGTCCAAGAATCATTCACCTGCCAGGTGTATCCGCCGGTTAGCGTGAGCACGAACCCATCATGTCCATCAGACACATTATTGAGTGCCTCCACCATTAAGATCCATTTATCAATTTCCATGCTGGCCAAGCCGTCAATGATCGCGTTGACCGACGCGCCCGGCACGCCTTTCAGGAAAGCATCGACGCCGCGCATGGTGTCCAGATAGTCGTAAACCTTCTTCGACGTCTCCGGCAGCGGCGCTCCATCGATGAACTTCAGGGTTCCGATGGACGTCTTGACCTTGTCCGGGGTCTGAATCGACTTTAAAGTTTCTTCGCTGACCTGCGCATGAGCTGTCGAAACCAAGGCAAGCGCCGCACAGCAGCAAAGAGTGTATTTGAATGATTTCATTGTCTAATCTCCAGACTTTTTAACGCAGTCACTGCCTCCTCATTTGGGAAATAGGAACGAGATTTGAGGTCTGATCGACCATTCCGCGCCGCCGGTCGGTGTTTCAACATTGTAAAAGGCCGCAATCTGAGCATTTATATATTGATTCCCGATTGTGAAAATCTTCCCTGCTCCTATACCCAGCGGAACTGTCCATCGTTCATCACTATCAGCTTCCCAATCGAACGTAATCACCGGTTCATAAAAAATGTATGCACCTGATGGAAAGTTGTAATACAACCATGGTTGCACGAAACCGGCATTCACGTCGGCACGATCGGATTCCCCTCCTATTGACCAGGCATTGCTTATCAATACGCCTGCTGACCACGACCCTATATCTCTAAAGACAACAAAAGCTGGTCCGAGAGACCATTTTCCCGTACCCAGCACTTCATGTGATGCCGTAGGGGTTGTCAACGAGGGCCCCAGACCCCAGATGAGGCCACTCGTTTCTCGGGGCGAAAGAAAGGTGGTGAAGTTTATATCTCCGAGACCAAATTCATCTCCGACACCGGGCGCCAGCAATGGCTGATAGATTGCAGGAATTATTGCGCGGTTTATGAGAAGCCACTTGTCGTTCAGTTTGAGCGGGGCAACCGGTGACACGTTGGTCACGTGTTGAATGTCTCCATCCATACCGACGTCGAAGTTGAGGTTGTGCTCAATCGGCAAGCTTATCAGATCGCTGACCGGATTCTGGACCTTCTTCATAAGATCCTCGATATCCTGGGCGAAAGCCCCCGCGACCAACAGGGACAGCGCCGCACAGCAGCAAATCGCATATCTAATTGATTTCATTTCTTTCCAATGCTCAGTCTTTTTTTTAGCTGTATTTATTTCCAATTAGCGTTAGCTTTGCTCACGAGGATTGTGAATACGTTCATTTTCTTCATTGTATCCTTACTCCTTTCCTATGTTTGTGAGCCCGCGATGCCATCGTCAAAGCTAATGTGCTTTTCTTTGTCATCTCACTTGGCCTTCTCGATATCCGGCAGAATCCAGGACTGGTCGAAGAATCTCTCTGTCGGAGAATAGAGACGGAAGTAGGGGAACCAGGATCTGCCCGCCACCGTCTGCACCCAGTTTTTCTCCTTGCCTTTGGGGGCTTCTGGGCCGAAGTAGAGGTCAATCGAGCCGTCGGCATTGGTGAGCAATTCCATGCGTGAAGAGCGGTCCGCCTGTATTGTTTCGTTATCGATCGGGCAGCGCGTGGACACATCGTACACGGTCATGGACCAGAAGGCCGCGGCGGGCACATCGGCTGGGACGTGCAGTCTGTAGTTCCGGGCGCCGTCGAGCCAGTCCTTGTCGCTATCGAGATAAGAGGCGAGGTACTTCTGTCCCCAACCGGGCTTCTGTGAATTCATCGCGGGGCCATTGGTCAAAGCTTCGTAGAACCAGGCGGCGCGGCCGTCGAGGGCGTCGAAGTTTTCCCGGCGCTGATTGGCTGGCGAAGTCGTGGCGATTTCCCAGGCACTGCCTTCGCGATAGATCGATGCTTTGATACGCGGGTTATAGAAGTCGTTAGCTTTGGCCATCGCTTCACCGACCAATGCGGCTTCGGTCAGAATCTTCTTCTGGGATTCCGTCGGCTTGAAAGCCTTGCCTTTCTCAATGCCCAGGGGTTGCAGCATGGCGTGGAAAAAACGATCGCGTTCGTCCACCACTTCACGGTTGAGGATATCGGCCAGGCGCTCAAAGTAAGCAAGCCCCCTCGGTTGAACCGTGACGCCCAAGAGGCGCTGGCCGCCTTTGCGCAGAACTTTGGTCGGACGAGGATTGGCCCGATCTTTGTAAGGGTACATTTTGATGTCGTTGAGCAACTGATCGCGAACGGTCGCGTCCGGGCTCATGAGGCGCAAACCAAACATGAAATTATTTGTTGTGGCTTCCACGACTTTGTAACCATCCGATGCCGGAGCCTTGGTCCCCGGTGCATGAATCAGGTATTTTCCCGCGCCGTCTATATAGGCGAATTCTATCTGCCACATATTGGTCAGCATTCCCCGGAGCTCCCCTTCGGGAATGTCGAGCACCAGCGGCCCGCTTTTCTGTAGATCAGCAAAAGAGGTCGCATACGGTGTGGTTGTATTGGCCGTGAGAATCCCGAGCTTGGAGGGATGGTCCGGGTAGTAGACGATATCGCCTACCTGAGCTCCCAGGGTATTCTCGAAACTCCATTGCCACTGCGCCATGCTGATGATGGGAATAGACCAGAGATAGGCCTGAGTGGCACGCTGGAAGTCCATTTCATTGAAAAGTATTTTGCGGGTTGCATGCGTCGGGTAGCCGTTGGCGAAATCATGGGTAAAGCTCAAGTCGCCGATGCGGGTCTTGATGGTTTCCGGTTGTGCATAAGCACTCGTTGCAACGAATGCAACAAGCAAAACAACGATCAATATTCTAGTTTTCATTTCTTTTCGCCTTTTTTTTACTGTTGCCCATCTTCATGTACAGCCATGCCCCGAACAACTAAGGGGAATGGCTCAAAACTCAGCAGCCCTCGATCACTTCAACTTCACGACATCATCCGGACTCAGGGTCCCTTTGTTAGCTGGCTCTATTGATCCACTTTCTCGATATTGGGTAATACCCATTTACCATCGAAGTGATCTTGAGTAGGTCCATATAAACGAAAATAGCTGAACCAACCTTCTCCTGGATTTGTAGGGATCCAGTTTTTCTCTTTACCTTTTGGCGCTTCAGGTCCGAAGTAAATGTCGACGCTGCCATCACGGTTTTTGTCTAAATCCATACGCGATGATTTATCTGCGATTTGCTTATCATTTTGGATCAAATAGCGAGTTTCATTATGATAGACCGTTACCGACCAAAACCGTGCAGCAGGAGGATTCTTAGGAACGTGCAGCTTATAGTATTCGGCGCCATCAAGCCATTTCCCATCACTATCTTTATAGCCGCCCAAGTACGCAGAGCCAACACCTGGAGTCGTGCTCTTCATGCCTTTTGATGACGTCAGTGCTTCATAGAACCATGCCGCACGTTCATCTAATTCGAAATAGTTCGGCTGACGCTGTGAAATGCCAACGGCAATGGCGTTTCCCCACTTACTCCCTTTGGCATAATGCGCCACATCCAGTTCATTGTTCCAATCCAGCGCCTTAGTCATCGACTCACCGACAAAAGAGGCTTCCTGCAGCAATGCAATCATTGCATGCGTTGGTTCAAACGCCTTGCCTTTTTCTATGCCTAAATCTTTGAGAAAGGCCATCATAAAGCCATCGCGCTCATGAACGGGTTCTTGGCTAATGATCCAATGTAGACGCTCCCAGTAGCTTAAACCTCTTGGCTGTTTTGAACTCCATTGCCGACCACCTGGAGCCTTAATTACCGTTTGTCTTGGGCTTTTACGTTCGGCATAGGGGTACAAACGAATACCGGCGGACATTTCGGCTTTGCGTTTAGGATCAGTCTCTAAATTACGAACAAGCACCAGTGTGTTATTATTTGGAGAGCGAATAACCCTGTAACCTTTCGCATCAGCGGGTTCTTTCTGGTCGGGGCCGAGAACCAAAAACTTTCCGCCCTTGCCTTTATTGGGCCCAGGGACACCTAAATCTGTCACCGGGCGTTGCCACATATCGTTTAAGAATCCCGCCGCCGCACCTGCCGGTAGCTCGACTATCCATGGGGTTTCCGAAAAATTGATCCACGACACGAGGTAATCCGTAGTTGCATTGGCCGTGATGCCAAAAGACAAATCCTCGTATGTATTTAGACGAATAAACTCACCATATTTCATATTCAAATTTTCTTTAAACGTCAAAACAAAATCAGCCATGGAAACTATTGGTAGAGCCCAAATGTAGGCTTGCGTTGCACGGTGAAATCGTCGTGCTTCACGCAATTTGTCGGTAGTTTCTTTAGTTGGAAAACTATTTACAAATTCAAGCTTCCCTACCCGCGTATCAAATGAAGTCTCTACCGCTTGTGCGTACGCACTCGTATTAGCGAAAAGCACAGCAGCCAAAACAGCGATCAATATTCTAGGTCTCATTTGAAAACTCCTTTTTTTCACTGTTGTTCATATTAATGTACAGCCATGCCCCGAATAACTATGGGGCATGGCTCAAACCTCGATCACTTCAACTTCACGATATCGTTCGGTTTCCAGGTCTGGTCGAAGAAGGCCTGGGTAGGCGAGTACATACGCATACCAGCAAAGTAACCTCTGCCTGGCACCGGTTACCTGCATGTTTCTTCCGTACATCACCGATAGGGTTCGGAATGACCGGTTGAACATAAAACGGAAATCGTGATGCCGTAACACACCGTTAGTAATACATGGCCGGCAATTTGCGCGGCGGCACAGTGCTCTCATCCGATATCGTGAAGATGACTCTGTCAAGTTTTGCATTGAACTTGAAGATCCCGTTGTACAGGTCAGAGACCTGGGTCCCCGTATCTCGACCCACGTCAAACGTCTCGGCCAGCGAGTAAGTGGCAATATGCATCTGCGGCATTTCTGCTTTATCGACTTTTTTACCGTTGATATATAGTTCACCTTCACCGCCAAACGGTTTGGTTCTTATAAAATTGAACTTCAGGTCGGTTTTGCCTTTGGGCAGCGGTGGCGACTTCAGGATGTAGTGCACACCGTCGAGGAAGTTGTAGTCGTAGTACAGGCGGTTATCCTTGATGAACATCGTGTAGCCGCCGGTCATGCCGCCGCAGGCGACAATGACACCTTCCTCGTTACCCTTGAGGTCAAGGCGCGTCTCAATGGTATGTGCACGGTTTTTAACCGGTGCTGACGATTTTTCGGCAATGCGAATCGCGCCCGGCGCAAAATAAACAAACTCCTTCTGGTCACCAAACAAGCGGTCTTGTTGTGCGCCGAGGCGTTTGATCATGTCGTCATAGAGTGGATAGACGTTGTACTTCCAAGCCTCCTCGTCGAAGATCTTCTTCAGCTCTTCGAGCTTCTTGGGGTACTTGTCCGCCAGGTTGGTACTCTCGGAGAAATCTTCAGCCACGTGATACAACTCCCATGGGTCATTTTCGAAAGGCTCAACCTTGTTAAGCTCCCATGGCATCCTGTTGGCATGCAATGTAACCGCTTTCCAGCCATCAACCCAGATCGCGCGGTTGCCAAACATCTCGTAGTACTGTCGTTTCTTCTTGTTTGGTGCTTTGGCATTATCAAAAGCGTATGCCATGGAAACGCCCTCCATTGGCTGTTGTTTCACACTGTTGTATTCCTCAGGCACCTCGATACCGGCGACATCCATAATCGTCGGCGCAATATCGGAAATATGATGATATTGGTTACGAATTTCTCCCTTAGCTTTGATCCCGTCAGGCCAGTGAACAACCAGGTGATCCTGCTGACCGCCACGGTGTTCGCTTTGCTTGAAATAGCGGAACGGCGTATTGCCGGCCATAGCCCAGCCTGCGTGGTAATGTGGGTACGTGTTTTCGCGTCCCCAATCTTCCTGTGCACGCAGGTTCGCTTCCATCGGCGTCTGTAGTCCGTTCAGAACATAGGTTTCATTGAACGTCCCGGCCAAACCACCTTCACCACTAGCGCCGTTGTCGGCTGTGACGAAGATCAGCGTGTTGTCGAGTTCACCGATGCGTTCCAGTTCCGCTACGACGCGGCCGATCTGCAGATCGACCCACTCCATTTGCGCGGCGAACACTTCCATCTGCCGTGCATAAAGACTTTTCTCTTCAGCAGAGAGCGAGTCCCAAGCCGGAATTTCGGGGATACGTTCGGTGAGTTTGGTATCAGCCGGCACAATACCGAGCTTCTTCTGACGATCCAGAATCATCTCACGCGCCTTGTCCCAGCCCATATCGAACTTACCTTTGTATTTGTCGATATGACTGTCCGGCGCATGATGGGGTGAGTGCATCGAACCGGACGCCCACAACATCATGAAAGGCAGCTCTTTTTTGATCGATTTATGCCCGGTTATCCATTCAATGGCACGATCCGCCAGATCCTGGTCGAGGTGCACCGATTTACGGTAAGGCTCAGGCGTATGGTCATTCCACATGACCGGCACAAACTGATGCACGTCAGCGGCCATGAACGTGTAGGCATGTTGGAATCCCTCGCCACTCGGCCAGCGATCAAACGGACCCACCTGAGATACTTCGTACAGCGGTGTATGATCCCACTTTCCAAGCGCATAGTTCACATAGCCTATCCCCTGCAGGTAGTTGGCTACGGATTTAGCAGATTCCGGCATGATCGCGTTATAGCCGGGAAATCCCATCGCGGTTAAGGCATGGCTACCCAGTCCAATGGAGTGAGGATTGCGCCCTGCCATCAAAGATGCGCGGGAAGGAGAGCACAGGGCCGTGGTATGGAAGTTATTGAAACGCAGACCGTTGTCAGCCAGCTTGTCGATATTGGGTGTCTCGATAAGGCCGCCAAAACTGCCGACCTGGGCAAAGCCCACGTCGTCCAATAGGAAAATGATGACGTTAGGCGCGCCCTCTGGTGGTCTAACTTCAGGCGCCCACCATTCTTTAGAATTTTCATACTCCCGTGCTATTTTTCCCTTGAACTCCGGCTTGGCGGATTTCTCACTCGCAGCAGCACCGGGAGAAAAAACACTTGATGCTATAAACAAGCCTGCAATAATGAAGAACACAAATGCAATCAAGGGGAAAACGGTTCTTTTTATAAATATTCTTTTCATGACTCACTCCTCCTGTGGTTTCTGTTTTCCTTTCATGTTATTTTTACCACTACCGATATTACTTCTTGTGATTCCTGCCTTTCAGGAAAGACCAGAATCCTTTGCACTCATCTGAATTCTCTTGCTTAATTGTCGATTACTCTTTCAGCACCTCCACAAGCGGAACTCCCACCGATCCTGATGGGGGTTTTATTTCCAGATACGCTGCGATCGTCGAGGCTATGTCATGGGGGCCTACCAGCCTGCTTATGGTCTGAGCCGCAACACCGTTGCCGGCAAAGAAAATAGGTACGTAAGTATCGTACTTCCATGGCGAGCCATGGATGGCAGCAATTTTTTCGATGCCCATCTTTTCGGCTTCCTCAGAAGAGTGTAAAAACCAGTAATGCTCCGGCACCATATGGATGTTTCCGGAACGTATAGGGTGAAAACTGCGCCGGATCTGGTTCTGGATAGGCGACTCGGTTATTCGCCCGGCTAACAGGTCACTGCGTGTCATGGCATAGGCAATCCCCGCTACTTTCATCATTTCTGCGGCAACAAAGTGCTCCACCTCTTCGATATCAAGCTTTGCATCTTCTATGGCGTCAAGATTGAGATAGAGATAGGGATGACTATGGACGGCAACAAGGTCATCCCGTCCGAACCGTTTCTTAAGCGCATCCAATAACGGAGAGCCTTTTTTAAACCAGTCCAATGGAAAGCGACCTGTCTCCATTCCGTGTTCAGCCATGTATTCAGGGGTTTCCGGCGCGCCGTGATCGGCAGAAAGCACTATCAGGGTCTTGTCGAGACCGATTTTCTTATCTACGTACTGGAAAAGCTCAGCCAGTACCCGATCCAGGCGCAGGATATTATCCTCTGTTTCAAGGCTGGAGGGCCCAAAAAGATGGCCGACATAATCGGTGGATGAAAAACTGATTGCCAGGTAATCAGCAGCATCTCCCTGGCCTACCTTTTCACTCTCAATGAGTGTCTTGGCAAAATTCAGCGTCAGCTCGTCACCGATGGGGGTTAAAGTAAGAATCATATAGAAATATTTCGAGCTTCCATCTCCCAGTGCATGGGGAAATGTCCGACCCAATTCCGCAAACGCCGCTTCATATGGGCGATCATCAATATTGCCGGCAATATAGGAGGTACGATCATGCAGGAGGTCCCAGGTTTTCCCTTTATACCGGTCTGCCGGTTTGGCGGCGTTCCATTGCTTCACCCATTCCGGATAATCGTCATAGTAGTAGGTGCTGGTAACAAATTTGCCACTGCTCTTGGAGAACCAGAAGGCCTTGCCCACGTGTCCTCCCGGAAGGATGGCCCCGCGATCCTTGACTGAAACACTGAATACCCGTGACTGTCCACCATTATTAACAACAAGCTCATCGCCAATCGTGGTGGCAAGAAGATTGCGAGGTGAGACGCCTTTGTGGGGTTTCGGTTTACTGCCGACGATGTGATGGCGATCGTCTTCGGTGCAATATACAGACTTGCCTGTTTTCTGATCGATCCAGTCATTAGCGACAATACCATGCCTGGACGGATCTGCACCAGTGGCAAGTGTCGCGTGTCCAACGGCTGTTTCCGTGTTGGCGTGTTGATAGTGGGCGTTTTTGTAATGGATGCCGTTTTCCAATAAATAACGGAAGCCTCCTTTGCCGAGGCGCTCCTTAAAACGCATGGGCAGGTCACCACGCAATTGATCTACTGTGATTTGCAAAACCAGTTTTGGGTTCTGATCATCAGCGGATGCGGGCAGTATCAGTCCGTGTGCAAGGAAACAGATGGTCAATATCAGAAATAGCCCTTTTAATTTCATCATATTTAATTACCTCTACGCTAAAGTGTTAAATTCCATAGTGATTTCAGGGATTCAGCAAGGGCAGATGCCGATTCGCAGTTCTTGACCTGTGTCCCTGAATCATCCATTTTCGTCGAGCGTTCGATATACCCTTAATAAGTGCGCTGTGATTCCATCGTGCTTGAACCTTTGGGTCGATGGCTGGAGCAAGGCCAGCCACAATCTTTGTCTGATGGCCAATTGCCATTATAGTATTTCTCAATCAACGGCGAATCATCTTTTGCCTGTGACTGCATTGCTGTCAAAGCACTAACAGCGAAAACAGTCGCGAGCATGATGTTCAGTTTCGTTTTCATGGTACTCCCCCTAAATTATTCCTGCCGACCTCAGCTTCGCAAGCATTCTCAGAATGCACCTTTCCATACTAAAAAAGTGGCTTGCGGGACCATTCAGGAGAGGGCAGTACAGGAACAAACAGGAATCGTAACTGCCACTCCGGTCCGAATTTGTCATCCTGTACCACATAATAGTAAGCCTCAAGACCAATTTTTACTGGTAGTGGACCGAGTTTAATAAGGGTGTCAAAGCCGATGCCAACAGGCAAGCTGAGCTCATCCGTTTTCCAGTTGTAGCGAATGTTAGGGGCCATACCAATGTTAGTGAGGGGCGAGTAACGATAACGGAGGACGTATTGAATATCCGTAAGGTTGACGTCGGGTCGTTCAACGTTCACGGGACCCAGGTCGGTGTTGACCGTGATATTTTCATCCTCGTCGGCGTAAGACCACCAGTGCTGCGCTACCGTTCCTAAGACCCATTTCTCACTAAGGTGGAAGGCCAGTGCCATTGGTCCGGCGCTATACTTGCCGGTTCCCAGCTGGTCTTCGGTCGCGGTGGGAAACATCATCGTCGTCCCAAAACCGAAAATATTAGGGGCTTTATATTGATTCGAGAAAGCGGTCCACAGCACGATGTCGCCCATGCCGTTTTCCCGATCGAAATTTACGCCGGTGACCTGTGGAACGCTACCGGTCGAGACATCTACGCCATCAATGGTCTCGAAACTGTTGAACGGAATGACCGGCCGGATAATTGTCTTCCATTTCTCAGTAAGCTGCATCGACAGGACCGGCATAAGGAGGGTGGTGTTCTGCACCTTGGAGTCTTCACCAAGTCTATCGAGAATACTGCCGTCATACCAGGTAGTGTCGTTCTGCATGAAGGCAAGCCACAGGTAGGACAGCGGATTGAGCATCGCTTCCGCAATTTGTGCATCCTCGTCCATTTTATCCACTCCAGCATCTGCAGCCTTTGCTGACACTGGGGCATCTGCAGCCCTTGCTGGCATTGGAAAAATCAACAAAGCACAAAAGCATGCTGCCAAGAATAGTCTATTTTGTTTCATTTTATGCCTCATTTTTTTTATCAAAGCGGAACCATCTAGCCGTAGCAGACAGTTCTTGTTTTTGCCCGGAACGGGCACCGCCAACGTGATCTTGTAAATCTTGCTGCTGTCGAGATAGCGCCCATCGGATGGCCTCAATTTTCTACAACCTTGTATGCCACTTTCAGCTCCTCGCGAATCTGTTTCACGACATTAAGTGCCAGATCCTCGGCCAAATCCTTTATGTCGGCATAAATATGGTCTTCCATGAATCATATGCGCTTTCATTAAAATGACTTTCCAACACCTAGGTAAAGCCCTTGAAAGGTACCATCAAAATCGATAATATCGCCATCGTAATCAATATCGAGAATGCGATAGCCCATTTCTGCCGTCCAGTTTCGCTTAAAATGATAATAAGCGCCGATTCCGCCACCCCATGAAAGTTCGGTGCCAGCACCAAAACCGCCGACATCAATGACTAAGCGAAGTCCCCAATTATCTGTAAAGGCGTGTTTATGATAAAAACCCACAATCGGGTCTAAGATATCCTTAAAATCAGATTCCACAGACCCAAGAGAAGATTCAATTTCAAGATCTGCACCGATATAACGGAAACCGATAAATGCTTTCGGAAATTCATGGCGTGTGATGCGATGGCCGATGCCGCCTTCAACGATGGCAAAACGCGATTTGGTTTCTAAGTTGACCCCAAGTATATTCGCTTCGTCCTCAAGAATAAGGTATGTCCCATCAAAATAAACGAGCCAATCTTCGTTATACCCTTCGTAGATTAATGATAAACCACCACTAAATTTATCAAGGATATCTTCAAATTTAACGTCAATTTCGGTTGTTAAAGGACCCACTCCGGCATCACCCTCAATACTGACAATCCAAAGATAAGAAAGAACGGTATTGTTCCATTTATTCTCATCAATTTCCTCGTCTTGAGCAAATGAAACAGAAGTTATAAAAAATAAGAATAGTAATAAAACTCCAATACGCTTTAATATCTTTATCATGGAGTTATCCTTTTCTTGAACGGATTCTTGATAATCGGTAATGCCCTTTTGCTTCCATAGCTTTCATTCTCCTTATTATTGTTACGATTCTTTTATAAAAAACAGACCTCACGTTTTTCACCGGTTTCACCGGTTCGGTTTCCTGATAAAGACCACCTTAAAGGTCTGTCCAATTGCGGCTTGATAGTAGAAGCCGGCCAGTGCATCCTTTTCGGCGTAATAGTAGAGCGTATAGGTCGATCCAGGATATCCCTTGTCCTGTAATTTGATAAATAGTTTCACAAATCCCTTCCACAAGGAAACATTGGCTTCCACGATATTGATCTTGCCGGGATTAAAATACCCCGCATCAACCGAACCGTCAGGATTGATGTCCCGGACACGAACAATATAACCACCGTCAGGCCGAATCCATTCACCGATAATTATCTTAAAATCAGGCTGTTCGGCAGATATTGCTGTTTCTGGTTTGGGAAAACACACTATCCATACAGAGAGGGCTGCCAGGATACCTATTTTTATTTGATTTTTTTGCATATTTCAGGGACTTCTTTCTCGTCGAAGGGTTTCCATTTTCGATCGGTACGATATCAGTTCACCCTCTGACATTTCATCGGGAAACTGCAGATCAACCTGGGTTAAAAAATCGAAAAT
>Ga0233415_10000970_pt1 | contig 12852 bp, 32 predicted proteins | sample Na_anoxic_12_MG_FD_188631 | JGI IMG/M metagenome (GOLD analysis project Ga0233415, IMG submission 188631) | Seawater microbial communities from Saanich Inlet, British Columbia, Canada - Na_anoxic_12_MG | ecosystem: Environmental > Aquatic > Marine > Inlet | place: Canada: British Columbia... | reverse complement strand
TTTCTATAATTCCAGTAGAATAGATTTTTAGTATGGTAGAGTGTTAATACTAACTTTTTCGGAGAAATAAAAATGACTGAGGAAATGGACAACAGTACAATATGGGACAAGAATGATACAGTATTTACTAACACCGATCAAAACTCAAGTAAAGTGTTCTGGGTAGGATTGTTTATTATACTATCTATCTTTACAGTATTTGTCGGATGGGGATATATGGCAACGCAGGGTGTAGGTCTTTACTACTCTGTTGCACCGCATGAGTTTGCTGTTATAGAATACGGTGGCGGTGGAATGGCTGTTATTGAAAAGGTTGGTAAATATTTTAAGGGTGTCAATAGGGTTCATAAAATCCCTCGCGAAATAACTTTTAAATATAGCTCTGAAACAAAAGATGCTGTTAAAGTTACATTTACAGATGGAGGTTCGGCTTTAATAGATGTTAGTGCAACTGTAAAAATGCCTGAATCTCATGAAAAACTGATAGAACTAATAAGAGCATATGGTGGAGATAGAAGAAAACTGAAATGGGAAATAGGTTTAGATGTAGCGAGTGTTCTTGCTAGTTCTGCTTCTACCATAGATTCTATATCAGTAGCAACTGGAGGTGAGGGAAGAGGGCATTTTAACAAATTCTTTTCTCTTCAAATGTTCGATGGTTTATATGATAGAATAAAAATTAAAGGCTCTTCTCCTATAAAATATAAATTTGTAAAGCATGTAAATGGCTATTATGTTAAAGCAAAAGATAAGAAATTATTCTATCAGTATTTCGAGATCAACCCTTGGATTTCAGTCGTTACAGCTATTCATTTTGACGATGATGTTAAGAGAGTTTTAGAGGAGAAGCAAGAAGCTTACCTGAAATTACAGCAGGCAGAGGCAAAAGCAAAAGCAAATATGATCAAGGTAGATGTTCTCTCAAAGTAATTCCAGTAGAATAATTTTTCACTTAGGTAGAGTGTTAATACTAACACTGAATCGGAGAAATAACAATGGTAGAAGAATGTTATAATTGTGGTTCTACGAGAGTTGTTTCCAGATATAACGGAACAGTTACTTACTTCCGATGCAAGACTTGTAAGTTAGTCGTTAAAAATGGGGTAGAAATCAAGGCCCCTAAGCAGTTAAAGAGAGATGAAATATGAATATTATATGGAATGTCATGATGCCTCTCACGCCTGCCTGTGGTTCCTTATCTGTTAGGGTTGACCCGAATGATCAATGGCAAGGGGTTAAGCTCACAGGGGCCAAGCAGAGAGCATTAAAAGGGATATTCACGGCAGATATAATTCACAATAACAAGGTTTTCAAGAATATACCTCGACATTGGTATATGGTAGAGAATTAATATCTTGAACAGACCAGTCGGTATGTTTTTATAATTCCAGTAGAATAAATTTTTAATCGGGTAGAATATGAGTTATACAAGCATAACAAAAGAAGAATTTGACGAAAAACTACAACAAGGCAAAGGTTGGGTTCTCAATACTTCTGGCAATGAATATGTCTATGATTTTCATCTTCAACATTATCCGATCATAGTCAAAGTAGCCAGCAGCATAAGACTAGATAGTAAAATATCTAGGAATAAGGGTGCTGATGCTATCAGAGTTTTTGCGGTGGAGAAAGAAAGCCTAGTTCAAAAAGCAAAGATAAAATCTGGAATACTCAAAGCAAAAAGAGTATATAGAACTACTAACTGGAGAGATAACCTACAGAAAGCTGTGTTGGTAGCTATTAAAGAGTCTAAAAAGAGATATGATAAGTATAGAAGATAATTCCAGGCGATTAGTTTTTTAGTGAGGTAGAATATGTTTATGTCGCTAACAAATAGTTTTTCGGTTCAGACTATTCATCCTGTAACAGGATGTAAGATGTCTTGGATTTCGATCAAAGATAAAGAGGCACTACTTAAATATCTAAGTAAGATGGCTGGAGATATCTATAGAGTAGCAGGAGTTAATTATTTAGGTAGTCCTTGTATGGTTACTCATAAATATTGTGAGAGAATGATCTGGGGTAATGAAGCTTTTGGTAAAGGATTAAAACATGAAAGCTAAACGATGGTATATTAAATTTCCACTAGATGCTTATGCTCTAGGTCCAGTTGAGTTTGAAAACCCTGTTGGAGAAACAGAGGTAAGGAAATATGCGAGGGAATTTTCAGGTTGTTCTAGATTGCCTAAAGGATTCGAATGTTGGGTTACTACATAATTCCAGTAGGATAAATTTTTAGTAAGGTAGAGTATGGCTAATATAAAAGAAATTGATTGTGAAAGAGGTTGTCCTAATCCTAACTGTGATGCTGATGGTTCTGATATAACTTATGGAACTTATGAGCTTGAGGATGGTAAACAATGGAAACAACATTGTGATTGTCAAAAATGTGGTCTTTATTTTACTGCTTGGTATAATATGGTGTATGATAACACTTCTTATAACCCCGATGATTTGGAGAAATAAAATGATAGGTGAATTTACATGTCCTGAGTGTGGTGATACGACTTTATTTCTTTACCGCAAAGATGAAACCAGTACGGCACTCGATTATGATAAAGATAGTACCGATTTCCGTTTGGGTAAGGAAGAAGTTATCAATACCGATGGTTCTTATGTTCAATGTGGGAATGGTCACGGTCTTGAACTTGAAGATGGTACAGATGTAGAAGATTTGGCAGGATTTAAGTTGTGGCTATATGAACGTAAGCAATGGGAAGAGGCAGGAGATACAGACCCGTTTTCTTTATACTATATCAATTGCAAAGATACTTCTTACACTGAAGACCAAATCAACAGGGCAAAAGAGGTATCACAATTCTTGATAAAGATACTTGATGAGATGGTGGAAAACCTCATCTCTATTGGAGAAAGTTGTGGCAATCAGGGCGCAATGGAACCTGTTGTAGCTCAAATAAAAGCTTTGGAGTTTGCAGGTGTTGGAGTAGGTGATACTGCTACTGATGAATGTATTGCAGGATATGTCGAAGAAAAGCTCAAAGATACTTTTCCTAATACTTATGAGAAGATAGGACATGACTTTTATTATATGTATCATCATTGATTGGAAATAATAATGGTATTACCATGTATAAAACTTGGAACTATGCCTTATGGCTCTGCTATTGTTAAGAGTAAAAGGAAAATGCCTAAAGTTGGAGACAAGATTCAGATCAGGCCAGACAATGGTGATAAAAATATACATTCTAATCCGTGGAAATGGGTTAAAATAGATAGTATAAATGAGAATTGTGTTTTTGTTCATGGAGTTAGTGAGTATGAGGCATAATTCCAGTAGAATAAATTTTTGGAGAGATAGAGTATGGATAAGACAATACAAAAAATGAGATTCAGGAAAATTAAATCTTTCTCAGGTCAGCATAACTTCTGGCTCGAATTAGGCGGTTTAGCAAGAATAGCCATTGCCGATCAGAGTGTTGTCTGTAGAGATGGCTCACTTTATCAACCACAGTGGGCAGATCATAAACTCCTATTCATTGACTTTCAGACTATTGTTGATAATGACTGGGAGTTGAAAGAGAGCACTTCATCTGGGTTCCCAAAATATGTTATATGGGGACTACCTGTTGTCGAAATGAATGGTGATAAGTTTACGATTATATTGATAGAAGAGGAGTATAACTGGTTTATAAAATATTTTGGGTGATACTATGTTTGCAGGAATAGATTTTGCATTGATGGTGGCAGTATCTATGTATATAACACATAAAATAGGAATGTCATATGGACGATAAGGAGTAAAAATGAATTACTACCACCGAACAGATATCTGCGCATGTTGTGGTAGATATAAAGAAAACCATATAGGCAAAAGTGCAGCTGGATGGGAATTTTCTTTTCAGGGATATAGTCCTGAAGAAAATATTCCTGCCATAATGTCTTTTGAAGATTGGAAAAGAGAATTACAGGCCGATGGTAAAATCTTCAATGAGTATGGAGAAGAGTCTACCTTTGAAGAGTTTGTTGAGCTTGTAGAGAAAAAGAAGAATGGGACATTCAATGATAGACCGAACAAGAATCATTTCGATCATTGCTCTGAACATGCTGTCTCAAGAGGGTATAATATGGATAATGATTGGAAAGACCCTGAAGGACATTCTTTTACTACTGCCGAATTTAGTTGATTCCAGTCGAATAATTTTTTATTCTTGTAAAGTATGAGAAACATTATCATTATGGCACTGTTATTTGCTTTAACATGTGGAATGTGTGGTTATAGCAAAGGTATAAAATTAAATATTGTATCAGTAAGGACTATAAAATGATTAACAAAGAAGTATGGAAAGAAGATCAATATAAATTTTCTTTTATTACTGAGGAGATGTTAAAATAATGGCTAAAGAAGAAACAGAATGCACAGTATGTGAAACTCTATTGGACGAGGATGAAGTAACTTATTGTCCAGAGTGTGATGCTCCTATTTGTCATGATTGTTTGAATGACGATGGAACATGTAAGGCTTGCCCTGATTGATTCCAGTAGAATAGTTTTTTATCATGTTAGAGTATTAAGGATAATAATATTTTTGGAGAAATAAAATGAAGACAGATGAAATTATCAAAGGTATCGGCACTATCAAAACACTGGATGATGCACAGTCGGTCTTGGATGCGGCAAGACGTAAAGTAGACATCGTGGCAAGTCGTAGTTTTGGTCTTGGAATGAAAGTGCAGTTACTACCAAAACATCAGGGAACAAAACCTTTTGATGAAATCGGTGAGATAATCAAAATCAATCCGAAAAAGGTCAAGGTTAAATTCCCAATGGGTGTATGGGGCGTTCCGAGAACAATGCTTATGGTATCAGAGTAACCCAAATAAGGCAAGTCGTGGAGTTTGTCTATCCTTTCGACACGGCTTGTCTTCTTTCTTCATTCCAGTAGAATAATTTTTTATTCTTGTAGAGTGTTAAAGACACTTAATCAGGAGAAATAGAATGTCAACAGTAGAAACAGAAACATACAAAGGGCATGAGATCGAGATCAAATACGATCAGAATCCCGAGAATTGCCGCACCGATTGGGACAACATGACAGAAATTCATTGCTGTTCTAGCAGATATTATCTTGGCGAACATAATCATTCTTCTTGGGAAGAGTGTGATGTAGCAATAAGTGAAGCAAGAAAACGAGGAGACTTGGTATTCAAAGTTTTTGCTTATATCCATTCAGGAACAGTCCTTTCTCTTGAGTCATTCTATGGTCACTTGCCACAAGGTCACGCAGAATTTGACAGTGGACAAAGTGGGTATATGGTTGTGAAAAAGAAAGATATAATCGAAAATTGGGGAAAAAAGAATTGGACAAAAGAATTAAGAAAGAAAGCATACGAAGTAGCACTGTCCGATATTAAAACTTTCAATTCTTACCTAAACGGAGAAGTCTATGGATATATAGTAGATGATGATGGTGAGGATTCTTGTTACGGATATTATGACACCGAAGATGCTCTACAAGAAGCAAGAGCAGTCATTGATTGGATAATAAAAGAGAAAATAAAAGAGCATTGTGAGAAACTGAAAAAGAATATAAAAGGTAAGGTACCACTACAATACAGAACAAGTCTGGAGATATCATGAAGATACACACAGTACAAGACGTAGTAGTAGAAGCAGTAAAAAAAAGGTTTAAAGATGGTGGTCTCGATTATGATAATTGGGAACATGATATTACTTGTTTCAATGATACAGGAACAAGAGCAACAGTCATTGTTGATAAGGGGAATATAGAAAGAACGTATATAGTAGCAGGGCTTATGGTTAGTCCAGATCATACATGGCATGTTTATTATTTTAAGCAGGCTGGCTCTCATGATGCCTATAATGGCATAGATGCTATGTGCGATGCAGATGCTTGGTTGCAAAACCATGACTAATTCCAGTAGAATAATTTTTTGTTCGGGTAAAGTATGAGAGAGACAAAAACAAAATATATCGGAGTGATCGAAGATGGAGAGGACATCTGGTACATAGAGCATTGGTGGGACGTAGCAAAAGATGGACATAAATTTAATGAAAGACTAGTAGCTTTTGATGATTCTCTTGTTGATAGACACCGACACAGAATGGAAGATTGTTTCTCTCTAGATGTGAATTTACAGAACTTTGTAGAGAAGAAAAGGTTATTAAAAAATAGTAGAAAATAAGAGAGTTGAAAGATAGGGTTAGACGACTATCGCAAAACAAGGATAAGGACAAGAAAAGCTGCAACCTCTCAGAGAAGTTGAGATATGCTACTTGGAAGTCTTAAAAACAAACTCCTTGCTCTAATTTAAGAGACAGTGACTATTTAATAGTTGCTGTCTTTTTTTGTGCTCAAATTTAATTATTATCGGACTATTGATATTATCGGACCTAAATGTCTTGTATTCCAGTAGAATAATTTTTTGGTTTAGTAGTTTATCGTTAGTTAATGAATTTTATTATTAAGAAGAAAGGTTTTACTATGTTGAGTGTGGCGAAGCAAGAGAAGTTGAAAGCACATGCTATTTTGGCACTAATAACATTCTTAGTGACTGTTATGATGATAGCATGTAGTGGTTGTAGAACAATAGAGGCAGCGGCTAAAGACCTAGCAGGTATCGCTAATGCTACTGCTGATGTTCTACATTCTCAGGTAGAAAAAGCAGAAAAAAGAGATGCTAACAGGGACGCAAAGTATCTCATGCTTTACAACTCAGAACAATCAGCTCAAGCAAAGTTGCAGTAATGGAGTAAGACAATGAGGATAGTTACTATCTTATTATTAGTTGCGTTGGCGTTTGGCTCAAGTGGTTGTGTGCTTGTAGACTATCAAACAACTGCCAGAATATCTTTAGGAGAGTCATTGCCTATACAAGATATAGATAGTAGCTATCCTCGTATTAAACCAACACCGAAAAAAGAGTATATATATGTGGAAGTTCCACAGAAACCGAAAACAGTGTTTGCAAATTTTAATAACTAAGGAGATATATAATGTTTAGTGCTATAGATGGTGGATTTCAGTTTATAATTAAAGGTCTGTTTACTATGGATTTGTCGTGGTTGTTTATGTTTGGTGCATCGACTTCAGCGCATATAGTTCTTGCTATTGCTAAGGTTCGTAGTCATCTCAAGAATAAAGAGGTAGAAGCAAAGATAGAAGAAGCTAAGCAACAGTAATTCCAGTAGAATAGATTTTTAGTTTCGTAGAGTGTTACTTGGAAACTTAATGCGGATGTAGCTCAGTTGGTTAGAGCGTTACTAAGGTGTGTTTCTTTATGGTATACAATAAGGAAACCATTATTTGAATCGTATGTCGGATAATGAACTTTGGTAAAGGTCGCAGGTTCGAGTCCTGTCATCCGTACCAACACCAACATAAATGGAGTAGAATAATGGAACAAGGACATTGCCCAGTATGTAACAGTAATGATTTAAGTTATGAAACAATATGTGATACAGGTCATGACTCTGCGTGTTATCCTTTTGAGTGTAATATCTGTGGTTTTCAGGGTAAAGAGTGGTATAATCTTAACTTTGCAGGTTATGAGGATATGGATGGAAACCCTATCACAAAAAACAATAAGGACTATTGTGATCAGGGAAGGGGTTGCAGGCATTTAGGAGAAAATACCTGTGGTAATTCTGCTCCACATGGCTGCTACGAAGAAAGAACTATTCCAGTAGAATAATTTTTTACTTCTGTAGAGTGTTAATATTATTTAATCGGGAGCAATAAAATGCCAGAAAACAAAATCACGTACAAGTATTTCCTGTCAGAGTATCACAAGTTTAGAGAAATCATGTGTTCAAGAGATATATCTATAGAAGATAAGCTCGAGGCTTTCAAAGGTCTTGTTTATGAGTATGTTAATCTTGACCCCGAAACTTCAGAAGACGACAAAGGAGTATGCGAAACAGCTATGAGCGCTCTAAGTTATGAGTTGAATATGAGGATAGGCTATCAATTTGAGTCTCAGCTCGATGCTCTGTTTGAATCGTGCGGGCTTGAAGAATGATTCCAGGTGAAATAGTTTTTCATCTGGTAGAGTATTAAGGAGATGACAAAATGAATGAAAAAATGAGAAAAATATTTGAAGCGTTTATGAAGGCTAGGTTCCCACATGATGAAGAGGGAAGCAGCTACTGGGAAAGCTGGAAGAAAAGATTTAAACGAGGTGAAGAGTGGCAGTCATCAGATTATTCTAATCGAGCAGCTTTAAAGAAAATAGCGCCCGAGGTTTATCCTGATGACAAAGATGAGTTCTTTCTTAGGAACTAAATCTAACTTATATGACTCGTAATGTAACGGCCTAAAAGGAGGTGCTTTATGTATAAGACTAGGTAATGTGTGAAAATGAACGAGATCGAATAATTGAGTTTATAGCGTTTTGCGGTGTCGCTTGAATAACCGCCAGCAATTATATAATATTCTGTTTTGTGTTCATAATAGCCTCCCGTTTTCCTGAGCGGGAGGCACTCCTTTTAATTCCAGTAGATTATTTTTTCCTTGACATATAGTGTAGAATATGTTAATATTTTTTGAAAAGGAGTAACAAATGGCAGATGGTGTAGTTGAATCAGTCGGAGACCGCTTTGATGATGTGGTCGAAAACGTGAAACTAAGAGAGTCAGTAACTCATGTTTTACGTTATGCTCAAGAGATTGCCGACAATGACGGTGGAGACATTGAAGCACATAATTGTGTTAAAGTGTTGAAGTCAATGCAGGCAAATACAATCGAACACATCGGTTATCTCATCGATTAAGAGTAGGAGAATAAATGCTTCGGCATTTATTCTTTAGTTTCATTTTCTCGTCAGTCTTCAGTCATTTCTAGTTATTCCAGTCGAATGATTTTTTCTTAGTATATAGTGTTGGGTTCATGGTAATCCCGTAAAAACCATCGGCAATTGGGTAAATGGTCGGCCAAGTCGATGAAGCCCTACAATCGAACGAAGAGCTGTTAATATCAGCTCTTCATATTCTATTGATTCCAGTGGAATAGTTTTTTATTTCTGTAGAGTGTTAATACTATTTAATCGGGAAAATAAAATGACTATTAAAGTAGAGACAGTTAAAGAATTTATGGATATAGTATATGAGTTAGTGGTAAAGGGATTGATATTTGATGCCTATAAAAAAGATGGATATTGGATGATAGAACTCACAGGAGGTTACTAATGGGTGGTCACTACGATTCAATGATGATAAGAGCAACCACAGAAGAGGAACTCCAAAAGAAGTGGAGAGAGTTTATTAAGCAAGAGGAATACGAACATGGTCATGGTGCATACTCAGGAACTCTTGCAACCTGTAGTGGTCTCAAAATATTGGAACACCGAAAGTTTAAGACAAGACGAAAATCTGATGAATGGTTAGAGGATAGAGTCGAAAAAAGAGAGCAAGCAATTGCTGTTCGATGTGTCGAAAAACCAAAAGGTAAAATGTGGGATGGTCAGAAAAAAGTAGACCACAAAAGAGGTTATTGGTGGGTAATTGGTGGAATGTGTGCCTCCTAATTCCAGTGGAATAGTTTTTTAGTCTGATAGAGTGTTAAGAACAATAACCTTTTTCAGGAGTGAAAAAATGAGAACAGCAAAGAATGCAATCAGCTGGAGTCTTAAACCACTAAACAAAAAAGCCGAAGCAATATTCAAAAAGATAATTGCAGATATTCCTCAAGATTCAGCTAAGTATATTGGCGAAAAAGGTACAGCGATTATGCAGGTAGTTGTAGAGAATATTTATCATGAAAACGAATACGGTAAAGTCTATGCAGTTGGTCACTATTTTATACAGAATGGTGATAGGATGTCTGATCCTGAAATGACATTCTTGGTAAACGATGCAGATGGTAGGGTTTATCCTTTAACTTTTGAACAACACGGATTTTTTGCAAGATATGAAGAAAATGCAATCTTTGAAAATGGAAAATTCAAAGGTATGTATAAAAAGATGAACAATGACCATAAAAACTTTGCTAATCAGTGGATGGAAAATATCAGCCACCAACAAAAACTATAACCTTTTTAGGAGGGACAAGGAGGCAAGTCGAAAGACTGTAAGACCTCCAATGAGTATTCCAGTAGAATAGTTTTTTACTCATGTAGAGTGTTAAGAATAACACTGAATCAGGAGAAATAAAATGTATATCTTTTTTTCAGACCCAGGACATAGTTGGTTAAGAGTTAAAAAAACAGAGATAGAACCAATTAAAGATAAAATATCTCATTTTTCCTATATGAATGGAGAGTATGTTTATCTTGAAGAAGATTGCGACGCTCCGAAATTCTTAACATTTAAATTCGGGAAAGATTTTAAATATAAAGAGATGGAGAAAATGGGTGTTATTATGGATCAACACGATGAAGTTACTCCTATTCGTGATTACGATTCTTATTCTCCTGAATAAATTCCAGTACAATAATTTTTTAGACATATAGAATGTTAGATGGATTCAGGTTGCTCTATTCGGATTTGGTAGTTAGGGACAAGTTGTCAGAGCCGAGCATTAAAGTAAGAGGGAATCTTGCCTCACCATCTAAACATTTAACAATTGAATAGCTCTTTTGGTTTTATAGATTATAAGGTGTTGCGGGTTATTACTTCCCCCATTATTGCAGAAACGGCAAATAGTTCGTGTCTTATAGTTGAATTTCCCAAAAGACAAGTATAAGGAGGAGCAGACAATATGAATTGTCGATAATGCTCCTCCTATTTTTATTCCAGTGGAATAGTTTTTTAGTCTTGTAGAGTGTTAAGGATAACTTTTTTCAGGAGTGAAAAAATGAATTACGATAATATGCAAGTCAGAAAACCAACAAAAAGAGAAGTATATCAGATTGCAAGATTGCTTATGACTATTGATGAAATGTCAACACTGTTTGAAGAGGATTCAGGAAGTCTTGAATATGCAGTCAAAGTGATTAGTGATTATTACGTTGCTGTAATAGATGAATATTTCTCAGATTGCCCATCTTATTGTGGTAAAATCTTTACCATTTATTGGGGTGAAGTAAACTATCAAACAGTGATAGTTGAAGCAAAAAATGAGTTTGGATTGAAAGTCTTGTCTAATATAGAATTTACAGACGAACATACTCCTAAATAGATTCCAGTGGAATAGTTTTTTATTCTGTTAAAGTGTTAAGTAAAACATTTTTCAGGAGTGAAAAAATGAAAAACGGATTAAAAATATTTGGAAGTTTTGAGGGATTATTTCTTGAAGCTCGTATTGGTGGCAAAAGAGTTGATCGGTTTTGTAATAGATACGGAGTGAAAACAGGAGAGAGTATAAAAGATAATGAAGCATTTTTAATAAGAGATAAAAACGGTTGGCAAAATGCAGCAGACTGTAGAGTATACTTTGCAGCTCCTGATTGGGTAGTTGATGGCTTAAGAAAATTAGGGTATAGAATTGTCGAAAGACAAATAGAAATGAACAAATACGAGGGAGGATTGAGAGAATATAAATGGAAGTGTTGCAATCTTGAATTATATTGGAGATTAGTAGATTATGGATATCTCAATGGCAGAAACTCTGCAATAGATTACGATTACTATTTAATGAGAGAACATATCAGAGAGATGGAAGTAGAGGAATTATATCCTGTTATTACCATCGAATCAGAAAACCCGATAGAAGAAGCCTACTTATTAGTGGCATAATTCCAGGGGAATAATTTTTTAGTCTTGTAGAGTGTTAATGATAACCTTTTTCAGGAGTGAAAAAATGAGTAACAGACAAGTCAACACAGCAGACCACAAAGCAGAAATCGGAGAAGCAGGAAACAATCATATGGCAAATCAGAACGGTCTTGACGAAATAGACCTTTGGGCAATGGGTATCGGAAATGCCGAAAGAAGCAAATCGACAATGACACCAAGAAAAAGACACACTTACTCTACAATGTAATAACATTTGTTCCCTGTCGGTTTGAGGAATCGGCAGGGAATCTTTTTGTCCAAATTCCAGTGGAATAGTTTTTTAATCTTGTAGAGTGTTAAGAATAACCTTTTTCAGGAGTGAAAAAATGTCAGTTAGATATATTCCCGAAAAAAATCAACGAATCAAATTAAAATGCTTAGAGAATAATAAGCTTATAACAATGATCGTTACAGTAATAGATGTTAGAGAGATAAATGATAACCATATTATTGATACTATAACAAAAGATAATCGCAGGATTAGCTTTACTACTACAAAGACAAATCATATTAAAAAGACAATTAAAGGATTGAAAGTTATTGTATATGATACTTATGCTTTAATTCCAGTCTAATAATTTTTTAGTCTTGTAGAGTGTTGAGATGATAACCTTTTTCAGGAGTGAAAAAATGACAGTTACAGAAGCCCTAAAATTGATCGTGAAGTATCAAGACATGAAAGCTCTGAATTATGCAGTCAACTATGCAAAGTATGCCTTGCAGATTGCAGACCAAACAGGTGAAGAATTTCGTGTTCAGTGTCTCTATGTAGCAAGTAACTTGAGTAGTTGGAGAGCAACAAAGTCTTCTTCAGTTACTAAAGAGCAAATTAAAGAAGCAAGGAAAGCAATTAAAGATGCAGCAGGTATGAAATAGAAATTGGTTTTTTGGAGGAACCAGAGGAAGTCGATATACTCTATCGGCTTCCTCAAAATCTCTTCCAGTGCAGAATTTTTTTAGTTGTATACAGTAGTGAAGTAAACAATTGAAACCTTTTTCAGGAGTGAAAAAATGAAGACAGCAACAAAAACAGAAGTAAAAACAGAAGTAACACAAGACCAAATCGTAAAAATCCTGTTCGGTCAGAAGTTCGGTCAGAACACGACAACTTTCATCGGGTTCGATTCTGTTACTGAGCCTGATATGAGAAAAACAGGAAAC
>Ga0233415_10000968_pt1 | contig 12858 bp, 20 predicted proteins | sample Na_anoxic_12_MG_FD_188631 | JGI IMG/M metagenome (GOLD analysis project Ga0233415, IMG submission 188631) | Seawater microbial communities from Saanich Inlet, British Columbia, Canada - Na_anoxic_12_MG | ecosystem: Environmental > Aquatic > Marine > Inlet | place: Canada: British Columbia... | reverse complement strand
TTATTTTGAGAACCACTTTGATCCATATCCAACTGACCTTGAATTACATCAATACCACTTTCAACAGTTCCAGCAGCTACATCCACTCCTAATTTAGCTCCTTCAGCTGTTATTTGTGTAACATCTTTGGTTGTTTCAGTAACAACAAGTCCTAAATTTTGTAATATACTTCCTATAATAGGTGCGGATGTATCTTTAATATTTTGAAAAAAATCACCTAAATAAGAGAAAATATTAACACCTAAAAATAGTAGAATAACTATAATTACTCCAATACGAATATAACCGGAATTTCCTTTAGGTATTAAACTTTTACTAGAGGAAGAAGAATCTGAGGAAGAAGAATCTACAATAGTTTCAGATGAAGGAGATGAATTTGAAACTCCAAACCAAGATTTAGAAGTAGATTTATCTTCAGGAGAGGCATCAATATCAATAGTAACACCTTTTGGGATACTGTTTGTTGTTTTACTCATAGACATTATATAAAAATGGTTATATAAAAATATGAACAACTGATCTTAATTTACCAATTTCGTCGTATACCTTATCACCAAGATAACTAGATACATAATAACTTGAAACAATTGTAGTAACAATGGTTATCGAGTAAGAAACAATAACTATTGTAACTGGTTCCATATTAATAATTAATCTTATTATATTATATAATGGATTATATAATTCCAGCATTTACTATGTTAGCGTTAGACAGCGTTTATTTATCGAATATAGGTGGACCTATGTTTGATAAGATGGTTAAAAAAATACAAAAAGATGATATGAAATTAAATGTTTACGGAGCAATTGGAGCATATATATTGATGATATTAGCAATATACAAATTTATTATTAAAGAAAGGAAACCACCAATGGACGCATTTATTTTAGGTCTATGTATTTATGGTGTGTTTGATTTTACAAACTATGCTATATTTAAAAATTACAATATGTTCATAGGTGGTTTAGATATGTTATGGGGTGGGATATTATATTATGTAGTAACATGGTTCACTTATAAGGTATTAGGTATAAAATATTAATAACATAAATTTATCGTTCAGTTCGAATAATAGTATTAATTCCTTTTAATGCTTCTAATTTTTCAAATGTTTTCTCTCTACTGCTTTTTTCAACACCATTAAATAAGTAATCAGTAGCAGGCGATTCTTCATTTTTCTTTATTTCTTTGTAGATTAGGTTAATTTTTTTAGTAACATTATCTACAATATCTTTATTTTCAATAATATTTATTTTATCATTAAACTTCTCTGTAATAATAGAGACAGCAAAATAAATCAAATATCTTCTTTTTCTTTTACAGCTACTAGTATAACGAATACAAAATAATTCAAATATACTTTTTAAAATTTTTTTAGATATCTCAGAATTATTTTTAGCATTTGTTTTAAATATTATATTCCATATCATCCATATAGGCTCTTTTTGAAATTTTTCATCTACATTAACAAATGTTCTACGTTCACAAACACATATTTCCTTCTTCTTTTTACATAAATTTTCAAATTCTAGAATCCATTCAATCCAATAACATGCTTCTAAAGCATTTAATGAATCTTTAGACAAATGATATGCCAGTTCATTAATAGCGATAAATAATTCCTTTGGATCATCTTTCTCGAATATTTCAGTAGCATAAGTAACATTTGGTGCTTTTAATTTAGATGACATAGTTGTTATATCAAATTCTTCCTGTTTTTTAATTTTAATACTCTCTATAGAGTGTTTTTTTTTAGAAGTACAAATAACGGTTATTATTTCAGCAAATATTTTTCTTATTTTATCATTATTTCGCATATTTATTTCAAAACCTGTAAAAGTAGAAATAATTTCCTTAAAATTATTGAATCTTAATTCCAAATAAATAGGTAATTTAGGATTTCCCAAATGTATATGTTTTCCTACAAATGTTAATATGATATCCCATAAATCAATAAAACAACCACAACATATAAATTCAGCGCTCCAATTTAATGCATGTTCTATTTTACCATTGAAAAGGCTATTTAGTAATTCTTTTTTGGCTTCAGTTCTTTTAAATTTTGAGAAAGTAACTCCTTTAAATTGATTTTCACTTCTTATATCATTAATTTCAAATTCATCCATATAACTTTTTCCTACAAAAAAAATAACATAAATATACATATACGCAATGGGATTAACAAAATTGTATAACAAAATGGAAAAATGCCTAAAAAATATGCCTATTTGGGTTAACTTACTAGTTGTTTTAGCATTGATATTTATTTTGATTTCTGTCTATAAATCTTGTCATATTGTTCAAGAGGGTTTTATTAGTGATCAAAAGGAGAATTTTGTAGTTAAAAAGGGTATAGATTTATTCGACGATTTTTATGTTAATATTTACGATGACTTATTTTTTAGAGAAATAGTTAACCAATATGAAGTAGGAAGTATTATGAATATTACCAAACCAACTACTGAAAGCAAAATTCTTGTTATTGGTAGTGGTACTGGTCATGTAGCAGATGCTTTCGCTAAAGAAGGTATTAATATTGTTGGTTTAGATGAGTCTCATTCAATGGTTAAATATGCGAAGGATGAATATCCTGCTTTAACATTTAAGCAAGGTTCACCTTTGAAAACTAATACATTTAATCAAAACTCATTCACACATATTTTATGTTTGAATATGAATTTTTATTATTACAAGGATAAAAAACAATTTTTTCAAAATGTTTATGATTGGTTAATGCCTGGAGGATATTTTGTTGTTCAATTAGTCGATAAAAATAAATTTGACCCTGTCGTTCCAGCAGCAAAACCATTTGTAATGGTAAATCCTCAAAGTGTTTCTGAAAAAAGAATTACTGAATCAGCAGTGGTATTTAATAACTTCGATTATACAGCAGACTTTCAAGTATTTCCAAATGATTTTGTTCAATTTCAAGAAATATTTAAAGATACCTCAGATGCTGGTTCTGGTAAATCTCGTCAAAATGTTCATAAAATGTGGATCCCATCGAGAACATCAGTTATTAGTATGGCTAAAGAAACTGGTTTTATTACTTTTGCGCAAGTAGATTTATTAATGGCTCAATTAGAATACCAATACTTGTATGTATTCCAAAAACCTGCTTAAGAAATAATTTATTTTTAAAATTATCTAAATAAATTATTTATTGTCTTTTCATAAACATTTGAATACATTCCCATGCCTTAGCAGACTCTTGAATATTAAAAGCACCACGCTTTTGAGCCATATGAAGGAAAGAAACCATAACATTAAGAGCTGTATTTTCGTCAGCAATAACTAGATTGTTAAGGTCGGGTTGTTGAGGTTGTTGAGGCGTGACTTCCTTTTCAGTCTTTTCCATTGTAATGTTATTATCCATATAACAAATAATAATATTAATAACTATAGTAAATAACGAATTATCTTACATATTTTCCAACACGGGCAAAAGAATCTACAATAAATATGATAAATATTCCTAAAAAAGAGTATAATATCAATTCTTCAGTAACATGTCCGGTTTTTTCGTTCTGTTGCTCTTCTAAAAGATATATTACTTGGTTTAATTTTGTTAGTAATTCATCTTTATTTACACCAGTTGGTGACATATCATCAGAACCTTGGTTAAAATAAGGAACATATTGTTGATAATACTGTTTGGCATATTCACTAGGTAACTGTGTAAATGCTTCTTGTTGGGGTGGAGAACTATCATCGCCTATATTTTGTTGTTCATTCATTCTTTGTTCCATACCATGTTCCATTCGTTCCATACCTGCGGATGATGGTGGTTGAATGGGTTGATAATTATTATCATCCTCATCCTCATCATCATTGTCATGAATCTTTTGTAACATAGCTTCTACTTTCGCATTTGACCTTGTTGTATCTCTTCTCTTTAAGGTCTTGTTTCTCATCCCTTCTCTTTTTTTTTGAATAGGATTATTATTTTGTTCATTATTAAATTCTGATGCATACATTGCTAAAGACATACTACTTATAAAAAATATAGATTATATTTTAATCAACTTACGGAAAAAATATATTTTTAATTTATATAAGAATGAAGATTGCCGATATTATTAATATTGATACTGTTTTAGGAAAAATTGCTATTGTTATTCTCATTATAATAGCAGTTCATTATCACTTACTCTTTGGTATAGCCATCGTATTAATTTTTATTTCAATTGATGAGGATATTTTCGAAGGTATGGAAAGTATGGACTCTTCTAAAGAACCTTCATCACAAGAATCATCATCTGAAGAATCTCCTCAAGACAAGTTTAGAAAATTAAACTGTCAAGGCCAAACTTTAGTTAAAGATGATAAAACGATTACACCTGACTTAATAAAGGATAGTTTCCCTAATATCAAATTTGAAGGCGATGAATGTAATCCTTGTGATGTAGATTGTAAATTTGAAATTATTGATTCTAATGAAAGACTTACAACTGAAACTAAATTAAGAGGAGAGGACTCTAATAAAATTCCTGTTGATAGAGAAAGTGTTATTAAAAAACAAGAACAATAAAATACTAATATATTTATATGAAGGGTATTTTATTCCTATGTATTTTATTTGTAGTTTTCATAGTATTAATGCCTCCCCAACAAGAAGGATTTAATACTTATTTTAGACAAACTGTTCGACCCCATATAAGAACTTTAAGAGATGCTCATAGCACAGTTACTTATCATTTTAATAGTAAATTTAAGGATTTTGGACAAAGTCTAGGATTTTCTTACTAAATAAGATTTTATATTTTCAATATATATATGGATATTTTCTACTATATAAATTCACTCAATTCTAGCAAATATTTTACTGGCATTATGATGATATTATTAAATGTTGGATCGAGGTTTGTTGAAATCAAATTAAGTGACTCTATGGAATCTTTTGTTAAATATAATATTGCTAAGGAATTATTAATATTTACTATGGCTTGGATGGGAACGAGAGATATTATTGTGGCACTTGTTTTAACAGCTTCTTTTGTAATTTTATCAGAGTTTTTATTAAATCATAAAAGCAATTATTGTGTATTATCTAAAAAATATTCTATAAACATTGATAAAAATAAAGATGGTATTATAAGCGATAGCGAAATAAATCAAGCGATGAGTCTATTAGAAAAAGCTAAGAAACAAAAAGAAAAACAAAGAAATATGAATCTATTAAATTATTACCAAAGTTTAACATAAATTATATATTATTATTATAAGATGAGTAATAATATATTAAAAATTAGTTTTGATGCTTCTACAATTAATGGTATCATTTCAAAAGATATTAAATATTCTCCTAGTATGTCCAATCCTCAACTATATAGTTCTTTTCCAAACATTCTATTTATACCCTCGATTAAATTGAGAAATAGTTTGTTTGACAAAGATTTAGGTGAGGATGATAAAAAGAAGATTTTTTTATCCCCCGCTCAATTTGATAATTTTCTTTTACGACTAAGAGAAAAAAAACTTTATAAACCTATAACTATTACTGAAGCCAAGAAAAGAGGTATTATTTATAATAACATCAAATTTATTCTTAATCTTTTTTTTAAAAAGGGTGATAAATTGGTTATTAATGCAAAATCCTATATTATTAATAATTATAATTGGGATGATAAATATAATATTGTTCCTGTTCCTGGACAAAAAACACCCATTATTGAATTAAAAATTTCATTTATATTACATGATGGAAAAGAATTGTCTTTTGTCGACTCAACAAAACTTAATTGTATGCAAAAAAAACAGAATATAGTTGATGATTACTATTCGTTGGTTGGATTAAAAAAACCTGTTGAAAAAACAGCTCCATTAAAAGAGCAACCTGTTGATATTACTACACAACCTACACCTAGAACCTCTAGAAGAACAAGAACAAGAAGAAGAAGTTCTACTATAGGAGGAAAAAAACATAAAACCAAAAAGGTATAAAATAAATTTTTTTTATTAAAAAAAAGTATTATTATATAATAGTATTATGTTAGTTGAAATTAACTCCATTTATGATTTCATTTCTCTCTTCTCATTATTTATTAATATATATTTCGTATTTAGTTTTGATGTAATTTTGATTCTAGGTCTTGTTATTTGTATTGTTGTTCATCTTATCATTAAAAATATTACCACAGGTTGGTATCCACCTATATTTAAAAGACCTGATGGAGCGAATAATTGTGATTTATTTAATAAAGGTGGTTTAGTTGATAAAAATTCTGGATTCCCTTCTGGTCATGTAACAGTTGTATCCTTTTTTATGGAAACTTTATTATTAAGAAACAATACTCATGGTTTATTAAACACACTATACTATAATATTCCAACTATTTTAGTTGGTTTCGCTAGAATTCAAAAAGGTTGTCATAATTTTATTCAAGTTATTGCTGGCTATTTGTTAGGATATTATGTTGCTAATAGATTACATAATAATGAAAGTAAAATTAAAAAATATATAAATGAAACTTTTCCATCATTATTTTCAAATTAATATATATTATTAATATTTATATATATTAATATGTCAACATCTATAGATACTTCATCTATTGGTTATAATTATTCTATTATGTATTCTTTATTTTATAGCAAAAATAAGAATATTATTGATAAAGAAGTCACACAGTTAATTTATGACCAAATAGATTTAATGATAGCTTTTAAACAAAATGATTCAGCAGCGGAACAACTGAAATTTATAGTTGATAAGTTTTTCGTTTATAGCAGTATACTGGGAAAAGAACAAGGACAATTAGGTATGCCACAAATTAAAGATCATGGGGTATATAAACCAGTTGTATCAATTGACGAACTAAAAAATAGATATATTCCTTCTTTAAATTTTAGAGAGAAAATGTCGATTGTTAGAAATTTTTCCGCAAAGAATGATTGTTTAATGTATGAAATATTATTACAGTATACTTTTCAAAAAAACACAGGAAATATTTCAGCATTTGAATTAAAATATCCTATGTTAGATATAACATATCTAGATCATAGTATTAATTTAATAGAAGAAATTTTAGGATTTGATATTATTGAAACTGAAAAATGTTATGATAACATAAATGGTTCGCGTGAAATTGTTAGACCTGGATGTAAACCATTTTATAAAATGATTCAAGAAGATTATCAAGCAAATCCTACAAGTTCTCCTATCACATTATGTTGGTTATGGCATCCATTAGTTTATGGTGTTCCTTATCAAGATGTTATTAAATTACCAGCTGATAATAAAGTTAAAAACTTATCAACCAGTTTTACAAATAATAATAAAGAATTAATACCAGGATGTATGACAGAAACTTTTATGAATTACCCAATACTTCCACCATTATCTGAGAGAGAACAAAGATTTATTAAAAATGAATTAAATGAAAATCCATTAGTTGATGGATTATATCAACGACCACCTTGGACTCCTCCTATTTGCTTTATGAAACAAATAGAACCTACCAGTTTTTATGTTAATTTACAAAAACAATATAACAAATATTTTGTTAGTAATTTATCTGGACATGTTATGTTATTTTTAATAACTAGTAGATATTTTAAGAATATCAATCTTAATTATATTATTCTAGCAAATTTATTATTTATGGTCCCATATAATCATTCTATACATGAAATTTTTCAAGCCGCAAAGGTTATGGGAATTAATACAAATTATTCTATTAAAAAAAATGATTTGGATAATCTTAATGAATTTCTTACGAAATCAGATCTTCAACCAATTACATTGAGTAAAGCAGCTACAATACAGGTTCCACAAGATAGACCAAAATTTACAAAAGAATATTCAAAAGGTGGTAGAAGAAAAAAAACTAAAATAAATAAAAAAAAACTAAAAACTAAAAGAAGACGATTAAATCACAGAAAAACTAGAAAGCATTAATGTTTTAAAATAATATTTGTATGATTATACTGCTGTATATGTATATCCAAAATAATCAATATCTTTCTGATAATATTTTTTTACTAATAGCATTGTTTCATCGTCATAATAAGTCGAATAATGATTATGTGTTGTTGGATGACAACGTGTATTAATATCTATATTCTTAACTTTCAAGTGTTCTTTTAAAAATATTTCGACTTTTTTATGTAGTTCAGGGTCTTCAAATTTAAAAATTGTATCTATATTTATATTACCATTTGAGTCACATAACCAATTTAATTGATTAGAAAAACAGTAATTAAAAATATTAACTGAACTATGTATCCTTCTTCTATCAAAATTATCTGAATATATATATTTAATCCATCTTTTAAAATCGCTATTAATATTATTATCGTTTGAAAAAAATTCACTGTTATTATGGGTTTTATAATATAAATATAAGGATAACATTCTGTCCCATGGATTTCTTACAATAGTAAAGACATGTATATTTTCACGGTAAATATTATATTGGCTCTTTGTCAAATTTATTGCGTCATTTAAAGAACGATGATAACCAGTTAATTTCATATCTGATCTTAAATCATTTTCAATATTTTTCATAATAAATCCTCCACCAGATTTATTAATATGTATAAATAGGTATTTATCATTTATTAATGCCATATATTATATATGGCATTAATATTTTAAGTTTAAATTGAACTAAAAATATATATTTTAAGTATATATAATGTCCGAATTTAAGTATAAATATACACAATCATGGTTTTTAGATAGTGAAATATATCGATATCTGTTGAAGGTCTGTAATGGCAATTTAAAATATAATATTTTAGAAATTGGTTGTTTTGAAGGATTATCAAGTGTATTTTTTTCTGATAATATGTTAAATCACGAACTATCTACTTTAACATGCGTGGATCCTTATTTTAAATCGGGTTCTGTAGAAGGCATCACATCAAAATATGTAAATGATGAAGTAAAAGAAACTTTTCTGGAAAATATTAAAAAAAGTAAAAATTTTAAAAAAATACAGTTTCACAATATGATGTCTGATACATTTTTTTCAAATAATCAAATAACATTTGATTTTATCTATATTGATGGTTGTCATGATCCCCCCTATCTAACAAGAGATCTTATAAACTCATTCAAATTTTTAAATCATAATGGAATTATCTGGTTGGATGATTACGGAGGAGGAAATCCTGGTGCAATGTGTAAGGATACTATAGATAAGTGTTTGAATTTATATAAAGGTAAATATACAATAATTCACAAAGGATATCAATTAGCAATTCGTAAAATATAATTATTATATAAGAAATAAAAAAAACTAAAAACTAAAAGAAGCCGATTAAATCATAGAAAAACTAGAAAGCATTAATTCTGAATTATTGTTATATCTCTCTTTATTTGGATGATAAACTTCTAGTTTCCATTTTAAATAAACTAAATAAAACATACCTAGTAATATTAATGGTGAATTAATATAAACTGGTATTAGTTTATTTACATATCCATATATAAACCATAATATCTGTATAAGAGAACTTATAAGTAACCATAATGGAGCTAAACTTGATGTATCTTGTTCTTGATAATTATGATAAACCAAAATGTAAAAATTTATTACACCTAAAAGTGATGCTAATAATCCAATATTTTCATATTTATTTGCCATATAAATAATAATATTATTATAAAAAATTGATATTTTATAATAATAATTTATAATACTTAAATTTAAACTATGTCTGTTCAATTAAAACAAATCCCTCTTGTCAATGGTGTTGTTGTTAAGCGTCCATCAAAAAATTGTAAATCACCTTATGTTGCGGATGTTATTATTGATGGTAATGAGCTTATGTGTCATTCTCCTGCTCTTGGATGTTGTGGACTATCTGATACAAATTCGTGTGTTTTATTAAGCAAAATTGAAAAAAAAAATACAAAACAGGTTTGTGAATATAAAATTGAATTATCACATTTATCTGAAGGAGAACATAAAATTATTATTGGTATTAACCCTAAACTTGCTGAAGAAATAGCAGAATCTGCTTTAATTAATAATTGTGTTGCTAATCTAACAAATGTAATATCCTATAAGAGAGAAATTACAATAATGAACTCTAGATTTGATTTCGCTGGAATAGACAGGAATGATAAACCATTTGTTATGGAAATTAAAAATGTTCCTTTGGCTGATTATGTTGATGTTCATAAAAAAGATAGAAAAAAATATGATTGTAAGGATATTCCTTTTAATGAAAAAATATCATATTTTCCAGATGGATATAGAAAAAAAACTACAGATGTTGTTAGTCCAAGAGCATTAAAACATATTGAAGAGTTAGAAAAAATTGCTCAATCTGATGTTCGTGCTATATTGTGTTTTGTTATTCAACGCAATGATGTTAAACATTTTCAAACATCCAATGTTGACTTAATATATAAAGAAGCTGTTTATAAGGCCTGGAAAAATGGTGTTGAAATAAATACAATTCAAGTTGAATGGAATCAATCTGGTATTTGTAATTTTATTAGAAATGATTTACCAATTTCTTTAAAAGATGGAGAGTTTATTTAAACCCTTGAAGATTTAAAATGGGACAAAATTAATATTTTTTTATAGCCAGTTGATAACCTTGATGAATTAACTTATATTGACCATTATATTTTTGTAAAAATGTATCCATAGTATTTTTTATTCTAATGCTGTCTCCTCCACCATAATCGTCCATCCACATTATACCATTTTTTTCTAAAACATTGAAAGAACTTTCCATATCTCTTTTTATAAAATCTGGGTCATGGCAACCATCAATGTATATAAAATTATATGTTTGATTATTATTTTCAAAAAATTTATCTGACGTAATCTTATGTATTGTTATTTTATCTGAATTTTTACAAATTGAAATATTATAATCAAAGTTCATTTCTTCATTATTATGTAAAAATTGTTTATGGTCATTATTATCAATATTTAAAAATGGGTCCACACAAGTTAAATTTGAAGTTGAATTGTCAAGAAAGTTATCAGCAAAAAATACACTAGATAACCCTTCAAAACAACCAATTTCCAATATCTTATTTTCTTTTGATTTATCTAAAAAATGAAATAAACTATTTTTAATTTCACTCCCCAAAAACCAACTTTGCGAATATTTATAGTTATGCATTTTAGGATTAAACAATATAATATTTATTATAAATAAACGAAATATTTATAATAAATATGTTGTCCTATTTTAAATCTTCAAGGGTGTAACTATATCTTTCTTAAGAACATAATTAGTATCTTTTGTTGATATGTATATTGAACCACCATCTGGTAATATATGTGTTAATAAACATTTTGATTTGTTGTGTAGAAACAGTTCTTTTATTTCAACAATACATTTTTCTATGTTATATTTATTTTTAAGCAAAACAAAAATATCTGATATAGTTGTTTTTTTATTAAAAACTTCCCACCTTGTATATCTCTCATTTATAATAAAAACAACAAATATTTCCTTATTCATTATAAGTTTGTTAATATATTGTTATAAAATAATTCAACTAATTCTGACGGTATTAAATCAAAACATATAAGTTTCTTATTTATTTCAAATATATCCTCTTTATCTTCCTGTTTTAATTTAGATAGAAAGAATTCTTCATTATCATAACATTTCTCTACTGTTTTTTTTCCACACTTAGTAAATACTGGTAATATATTATCACTCTTATCACCAAGAACAATTTTATAAAACAAATCTCTCTTTGGATCACCACTATAGCTTTTCGACTCTAACAATGATTTATATTTAAGATTAATCAAATTTATTCTATCATTTGATAATTGGATATAATCATGATCACTAGTTATTATTGTAATTACATTCTCATCGTTTTGTTTATACAAATGTTTTGCTGTCAATGCCAAACAATCATCTGCTTCTAAATGATTCATTCCAAGTATTTTGTCAGCTCCGGCATTTTCAAATAATTTTTCTTTGTATGTCAGAGCAAAGAAATTCCCAACATTAGCCTCCTTATTTTTCTCTTCGTTTCTTCCTGCTTTATATTTTGGATGTAACTTCATTCGCCATATCTCAGATTGACGACAATCTTTACCAACATACACAATAGCATCTTTGATTTTTAATTTCTTTTTTATTTCTTCTATCTTAGAATTAAATGTTGATTTATATTTTTCAACAAATTCTTCGTTTTGAAAAGGATTTTCTAACTTTATTTCTGGATTAGCATTTCTCCACCAAACATGTAAAGCGAATATTCGGTAAAATATGAAGTAACTTCCGTCTATTAAAATATAGTTTGTCATTATTAGAATACTATATTAATATTCATTTAATATATCTTCAATTTTAAATAAAAATTGAAAATATTTAAATAGAATTGTTCATATGTAAACAATATGGACCCATCTGGTAATATAACTTCACTCCCTTATACCATTCCCCAGGTGGATATTTCTAAAATGGATAATAAATTAAAAGAAAGCCTTATAGAAATAGGTAAGGGTAATATTCCTCCACAAATTATTAATAATATGGATGCTAATAACAAAACAGCAGCTAATATAATGAATACTAAAGGTATGGAGGCTGCTGTTGAACATATGTTTAAGCATCCTGAAACTGGAAAACCTATGACTTATAGTGAAATGCGGTATTATTATGGATGATTTTATTTTGGATGATTTTATTTTGGATGATTTTATTTTGGATGATTTTTATTTATTTATAATAAAAATAATAATTGAATTATAAATATTATTTTTATTGAGTGACAAAAACAATGTGTCATATCTATAAACCTGATTTACTTTCTCGTCAAGAAATTGACGAATCTTTAATAGATTATAATTCATTTCATCTAACTATGTTTGATATTGATAATGTTCATTTATTTAATGATATACAACAAATGAATA
>Ga0233415_10000967_pt1 | contig 12887 bp, 9 predicted proteins | sample Na_anoxic_12_MG_FD_188631 | JGI IMG/M metagenome (GOLD analysis project Ga0233415, IMG submission 188631) | Seawater microbial communities from Saanich Inlet, British Columbia, Canada - Na_anoxic_12_MG | ecosystem: Environmental > Aquatic > Marine > Inlet | place: Canada: British Columbia... | reverse complement strand
GTTATTAACCGGATGCGATTATGTGAGCGTGACAAGTTTATAGTACTCGGGTACTTTGATGCTGTTACAGGTGACCGTAAAAGTGACCCTAAAAAACTCCCGCAATTAGCTGCCCTAACAGGGATTACACCTGAACGTGTTCGTCAGATTAAAGAAATTCTACTGGAGCAGCTAAAGCGGGAATTGCGTAAGGTTGCAGTAACAGAGACCTCTAGTCTTCTTCCAGAAGTCCTGTCATAATTTCCATACCTTCCAGAACGCCTTGGAAGTAATCCCGTTTGCGAGCGGTCGAAGCGTTAATCGCTTTGTCTCTGTAGGTATCTAACCAGTCTACTGCGTCTTTCTTAGGAATCATTTTGATTTCCTTCATGACTTCAGGGTCTCGATAGTCTGGAATATTCAGCTTCGGTGCACTCTTGGCTTTGTGTGCGGCAGCTCCTTTTTTCTTCGCAGGTTTTGCCGCAGCCTGGTTGCCCTTTTTAGCAGCCGCTTTTGCAGCTTTGTCAGCTTTCCTTTCCAGGAACGTGTCGATAGCATCTCCAACACTTTGAGATGTAGCACCAGTGAATGCTTTGTCCATCATCTTGGCGTAGAAGTCAGTGTCTTCCAACTGGTCTATCTTTGCAAAGTGGCGGAACATTGATAAGGAAATAGTACTCTTTCTCAGAGCAGTTTGTAATTTCTTATCTGCTTTCAGAACTGCCAAGTGTTGGCTTACGTAGCCCGGAGTACGGCCACAGGCTTTTGCAATCTGCTCATTGGTCATCCCATATCCGCCTGTGAGTTTACCGAAGCTCCGTGCGATTTCGTACGGAGTATTACCTTCTCTCGCCAGGTTAACAGTCATGGACTGCAAGAAAGCTACACCATCATCGCTGGCATCTCTTACAGTAATCAGTACTGTCTTCGCTTCCAGTTTCTGTAAAGCGGCGAAGCGACGACGACCGTCAACCAGTTTGTATTTCCCTACCTTATCAGTGGGGCGCACAACGATTGGTACCAGTTGCCCTTCTGATTTGAGGGAGGCAACAAGACTACCAATGTCTCCAAGCTTGTCACGGTTCCAGTCATCTGGAAGGGTAATGTTCGACAGCTTTGCAGTCGGCGTTACGGGAGTATCTACCTTCTTGGACTTTTTCGGAGTTTTCTTCTGCTTTTTCTCCGGCTTCTTTGCAGGTTTCTTAGCAGTTGGCGGGGGTGTTTTCTTTTCAGCCGCTGGAGCTGCTGCATCTGCAGTAGGCTCTTGCGACTTATTGGTGTCCTCAGACATCATGGTTCCTTTCCATCACAATAATATTATAGTGAATCGATTGTTTCTAATAGGGTAGTTTTGTTTATCTGCGTAAGAGTTAATTCTTGAGGTTTAACACCTTCCAAGATGTCACCCAGTACGTGGAAAAGTTCGGTAGTTAATGGGATAAGACTTTGGTCACTATTGTACACCATAATATACAGTGCACGAATTACTTTTAACTTCTCTTCCGAAGAAGTGACGTTTCGTATGCGTGACTTCATCGGCCCTCTTCAAAAGGTTGACTGCCGCAATTAGGGCATAGAGAGACGCCAGTCTTACTGACATCATTCAACGTAGCGTTGCATTTAGGGCAGCGAGTTAGTTGTTTCTTGTGCTCTGCTTGTTTTTCCCCAGGCTGTTCCGTATCTACTCCATACTTTTCCACGGCGGTTTCCTTTCGTTACTTTGTATCACCTTGTACAGGGGGCGTAGGTGTAGGTTTTTTCTTGACTGCAGGTTTCTTTTTCTTGGGTGAGGGTTCGTTGGTCATGAAGATGTCTCCCAGGAGAGTGTCCACACGATTCTTACAACCCTTGTTACGCTTAGCGTCTGGGACGTCACAGAGGGAATCGAGGTGCTTTACATCATACCCTCCAGATTCGTTACGCACTGCGATAACAACATCGGGATGGTCGGATGACAGCACCTTGTTAAGTGACTCTTGCAGTTCTGATTCGAGCTCAGCTTTCCGGTCAGTCTTTACGCCCAGAGCTTGTGCTTCCTCCAGGGATAGAGCGCGTTTTTCTTTTTTGGCACAACGGCCACAACTGACTTCGACTGTTACTTCCATGATTTCTCCTTGCCTATAGCCTCTAACGGAAGAGGCGGTTACATGTTTGTGGTCCAGGGATTCCGTCCACTTTGATTATATCTTTAGGGTTTTGTTTGTTCCAATTTGATTGGAATCCTTTGATTGCTGCCCGTGTCTTGCGACCCATTTTGTTATCTGCAAGGATATTAAACCCTTTGCGGATAAGCCGTTTCTGGATGTCCTCAGTATCACGAACTTCGTCGGTGTCATCATCCGGGTCATCATCATGTGTTGGTGTTTCTTCTCCGTAGGAGGGGTTATCCACCTCATCATGCTCATCCCAACCTTCAACTTCATCCCAGATTGTACCCTCTTTATCAAGTAGCGTAGTATAAGCTTCTTGCTGTATGAAGTCCAGTTCAGGGATAGGGTCAGCGGCATATGCTGCCATATTACATTCGTCGTATGGCCAGAGTACACCCATGTCAGTTTTACCAGCACGCCAATCAGTGTGTTGGCTCATTCTGCAATCTTCTAATTTACTATGTAAAGCCGTAATTGTTAGGCGTTTGATTTTAATATTGTTGACGATTTGGTCTAGCGTGAATGGCTGCATCACTTTGACACCGCGGTACGGTTTATCCAGTAACACTGGGGGGAGTTCCTGTACCAACGCGAGAGGTAACTGACGTGCCCAGTAGCACCATTTACCTCCCTTGTCCTGGTGAATTTTACCAGCGTTGACTGTCTCTATACTGATAGAGTCCTTATTACGGCGAGGCTCATTCCAGGAGCCGTGCATTAGTGGGATAATGTAGAAGGGGTCTCCGTGAAATCCCTGTATAAAATGTGTCGACGCCCCTGCGTAGCCCATCTTGCCGCTTTTCTTTTTACGTTTCGCGGCACTGAACCAACTGAGTGTGGACCATTTAGAGATGCCTGCAGTAAAATGGTCAACCCACCAGAGTTCCTCGCGGCTCTGGAGTCGATTCTTCGAGAGCTGTTTCGTGGGATAAACTTTAGCGAGTGCTTTGCTGTGTTCGCGGATACGCCTGTGAGAATCAATGAACAGAGCATTGAGGCAGTCAATGGATTCCTCTTGTGTGAGGGGGCGTTCACCCAACTCCTTCCAAAGATGTGTAAACAGCTCACTACATTCTTCACCCGTCTTATCCACGAGTTCCCAGAAATGCTTCCGAGACATTGAGGTGTAATCAATTAGTTTTCTCATTTTGGTCCCCTACAATCCGCATAGTATCCACAGAATTTTTCTGTGCAAGCCCAAGTAGTTGGGTCACAGCGTGGAAAGAAACCCTTCTTGATAAACATAGATACCTGTTCGGCATCCTCAATTAAGAGGCGTTTACTGTTAAGGTCCCTTAACGCTCGTTTAGGAGAATACTTACACCCGCTCTTTTGGTCAAGCAGGAAATCCACTCTTACGCGGTCTGTGTCCTCTGCCATAGCATAAAAAGTTAATTGAGGCTCTTGCTCCAATTTTTGAGCGGGCCATAAACGTGCAGTTGTCTTTAAGTCAGAGACAACTTCTACTAAAGGGGGAGGCTGTTCAGGGTCGTCTTCCAGAGAATAGTCTCCGGGAACAGCATCTACAAGGTCGATAACACCCCTGAAGGGGACAGTTCCTACTTTCATTGCGAAAGGCTTTTCTGCTGCTACAGGTCGGATGAGGGGTATTGCGTCCCGATAATAGATGCGAAAGTTACTGATAGCAGCATCTTTTACCTTTCCTTTCTCTTCTTTTGTGGCGTCCTCCACGTCATCTTTCTCTGCATCAAACGTGTCGGACACTGCTTGGATTCCGCCGTTTAGTTCTAAGGGATTGCCATGCTCGATGGTGTGAGCGTGTACGACTTCTGCGCCTTTGTGGATTGCGGTACCCTTGACCATCGCAATCACAGGAGGCTTGCGGAGCCCCAGGATATAAGCGTACTCAAATTGTCGGGGACATCTGCGGAATGTATTGAACCCTGAGGGTGATAGAACTCCTTTAGGAAGTCCATCATCAAAGAATCCGGATTCAGGGTAGGGGAATACTATACCTTCACGTGTGTCGGGTTTCTTTTTTGTGTCTGACATTATCGTCCTGTTCTTTGAGAGGCTTTAAGTTCCTCTTCGTTATACGGTGGAGGCTCATGGGTTTCCATAGGCCCAAGTTCACGGCGTGGAATGTCTCCAACTACCTTGGCCGTCGCAGCGCCAGCACCTCCCATAGCAGTATTCTGATTCAGAATATCCCCCATTGTTAAGATGCTCCCTGCAATGTCCTCCTCTTCGGTCTTCTCGGCCTCTTCGTCCTCTGTATCTTCTTCGGAATATTCTAGAGAGTCCTCAGAAGCTCTTGGTGGTTGCGACATCCCAGCAAGGTCAACATTCTTAATGCGTACTTCGAAGGGGTCAGCTTTTACTGTTACGTCTTCGTCGGCTATGTCGTAGCCGAGAGACTTACCGATGAGTAATATCAACTCATCACGTTCCAATGTTAATCGCACGGGATTCCTCCTTAAATTGTCCGTGCTCTTGCAATCTTTTTACTAACGTTCGTACTGAGAACACAGTGGGTAGTCCAGGGAGAGATGTTCTCATCTAAACATTTCCGATACTGATTACAAAGAGCGCATGCTAGTTGGCTCGTTAACAACTTTGATGTATCTGCTTTACTCTGTAAAGCTGCAAGTTGTTGTGACTCGATAGAACCCCGAGCACAAAGGTCATAAACGATTGTTTTCTTGTCCTGTCCGATACGGAAATTACGGAAAAGAGATTGTTTACGATTCTCCAACGACCAGTCTCTGCTGTAATAAATCGTATACTTGGCTGCGTTAAGTGTTATCGCAATCCCTGTACTTATTTGTGCCAGGTATACCTGACATGAATCATCTGTTTCAAATTTATCTGCTAATGCTTTGATATATTTAGTAGTGCTGCCGTCAACTCGAACATATCCGTAGTTTTGTTTTTCGAGTAACGCTGAAATATCATCTAATTCTTGTTCAAAGCTGGCCCAAATAATTACTTTGGAGGAATTTAATGAGTCCTGTAGTAACTCTTTGAGAGTGTTGAGCTTGGGGTTATCTGGGTATTTTAGAGAGATTCGGTCCCGTGCCACCTTCGCTGATGTCTTCTTACACCGGGGACTTCCGGCCTTAATAGATAACCCAACGCACTCACGTAGGTGTTTACACGTATCACATGTGTCATCATCTACAGGTACGTAAACAAACCCACTACAGAGCTGCAAGAGCTTACTAATTTTGATTGCACCATTTGCTATCTCTAAAGGGTCACTCCCCCCGCACTCGATTGTAGAAGTACTCACAACATTATTGTAATCTTTCTTTTGAGCACCTGACAAATTGAAGTACACAGTTTCAAAGCGCCGTTCTGGCAGCTCCACACACTCTTCCAGTTTCTTCTCGCTCGAAATAGATTCCACTCGACCATTCAGTATGTGTAAGTTCTTATAACCTATCACTATTTTATCGTTTCGAGGGGATTTCACCAGGAATGTATCACTGAACTTTTTCCAGTCCTCTGGAATGATGTATGGAGCCAAAAACTTAAGCTGTGGGTATAGATGCCGAGGGTCTCCCTGTGTGAGAGTCCCCGACAACGCCCAACGACGTGAGGCTTTCTGTGAAAGTTGTAAACAAACCTTTGTACGCATACTTTGTATTCGTGCAATCCTGTGGGATTCATCTGCTACTATGTTTTCGTAAGGTAAATTGAATATCCATTGAGGACGACCTTGTATATGGTGCTGAATCTCATCCCGTACTTCTCTGGGAGGCTTCCCTTTAATCCAGTCATGTGCCAGCTGTGCTTGTATTTTCTCATCGTTAATACTCTTGAGTATTTTTTTGAACGCTGTGTGTGGTACTCTATAGGCTTGCTGAAATACCTTCATAGTCTTGGGAAATAAGTGGGGGGTCCCATGTACTCGGGCAGTGTCGAAGGTTGCAACCAGTACGTCATGGTTTTTAAATTCGTTCAGTAATTTAATTTTCCGCTGGCGAGACCCTTTAAGAACCAGGGTAGATAACTCACCGCCAGTATGCTTTTCGACTTCAGCTTCCCAGTTATCCTGTGCAATGAGAGGGCACAGTACGAGTGTCTTGGTCTTTAAGTAGTTAATCGCGTCGATTACGACTTTACTCTTCCCCGTGCCCATTTCCCACTGTAGTATCCACCTATGATTAAACAGGAGTTCGGCAGTCCCCTGTAATTGGTGGTCGTAACTTGAAGTATAGAGCGTCAGATTGTCTACCCGCTCTCTCCAAGACGCATATGTGCCTACATCTTCCACCCATTTTTGAGCTTTTTCGTTTAAAGGTATCTCGTTATAGACATTTACGAAATCATATAGTACCTTCTCCATGAAGGGTTGAAACGCAGGAAATAACCAGCGTTTACCTTTTTTATCGAATGTTGCACCGTAAACCCGAGACCAATGAGGACTATCGTTGGGGCTTACGAAGACGGGGGTTTTGTTAATGAGTATGAATTCAATCTCCATTGTTCTTCTTTCTTATCGTATTATTCTAGGGTTGACCAATGACTCAAGGAGTAAAGCATGAGCTTCGCAATGACCGACCAATCAAGCATGGCGTCTAATAGCAATGTAGGGGTTCATACCAATCCTTATTACAATATGAGCCAAACGTATACCCCGCGAAAGCTTAAGGACCTTTTTAAATGGTGTGAGTTTCTCTTTTACAAGAGCCCACATATTTACTCAGCCCTTCGTAAATTTGGTGAGTATCCTATCACAGATATTACATATGAGACCACTAATGAATCTTTAAAAACAAAACATAAGTATCTACTAGAGAAGGTCCTCCATGCACGTGAGCTGCTTATTCAAGCTACTCTCGACAGATACACGTACGGAAATGCCTTCATATCTATGTACCAACCATTCATCCGGTATTTGAAATGCCCCCATTGCAACACACAAACAAATATCGAGTACATACATTACAAGTTTAATGTTAAAAAATTAACGTTTACGTATTCCTGTGACAGTTGCAAGAAGCGTGTAGTTGCAGGTGAGAAGAATATTTTAGATAAAAAAGTAATGGTCAGCCGTAAAGTTAACTTCATAAGGTGGGACCCGAAGCTTATAGACATTGAACATAACGACATCACAAATTTTTCAACATACTATTATACAGTTCCACAGTCTCTTGTTTACCGTGTAAATGCAGGACACAAGTTTCTTATTGATACGCTCCCTCTGGGATTCCTTCGAGCAATCCAGTCCAATAAGAAGTTCAAATTTGCAGAGGATGCTATCTTCCACATGAAGACAAGCGGTCCCGCAGGTATCAGTCCCGAATGGGGATTACCCCCACTTCTAGCGGTGATGGACCTCTTCCATTACACAGCAATTCTACGTAAAGCTAACGAAGCAATTGCGCTTGACCACTTGGTACCTTTCAGGGTTATTCACCCTGCCGCGGCATCTGGAAATGGTGACCCTGTGTCTACTATCTCACTCAGTAAGTGGGAAGAGTCGATGCAGCATCATATGAAACAGTGGCGTATGGATAATCTCCATATTATGTACTCACCTGTACCCATGGGGATGACACAGATTGGTGGACAGGGGCGTGCCCTTCTTACTTTAGGTGAAGTTCAAGAAGCTGAGAAGAATATTATGGCTGCGCTGGGAATCCCGAGTGAGTTTATCTACGGTGGCTTAACAGGCTCTGGGATGGAAGCTACACTCCGTCTTATTGAAAATCAGTTGGAAACACACACGAATGACCTCTTGGATTTACTCCAGTGGGTTGACGATAAATGTGCGAACTTCTTAGGGTGGGATAAGATTCCTGTTAGTATGACTAAATTTACAATGGTGGATGACGCTAATGCCAAACAGGTCATCTTTCAACTCTGGATGCAAGGTCAGCAGGGTGGTACCAAAGTAATCTCAGATAAAACCATTGCGGATATGTATGACATCGACCTCTCTACTGAAGAGAGGAACATTCAACAGGAAACACTGGACCGCATCCGCGCAGACCAGGATATGCAACATAAAGTTGAGGCTATGCAAAATAGTATGGCAGAACAGGCGCGTGCTGAAGCTCAATCAGGAGGTCCTGGCCCCATGGGGTACAATCAACAGCAGATTGCCGCAGAAGCAGACCAAGTAGTTCAGCAGTTGTCCCAAGTAGACGAGGGGACTCGTAAGAGCATGTTGCATCAACTCCAAACAGAGGACTTGGTTATGTACGCTGTAGTTATCCAGCGCTGGGAACAACAACAAACAACTATGAAGCACCAAGCAACGGCGGGGATGTAATGCCAAACGAAACCCAATTCGATTTTAAAAAATTCATCGTAGATGCTCGAACTCCAGCAGCATTGCCAGAGAATCATCAAGGTACTGCAGTGGAGCTCCCGGCTCTTTTTGAAGAACCCTCTGAGACACCTCCCATTATTTCGGAAGAGGTACCTGAAGATAAGGTCTCAATCCAGATTGCTATGCAGCAACACACAAAAGTATACATCCTTTGGAAGCCCTGGGAAGAATGTGCAAGATGTAGGATGTCTATGGAGGGTGATATGCCCTCGGTTGTACTCCCAGATGATGGTGACCATGAGTGTCCACATATCCAATTAGAACAATATAAAGAAACATGTGATGCGTGCCTCCGAGGTGATGCAATCCTCGTAAGTAAAGAATTTTTCAATCTTCCTAACGGTACTCGATGTGTTCACGTTGAATGGATGTTAGCTGACCCTGAAGCTATGGAAAAACTGAAGAAAGATGAAGCGGCAAAAAATAAGGACAGAGTTTATCCTCCAAATGTTGAAGCCGCCTTTGCAAAAAAGAGCCCTGATACTAAGTAACAGGACTCTCTCACATTTTTCCTATTTTCCTCCGAACAGATTGAGATAACAGATATTCATTTGATACTCTCCTTTCATACTTCTAGTTGCGTATAAGATGTTCCATTACATACTCTTATACCAAAGAACGGTTTACGTTTAGCGTCTCGACGCCTATACTTACGTTGAAATTGGAGGAACTCAATGTCGCAAAAATTAACGCCCATCCTTACAGATGCAACTACTAAGCGCGGACATATTCGCCAGAAAGTTGTAGAGGGTTTGCAGGAATCATTCCCATTTCAGTCCCGGAGTAAGATTCTCGAAGTTGAAGATTTACATGTAGATGAGAAAGAATACTCACCGCAAGAACAGAAAATGGCTATCCTCCGTGGAGATACTCTTTCAGAGAGTGTCCGGGGTACCATCAGAATGCGTGATAAGAACGGGCAGGTTATTGATGAAGTTAAGAATTTCACAGTGGCTCGTATCCCATGGTTCACACCTCGTCACACGATGGTAGTAGGCGGGAACGAGTATTCGGTTGCGAATCAGGTACGACCCAAGCCTGCGGTGTACGCTCGTAAGAGAGCCAATGGTATCCTGGAAGCTAGTTTTAATACCCGTGGCGGTTCGAATTTTAATGTGACGATGGACCCTGAAAAGGGGGAACCACAACTTGAGTATGGTACCTCTAAGATTCCACTGTATCCTGTACTACGTGAAGCCGGTGTCAGCCATCAGCGGATTGCAAAGAAGTGGGGTGGTCGTCTTGCAGACAGGAACCAAAAAACACTCACACCCAAGACTGAAAAAACTATCGACCGTCTATACAAGAAAGTTGTCCCAGAGTACCACCGCGCAAAGGACGCCGATACCCAAGCCAAAACCAAGGAGATATTCTCCAGATATACACAATCCCAGATGGACCCTGAAGTTAATAGGCGTACCCTTGGGAAACCCTACTCTAACGTAACCCCTGATGCACTCCTCGATGCCTCCGATAAGGTTTTGAAAATATTTAAGAACCCTGGGGAGGTGGATGACAGAGACAACTTGGATTTCAAAGCACTCCACTCTGTGGATGATTTTTTCAAGGAGGTCATCTCTTTGAACGCACGTGATGTGGCGCGTAAAGCTGCTATTAAAATGGAAGTAACGCCCTCATTACGCAAAGCCCTCCCCTCAGGACCGTTCACGGGGGGTATCCTCAAATTCATCAACAATTCCCAACTGGTTTCAGTCCCTACGCAGACCAACCCAATGGAACTTATAGATAGTTCGATGCGTGTAACTTCTATGGGAGAAGGTGGCATCAGTTCTGACCGCGCTATCCCGATGGAGGCTCGACAGATACACGTTACGCAGATGGGCGCACTCGACCCGTTCAGAACTCCTGAGTCTTTCAGAGCTGGTGTAGACATTCGTGCTGCTATGGAACTCAAGAAGGATGAGAAGGGTAATATCTTTGTACCTGTGAAAGATGTAAAGACGGGGAAGAACATCCACGTACGTGCCGGTACACTTAAAGAGAAAGTTGTAGCGTTCCCTAATCAGGAATTAAAGGGTACTGTGGATGCGTTGGTAGACGGCCAAATTCGTAGAACTTCCGCAGCAAAAGTTCAATATCAGGTCCCACACGCATCCGCTATGTATTCCCCAACTACGAACCTCGTACCCTTTATTGAATCATTGCAGGGTAACCGTGCTGTGATGGGTTCAAAGATGCAGGTGCAAGCACTGTCATTAGTCGATAGGGATGCGCCGATGATTCAAGTGAAGAGTCCGCGGGGCGCATCGTACGAGAGGTTGATGGGTGGAATCATAAACCCCGTTGCGCCTGTGGATGGTACTGTCGCTAAGGTCGATGAGAACTATGTATACATCCGACCCGACGAAGAAAAGGTAAGCGCGAAGGGTGGTAAGCTCATCAAAGTCCCTTACGAGACAGACTTCCCACTGGCAGCGAAGACGTACCTCAGCCATGATATGAATGTAAAAAAGGGTGACAGCGTTAAGGCTGGACAGCAGATGGGTGAATCCAACTTCAGTCGTGATGGCGTCTTGTCCCTTGGCAAAAATATGAGTGTCGCTTACATGCCATATCACGGAGCCAACTCAAATGATGCCGTTGTAATCAGTGAGGGTGCAGCAAAGAAGCTTACATCAGAGCGGATGTACACGTTTACAGTACCGCGAGACAACGATATGACGCTGAATAAAAATAAACACAAGGTGTATTATGGTCACGGGTATACTAAGGGGCAGTACTCCAATGTTGATAAAGACGGACTCATAAAACCTGGAACTAAAATCCTACCGGGAGACCCCCTTATGATGGGGTTACGGAAGTCTACCATGACAGCGGATGACCTCTTGTTGGGGCGGTTACATAAATCTCTTGCGCGACCTTACCGTGAGCAAGCACAACTATGGGACCATGACCATGCCGGAGAAGTGGTTGACGTCGTAAAGACTCCAAAACGTGTGGCTATTACAGTGAAAACCAATGAGCCTATGGGCATTGGAGATAAGCTGGCAGGTCGATACGGAAATAAAGGTGTGGTCTCTCAGATTGTACCTGATGCACAGATGATACAGGACGAATCAGGGAAACCTATAGATGTCTTAATGACCTCTGCAGGTGTTGTGTCGCGTACTAATCCTGCGCAGATTATTGAAACAGCGGTAGGTAAGGTTGCTGAAAAAACAGGTAAGCCAATTGTAGTAGACAACCTCACGGGAAGAGACAACGTTAAGTGGGCTAAAGAACTCCTGAAGAAGCACCGAATTAAAGATAAGGAAACACTCTTTGACCCCATTACAGGTAAGAAGATTCCTAAAGTGTTTGTGGGTCGCCAATATATTCTCAAACTTATGAAGTCCACTGATACTAACTACAGTGCGCGAGGCATTGGTAGTTACGATGTAAATCAACAACCTACAAAGGGTGGTGTTGCAAGCGCCAAGGCCTTAGGCAAGATGGAATTCGATGCCCTTATAGGCCACAATGCTCGAAACGTTCTCAGGGAAGCTTCCACAATTAAGAGCCAGAAGAATGATGAATATTGGAAAGCAGTCCAATTAGGCTACCCCACACCACCTCCGAAAGCGGCTTTCGCGTATGATAAATTCTTAGGGATGCTGACAGGGGCCGGTGTAAAAGTAAACAGGGAGAGCAACAGATTATCGCTCGCACCATTAACAGACAAAGCTGTAGCAGAAATGTCAGCAGGCGAGATTAAAGAGCCAAAGCTAATTAAGGCAAAGGGATTTACCCCTGAAGCTGAGGGCTTATTTGACCCAGGTTTAACAGGAGGATTGACAGGTTCGAAATGGTCACATATCAATCTGGCAGAGCCCATTGTAAGTCCTGTTTTCAGAGACCCCGCCCGTAGGCTTCTCGGTTTAACTAACCCAGAGCTTGACCAAATGTTGGCTGACAAGGGTGGCAAGTATGTGCAGCGACAGTTGGCTAAGATAGACCCCGCTAAACGTGAAGCAGAACTTCGTAAATCAATGAAGACGAAGAGTGCAGGTAACCTCGACAATGAAGTTAAACAAGTGAAGTTCCTACGGTCACTACAGAAGCAAGGACTTCGACCTGATGAAGCTACAATAATTACAAAGGTTCCAGTAGTTCCTCCGATATTCAGACCTATCCTCCCAGGTAAGGGTGGCCAGGAAATTATTTATGGGGACATCAATCCGCTATACCGAGACCTCATATACACAAACAACCAGATGAAGGAAGTAAAGAAGTCTAAGGTTTTACCAGATGAGGAGAAGCGTTTACGTCCTACTCTTAACGCAGCGGTCGGCGCTGTTTACGGTGTAAATGACCCTACGACTGCCAAGTCTAAAGCGCGAGGGCACAAAGGTTTCTTGACGTACATCTCTGGAGTTAATTCTCCGAAACAGGGGTACTTTCACTCCAAGATTCTCAAACGTACACAGGACGTGGCAGGTCGTGGCACTATTGTA
>Ga0233415_10000966_pt1 | contig 12897 bp, 11 predicted proteins | sample Na_anoxic_12_MG_FD_188631 | JGI IMG/M metagenome (GOLD analysis project Ga0233415, IMG submission 188631) | Seawater microbial communities from Saanich Inlet, British Columbia, Canada - Na_anoxic_12_MG | ecosystem: Environmental > Aquatic > Marine > Inlet | place: Canada: British Columbia... | reverse complement strand
TTGTTCGTGTCTTTTTCTCTTCAGCGTGTTTCGAGATTATATACCATCGATGCAGTCCCATTTCAAGTGCGAGTTTACCAATGTGTTCATTGCGTACAAGGGCTATCTTCTTTTCAGTCATGAATCCTTCATCTGCTTTAGGGAACCTCTTGTAAAGATAGTACTTTACGATGCACTCTAGTACTCCGTCTCCCACAAACTCCAGCCGCTCATTAGATTTAGTTCGCAAAGGCATACAGTCCGCTGGTTGTGGAACGACAGTTATACTTTCAGCTGCGTTTTCAATAGCAGGCCGTTTGCAGTATGAACGATGAACAAACGCTCGCTTATACAGATTCAAATTGTGTACTTTGTCTGGAACGCCGTATCTCGTCAAGACACTTTGAATGTTTTCCAAGGTTGCTTCTTTGTTAAGGGAGTTGTATGGGTCAAAGACCAAACCCTGTTCTCCCTTCACAACATCGTCATCCTGTGTAATCTTCTTCTCACGATCTCCTTCCATCACTTGCTTATGTGCGTATACAAAGTGGGCATTAACGTTTAAGTGCGTAAGATAGACATTGTGTCAATTTTTTAGACATCCCATTTAGGCAAGACGGCGCTAGATGTTTTTTTCTCGACCTACAGTATAAACATGGCGTTTAACAGATCGGGCACTCAGAAGATGAATAGTGTTGATAAGATTGCCAACAACACTTGCATATTTGGCGTTATGAATGGCTTGGCTGGGCGCATGGCTTCTCTGCCTGGCATCACGGCTAACGACGCAACTAATAGCCTAGTGAGAAGCACCCCGCCTGCTGGCCTCAGCTGTGCGGGGCAGCGCGATTGGATGGGCCTAAATGGTTTACTATCACGCAACCCGGCTGGTTCGGGAGGTGTCGGACGTATGTACCCGAGTGCTCATGTCCAGTGTTGCCCCCCTTACCCTCCTGCAGTACCTTACAATACTCAGAACAATGTTGCTGGTCAGTAAAAACATATGTAATCCAATGTCCCCGATATTATATTTTATCTTTGTGATAATATATAATGCCTCAGCGCAATGGTTACAAGAGTCACCGTGGACGGTCAGGCGTCGCTCGGAAAGTCATGTTCGGTGGTCCTTCAACAAACGGTATGATGCCCACCAACATCGTGGTATGGGGATTGAGCAGAACTGGTGGGCCACAGAGAATCACTGGCACCGAAGCCTCATACTTTGGGGGGCCGAAGAAGGGTGGTTCGGCACCGTCTGCTACTGGTTTCATGGTAGCAACCCCACAGCGCCCGTATGGTGCATTCCCCTGGGTCGGTGGCGACTGCAACTCACTTACTAGTTCGTGTGCGAGTGCACCCGGCAACAGCAATCCTTCCAACGCTCTGGGTGGCGCTAACGCGTACTCGCAGTACCGTATGAACTTTAGTCTCTTCGGACCTGCTGGCGGCGGCCCGTTACTGTAAACTATTATTTAGCGCAAAACTAATTTAACTATTACCCATCTTGATCATTAGATATGATTATCAAGATCGACACGAGAGAAAGGCAATTGATTGCTTTACTTCAGAGTGATTTAACAGAAACGACGAAAACTCCCCCACACACATTAGTAATTGAGACGCTACCGTTAGCAGACGTTATACTATGTGACAATGACGGAAATGAGAAAGTTATGATAGAAAGAAAGTCTCTCCGTGATTTAGCAAGTAGTATTACAGACGGCAGATACAAGGAACAGTCTCATCGTTTGACATCAAGTTCAATTCCAAACCACAATATCATCTATCTTATTGAAGGTGACATGAATAGACCCTTCTTAGGTCGTAGTCCAATTGGCGTTGACGCTCTATGGACAGCAATGGTAACATTGTCACAGACCAAGGGCTTCTCTGTATTCCGCACGATGAATCTAGCCGAGAGTGCTGTTTTCATTCACCGTTTGGCTTCCAAGTTAAAAATAGGTGATGGTATGAAAAACGAGAACACTACACGAACCACAGCAGAAGAGTATGCTGAGGTTGTCAAACGCGTAAAAAAAGATAACATCACCGTCGATAATGTAGGAATCATCATGTTGTCACAAATACCAGGTGTAAGTGTAAAGGTTGCTACAGCTATCATACGAGAATACAAAACGATCGCTGCCGTTATAGACGAATTGAAGATTAATCCTGGCATGTTGAACGGACTAACTATTGAATGTGAATCAGGTAAGCGTCGTTGCATTCCAAAACTAGTTCCAAAGATTCTTTGTCAATATTTGCAAATTGAATAGGACGATGAAGTCAAACTGCAGGGAAATAATCTAACCGAATGATATACGAATGAACACTAAGGAGCTCATGATGGGTCTTGGAATCTGTGCGGCTGGCATTTTAACACTTTGGTTTGTCTCATCTATCCTTAAGGGCGATGACCCTCTTATTGAGGGACTTGATAACAAGAACTCCGGTTCTTCATCCAAAGTCGAGGGTAGTAAGTTATCTAGCACTCTCAATAAGGTAACATTAGAGTTGAACTTAGCTGAAGACATGGCTGGAATAACGAAGTACCGTAGCAAGTGGGAAGACTTAATTGTTGACATGGAAAAGGTTGCTCAATTAGGTGTGCTTGAGACGTTAATCAAATTAGGCAACTTCGCAGGCAACGAAAAACAAAAGCAAGCGCTTATAGAGCAATGCAATAATTACAGCAAGTTAGCGACATCCACTCTACCTGCAGCAATGACGTTCGTCGACAACTATAGTGCATCGGCGGGCGCGGATGACTCCGACGATTAAATCATACAATTATCATTATACTCAGTGCAGCAAAACACAGAGTATAATGAACATCTCTTTAAGGATTGTTTGTAGTATCGTCGATTGCGACCTGATCGCCACTATAATTGCCTGCATCAACAGCTGCCTGAGAGAAAACAGACCCTCCCCAGTTAGTATCCATAGCACTCGTGCTGTGCCGTCTTACTTTCTCCTGTGCATTAGCAAGTTTGTCTAACGGTGTGTAGTCACCTACGTATTGGTTGTTTTGATCAAAGCCAGGATAAGAGTTCTCGTTAAACGGGAAATTATTGCGCGCTGCATCGACCAAAAGTGTCATTGGGGGCACGGCTTCGCCTAAAGGCACCATAGGCGGAAGACCTCCCTGAGGGTCCTCGGGCGACGGGCGCATAGAGTATACGGGGTTGCCCTGTGCATCGTAAGAATACTTCAGGAACAATATTGGACAACGGATTCCGTTGCTGCGTTGCCATTCCATGAACTCCACATAGTCGTTCAGGTTTGCAAACGCGATAGGGTTGACTCCTGGCACTTCTGCTACATTTGTATTATAAAGAAGAAACTGATTCCCCTTTTGGATTAGGAGGTTCGGGCATTTGGGCTGATTAAGAAACCCTTCTTTCTTATTACCATCACTCCCAGCACAACATCCTCCATCGCCGTATTTAACGGTATATACAAGTCCTAAAAGAAAGACTGTTATAATTACCACAAGCAACTTCATTACGTATATATAAACTGTTACAAAATATTATCTGCGTTTAGAATATATGTCTGTCATTGACTCGGCAACGTCTTCGCCTGCTAAAGTGGCTGACGCTATTACAGGGTCAGGTCCCAAGGGCGCGCTTCTTCGCTTCTATATGGACGGCTGTGGACATTGTAAGAATATGGACTCCGTCTGGAAGGAATGTGCGAAAAAGTTGGATGCCCCCGTTGTCGACATTGAGGCAAAAGACATTCAAAAAGTAAGAGACATTTTGAAAACTTTGGTGCAATCTAAGGGAGGATTTCCTCAAATCTTTAAGGTAAATGATAAGGGAGAGGCAGAGGGTACTGAGTTTACCGGTGAGCGGAACCTCACCGATATTGTCAACTTTTTCACTGGCGAATCTGACGATACTCCCTCTGAGACCTCATCCGATACCCCCTCTGAAGATGACGGACAGACTGGCGGAGGTCGCCGTCGCAGAACTCGTCGCCGTTCCCGCAAGGGTGGTAAGAAGTCCAAAAAGGGTAGCAAAAAGTCCAAGAAGGGGGGCAAGAAGAGTGCCAAGAAGTCCAAAAAAGGTGGCAAGAAGTCCAGGAAGAGTGGTAAGAAGTCCAAGAAGTCTCGGAAACATTAGAACACTCGTTAGTATCTTATCTATTCATTTCAATAGATAAGATGATCAAACATTCATGAATCATGCTCACAAAGTTGTTAAATAAGCACCACCCATAATAACAGCCATTCCGATTACTCTCCATAAAGTGACTTTCTCGTTAAATATGAGATAGCCACCTCCAACCGCAAGTAACGTAGCAATCGCCATATCCAGAATACCTAAATGACCTATGTCTTCCGTTCTAAGGAGACGCATACTGACCAACACAAGCATCAAGTCACCAATACCTCCAAACACAATTAAACCTGTGTGTTCCGCTGTTATTTTTCCCAATTCACTCCATACCTTTTTCCACCCCATTTTAAAGGTCACTACTAAAGCCATTATTGTAAACGCGATGAATTGCATCGCTAAAACGGTAACGTAACGATCATACGAAATCGCCAGCACCTTATTATTAGCTTTTATTACAAAACCTATCAAAGCCAAGAACGAGACCCCAGCAATAAGCCATTCCGTACTTAACTTAGCCATTATCTATTAGTATTACGACATATTTTATAATACTTCAGCAAAATTGAACCTTCCGTGAAAAAAATAAATAGACGTATCAACAGAAGGTTAACCAGACTATGCACAAGTCTTACAAACTCGTCTCTTTCAACGTTTACGACAATAGAGCTTCTCGTTCATATGACTCCGAAGAACAACAAAGTGATTCGTTCACGATGCAAATGTTCGGGGTGAACGAGACTGGCAAAACTTGTTGCCTCTTCGTAGAAGGATATAATCCATTCTTCTATGTTCGCGTAGCAAAGAACTGGAGTGATGCAGAACGTCTGGCACTCAAGTCACAGCTCGAAGACGACATGGGGCATGGTTTTGCCGACTCAATTACGACATGTAAAATCGTCCGCAGAAAAAAACTGTATGGATTCGATGCCGAAAGTTTTCATAAGTTTGTACTAATCAAGTTCACTTGTGTGCGCGCTATGAATAAAGCCAAAGGTCTCTGGTTTACACAAGGCAGAAATGGACGCAGATTAAAACCAGACGGATACTTTGTCACGAGCACGAGAACAAATGTCGAATTATACGAAGCTAACATACCTCCACTTTTGCGGTACTTCCACATACAGAATGTCAGTCCATCTGGATGGGTAGCCGTTCCCACGGCTAAGGCACGTAAGCACACGCGAAAGACAACGACATGTCATTACGAATGCACCATAAAGTACACTGACATCATACCTCTTCCAAACAAAGACACACTTGTTCCTTACAAGATATGCAGTTTTGATATTGAGGCTAGCAGTAGTCACGGAGACTTCCCATTGCCGCGTAAAAACTACAAGAAACTAGCCTCTGAGATTGTCGACGTCATATTGAGAATACATAAGGTAGGTAATAAGGAAAGTATTCGAACGGAGGAGTTTACACTTTTGCGCAACCTTATACACGCTGCCTTTGGCTATGGTGAACACTTTGATATTTCACTTGTCTATCCTAAGCGTGAAGTTAGTGTTGAAGAGGTTAATCGTCAATTCGGCAGGTGGATTGAACTACGTCCTGCTCTAACAAAGACGGATGAAGAAGCCGATGGTCCTGCTTCTTTCGTACAACGACTTCGATGGAATGACTGTGAAGACGAAAACGATGGTGAAACATCAGAGAAAGCCACTCGCAAAAAGGCTGTTAAGAAAGACGATACTATCGCCTCGCTGCTTTATAACAACGAGCATGATCGTGAGACTTTAATCACAGAGGTCACGAAAGCTCTCGGTGCTACATTCCCGCCACTAGAAGGCGACACGACCACATTCATTGGTTCGACATTCCTGCGATATGGTGAAAACAAACCTTACCTTAACCATTGTGCAGTCCTTGGTGAATGTTCCCTATTACCGCAGGTTGAAAATAGCAAGATCGATACGTACAACACAGAACGCGGTCTCCTTACAGGTTGGGCCAAGCTTATTCGGGAAGAAGATCCTGATATCATAATCGGATACAACATCTTTGGTTTTGATTACGACTTCCTCTTCAGACGTTCTCAAGAACTAGACTGTGTAGATGCCTTCCTCCGAATGTCGCGTAACAAGCGCGAAGCATGTTACACTAAAGACTACAAGACTGGTCGTGTCAAGATCGAGGAAAACAGTATCGTCATCGCTAGTGGACAGCATGACTTGCACTACGTCAAAATGACAGGACGTTTGCAGATCGATCTCTATAATTACTTCCGTCGCGATTACAACCTAACATCATACAAACTCGACTACGTTACAGGGTTCTTCATTGGGGACAGTGTAAAACGAATCGAACACATCGATGGGAATACGAAAGTATACACTAAAAATCTGATCGGACTAGAGAACGAAGCGTATATTTGTTTCGAAGAATCTAGTCACACAACCGAAGCTTATGCTGATGGCAAGAAGATGAAAGTAATATCCATCAGTCCCGAAGAACGAAGTTTCATAGTGGAGGGTGAAGAACACCCAGACATGACCAAAAAAGTACGATGGGGTCTAGCAAAAGATGACGTAACTCCTCAAGACATCTTCCGACTCACAAACGAAGGGCCTGCGGAAAAGGCAATCATTGCGAAGTATTGTATCCAAGATTGCAACCTCGTTCATCAGCTTTTGAGGAAAATCGATGTGATTACAGGATTCATCGAAATGTCAAAACTATGTTGTGTACCTATGGAGTTCTTGGTCTTGCGGGGACAAGGTATCAAACTTACGAGCTACATTGCTAAAAAATGCAGAGAAAAGCAGACTTTGATGCCTGTCATCGAAAAAACGACTAGCAATGAAGGTTATGAGGGTGCTATTGTCCTCGACCCGAAGTCAGGACTATATCTCGACAACCCTGTAGCGTGTGTGGACTATGCATCTCTATATCCTTCATCTATGTTGAGTGAAAACTTATCACACGATAGCAAGGTCTGGACAAAGGAGTACAATCTAGCCGGCAATCTTATTCGCGAAACTGGTGAGAAAGACGAAAACGGTAACTTCATATTTGATAATCTTCCCAATTACAAATACGTGGATGCCGAATATGACACGTACAAATACATTCGGAAGAGTCCAAAAGCTGCTGCGATAAAAACCCTATGTGGTCGCAAGGTATGTAGATTTGCCCAGTTCCCAGTCGGCCGCGCCGTTATGCCGTCCATCTTGGAAGAGCTGCTCGCAGCAAGGAAGGCAACTAGGAAGCAAATCCCACATGAGGAAGATGAGTTCATGAAGAACGTACTGGATAAACGACAACTCAGTATCAAGGTGACTGCTAACTCTTTATATGGTCAATGTGGTGCAAAGACCAGCTCTTTCTACGAGGTCGACGTGGCAGCTTCAACTACAGCAACAGGACGCAAGCTATTAAAATATGGGCAGCGCGTCATCGAAGAAGTGTATGGCAACACTATCGTCGATGTAAAAGGATATGGTGAAGTGCGGACAAAAGCGGAATATGTCTACGGTGACACGGATTCTGTGTTCTTTACATTTAATCTTGAGGAGTTGGACGGCACTCCCATCAAAGGCCAAAGGGCACTCGAAATGACTATTATCATTTCGCAAGAAGCGGGGGAGTTGGCAACCATGTTCTTGAAAAAACCTCATGATTTAGAATACGAAAAGACCTTCTTGCCGTTTTGTCTCTTGTCAAAGAAACGATATGTCGGGATGTTGTACGAGCTGGACCCAAACAGCTGCTACAGGAAAGAGATGGGTATCGTACTCAAGCGAAGAGACAACGCGCCTGTCGTAAAAGATGTATATGGAGGTATCATCGACATTCTAATGAAGGAGAACGATATTGACAAAGCTGTCGCATTTCTGAGAACGAGCTTACAAGATATTGTAGATGGGAGATGTCCTATAGAGAAACTGATTATCACAAAGTCGCTGCGCAGTCACTATAAGTGCCCGCAGCAGATCGCTCATAAAGTGTTGGCAGACAGGATGGGTAGACGCGACCCGGGGAACAAGCCGTCGTCTGGAGACAGAATACCGTACGCCTACGTCCAAGTTGAAGGGAAGGTGACAAAGCAGGGGGAAAGGATTGAACATCCGGCATACATTCGGGAGAACAAGCTTAAGTTGGACTATTCGTTCTACATAACGAACCAGATTATGAAGCCAGTGCTGCAAGTGTTTGCACTTGTGTTAGAGAGGTTGCCCGAGTTCAGTCGCAAGCGAGATCGCTTTCTCGACACACTTGACACTCTGCGAAGCACGATGGATGAGGAAGACTATGCGAAAAAAGAAGCAACGATGCGAGACAAAGAGGTCAAGGCGATTCTGTTCGATGATTATTTGAGACAAACTAATAACGCGAGACTAAGTAATCAGTCCATCGTGACATTCTTCGGTTAACTCGATATGACTATGCTAGTTCATCCTGACTAATTTTACTCATTTCATAACACCGCTTCTCTATTTTTCTAATCCCTGCACCGTCTATTGAATTGGTCAGGCAGTGAACTATTCGTAACCATTTTTCCATCAGTTTCTTATTCCCTTGAGAATATTCTGGATTCGCATCTCCCCAAACTTTGATACCTGATGTCTGAATGCACTCCACGTCACGTATCATCTTGTTCATCTCACCTTTCTCTTTTTCCCAACCTTCCTCCCCCTTCACATAAAGCGTGCCTCGTTTGACGTCAGTACAATGTAAAGGCCGTTTATATACACCCAGTTCACCAAACTTCTTCCGTATAATATTCTCGATGCCACTCACTTTACCATTCTCCAATGCATAATTCACGTCTTCTAAGCAGATTATCAGCTCTTTCGCGAAGTCTTGAATTGCCATAGCGTCACCACACTTATCATTCAAGAAAATATTGATATTAGTGTAATTGTTTATAACCTTTGGTTCCGCGACCGCCGTTAGCATGTCGGTCTTTATCGTCTTCAGTTCCTCACGTAATACCCTATTACTCGCTTCTGTTTTATCCAGTTTGACATTAACTGTCTCCAATACTTCCAACACTTTCGTATTATCGACCGTTGGTTCAGCATCATATTCTCCATCTACATTATGTAGGCACATTTTCTTATGCTTCCATAAACCACTTCTGCTCTTGTAGGCATTGCCACATCCGCATATATGATTTTTCGGGTCAGATGGAAACATTTGGAAACATTTCGTTACTTTTGTTACTTTTGCAGCGGTTTCATTTGAGGTCTGACAATGGTTTTTATGACGAAATAAGCTCTGCTTATGGCTAAAAAGTTTACCACATGCGCATTTATGCTTACCCGAGTCAGCCTGGGTAAGCCGAATGTGTTTAAGGGTTAAAATGTGTTTTGTAAAGTTAGACTTTTGTGATGTACTATAGTCACATATCTCACATGTGTGTTTTTGGCCGTTACTTTTCGTTACTTTTGTGTTTCCTAAAGTTTCCATTGAATTAGGACCATATTTTAAAATCCTTAAAAATGCCGTTTTTTTTATGGTAAGGCACTTTTTGGAAAGTTCACAACTTTGTGACCATAATGCTCTAAAAGGGCAGGCGGCATTGTTTTTCGTCCATATTAAGTTCAACTTTTGAAAAGTGGACATGGTAAAATCGATGTCCATTTTTGATTTGCTCAATTTCAAATTGAAAAAAAACGTTACCAGCAAATAATTCCTATATTACAAAGACCCATTTGTTACCATTCATGGTCTATTTATTAAAGTAGTAAGAAATGTAAATATTTTGACTTGCCTTATCATGTTACTATTCAAATAAAAACCCAAAAACCCACAACTACGTTTTCCTACGCCAGTTGTCTAGGTGGGTGGACCATACGAGATGACAGATAATTCATGCTTTTCTACTGCCGCCAATACTGTCTTTCGCTTAGAACATCGTTCTACGTTGTATCCAAAGTCGTTAAGAATCCATTTCAGTACCTTTATTTTCTTTTGCTCAGTGAACTGTTTTGGACAAATACAAGATGGGAACCGCCTCTCCATGGTTGCTATCAGCTCCAGCATTCTATCCAGAGCCTTTAACGATATATATTCTTTACGTTCTTTGAAGAAGGAGAAACCCGGAAGGGGGCCCAGTCCTCCGGCGGCGTATAAGACATCGAGACTATCATAGACAGTGGAGAACATATGATCGAGGGATATCGCAGTGCCTTTGTTATCTGTACTAGCAATGTCAGCCACGGGGTCGAACGGCACCATCTCATATACCCCCGCCATCACATCCCCATCCGCTTTAGAATGACCAGCCACGTATCGCTCCACTTCGTCTTTTGTTAGGCTTGGAACCCACACTGTTGAGATACGCGTGAACTCCTCAAACTTGCCACTATAAGCCCGCAAACAATCGCTAGTACAAAAGTCGCTCGTGTACAGGCAGTTTTTCTGGTTTGACAGCATGGGGCGGAGAGGATCGAAAAACCCAACTCGAATCAGGTCTGTTGCGGTAGTTCTAACTACCATTGGAGGCAACGCAGTACCAATACTACCCCGCTTGTGCGGCGAAAGCATAATCTGTCGACACCCGTCATATTCTTTCGTCCATTCTACCAACCCCCTAATCGGAGGCTCTGGGTCTTTGCCACCCTTCAATAGCGGCACGCCTCTAGCCGCCACGTCGAGAGCAACCTCCGCTCCACATACTTTGCATTTCTCCCTTCTAGTACCGGTTCCAAACATTGACATGGAAAGTATATTTAATGTCAATGTGTCTCTAAGTTACAAAGCTTATGTTCTCAACTAGCACTCATAGTAATTTATATCCTCTTTCCCCAGCAGTATGGGATACAACTTGCGAGCATCCTGGTCACATACCGTTGTGACCAATGTCATAAAAAACTCACCATCATCTAACTCTACTATGTCAGTGTAGTCCTCTGGACACGCGTGCCAGGCATTCCTAACACGAAGCTCTATGTCTTCTCTCATGTTATCGTAGACGTCACCGTTACAGTGACACTCCGCATAATCTGGCTTGTAGTTGATATATCCCCAGACTGGTATCTTAGTTCCTCCGTTTGTTTTAACGACACCATCTATGCGTATTTCGCCCTTCTTGCTTTCCCCGCAGATGTCGCACTCCATTTGGGGATGTGGACGGAAAGCATGCATGTTTTCGTTCACTTCGAGTTTCCATTCACTATCGTAAATGGGGGAGTGTATAACAATAGGACTAAGACTAAGATGTAGATTAGGTTCTGATAGATCGTCACTCATAACTCTGCTGGTTTAGTATTTATTTTTACCTTCTAAGTATCATTTACACAAACGTTCTTTCAATCTTTCACAGTATCGGAAAACTCCGAAACTAATCTTGTTTGGGCTTGACAGTAAGTCGGGCTGCTACCCAGGCGGCGATTACCAACCACATATTATTGATGGTTAAAGCTCCTTGATCTATACCCCATCGAAGGGCCGTACAATGAGGTGCAACAGCGAGAAATGGTGATTTAATGAAGCCTTCCAAACCATATGGAGTGCAGTATCGCGTGTATAAATGGCTGGCTGCATAGTGCAAACCTATCCAAGATAAATACAGTCCCCCGAGAGACTGTACATTGTTCCTTAACATGTTAATTGCTAAGGTAGCAACTTCTTTTTTTGAACGCAAAACTTTATCTTTCGTCGACCCCATCTATACAAAGTGCGTATTTTAACTCTCAGTCAGGACCTTGAATGTCCACGTTATAACTAACAGTTATATTGCCAGAAGAGTCTGTGGGCATGTAAGGACCACTATTGACCAATCCTGCTTGCAGAAGTCGAGTTATCTGGTTGAATATAGCAGGTGAAGGGGCAGACTGTATAGGTGGAGTAACATCAGCAACACTTGTAGTGCTCGTAGCATGTGTAGCGCCCGACGTTATAATGGGATGGTTCCTAATGTCATATCTACACAGAGGACATTGCACGTTCTGCTGGAACCATTGATCGAAAGCACTCTCAGAAAAGACGTGGTGGCAATGAAGTATTTCGACGACGTTGTCGGTACTAAGGAACTCTGTCTGAGTGATTGGACATGCTGTATTAAGCGGATTTGCAACGCTGCTGTATCTTACTCGCCGAGTCGCCGCGGCAATTTGCGTTTCTGTAGGACGTACTAAGACTGGACTAAGAAAATCGTTGGGCGCAAACAAAGGATTTGTTGGTAAGGATGTAGGAAATGGATTAATGAAATTGAGATTGGTAGGAGGAGCTCTCCATACACGCGGCGACTGTCCAACAACCCGAGCACCAGCAAATAGGTCAGAGGTGGGGCGAAGATAGTTATCTAGGTTCGACTGTCGTGTCTCTCGTGTCTGTCGTGTCTGTCGTGTCTGTCTCATCTGTCGCGTTTCTCGAGTATTTTCAGCTGTGTCGGAACGACTATAACGATGAATTAAATTGTACAATCGTCGATCCTGTTCGGCAAGTGTGTTTAATGACATCTCAACCAATCTCTGCATGCGGCGATTACTGTCAACATAGTCTCCTATCCAAGTTTCCAAAGTTTCTGGAACAACGTCATCCTGCGACATTTGTACACCGTATATTTTAAATAATAAATACGTTTAAATGTAAATTACCACGATAATAAAGGAAGACTAACATGAGTGTTGTAGATAATGACTCTGAGGGCACAGGGTTGACAGGTCTCTCCAATGTTGGCAATTCATGTTATCTAAACGCTTGTTTACAAATATTATCACACACTTACGAGTTAACCGAGGTATTGGCGGATGGTAAATATAAGAATAAGTTGACTAAAACAAATGACGCTGTATTGTTGTTGGAATGGACGAAATTGAGAACACTAATGTGGAGTGAAGAT